>Ga0307515_10014766_pt1 | contig 14448 bp, 11 predicted proteins | sample 17_EM_MG_FD_194513 | JGI IMG/M metagenome (GOLD analysis project Ga0307515, IMG submission 194513) | Populus trichocarpa ectomycorrhiza microbial communities from riparian zone in the Pacific Northwest, United States - 17_EM | ecosystem: Host-associated > Plants > Roots > Unclassified | place...
GTCCTTATTGGACAAATGTTTGTGAAGTTGTTATGGGTATGTGGTAGAAGTTTCAGGGGAAGATTCCATCAACCACACCATCCGGCTTTGCCACTCTGGGGCGGCAGAGCCGCCACCTGTGCTAGTAAATTATATATGTATACTTGATACGATTGCTACTATAGCTTTAACGATATTGCAGATGAAGCCTCATTGTGGGACCTGCTCTACTTGCGTTTTTACTGCTCCGAGTGCCTGGTTCGCGATAACGGCCTTGCCAGCAAGACGGGGAGTATCCTCTTTCTTCACAATTCGTTATTGAGGCAGGGATCATGGAGAAGCACAACTCAAGCATTTTTGTGAGGTTACACAGCAGCTGATACACCCTCCCTGCAGCGCCGCGCGTACAATTCCATCGGAACAACCCGTAATTTGTGCCAAATGGTATCAAGTGCATAAATAACAAGACACACACACAAACGGAAAAACTCTAGATAACAGAAAAAAACAATACAATATAACGCTCTTCCCGCCCTCCTTTCCATCCTTTTTCCATATTACAACTTTCTACCTACGACTCATGACCCTACCTTCTTTCCGTCTTTTTTCTCCTTCTCAAAAAACAACCTCGCAATCGCTAACGCATCATCAATACTGTCCGCAACCCGCGTACACGCACAATCCTTCGTCCACGTATCATGGAAATACAAATTCTTCTTCAACTTCGAGTCCATGATGACATGCGGTGTGCCGATGATCGTGCTCATGATATGACCGTGCAGCCGGTCGGTAATCACTAGGTCCGCACTCGCGAGCATTTGGAACCCGTTCATCGCCTTTGCAAACGCGCGTTGGTTTTTTCCGGTTTCCGCTGGGTGAATAGTCTTGGTCCCGTCCGCGTTTACGATCTCTTCTTCATCGATCCCCGGGGTCTTGGTGAACTTCCAGTCGACTTTTCGGTAGGTTACGTTGCCTACGGAGTCACCGAGGTTGATGAGGCCGGTGCCCATTGGGATCTTGGAACTGTCGCCTTCGGCTATCTCCATGTCATCACGAGCGAGGATTAGGATTTGATGGCTATTGTTACGGTCAGCGGAGCGGGGGGGAATGGGAGACGGAAAAGGGGGGGCAGACGTCTTGTTCGTATTAAGTCGGATGTCCGGGCGGTTCCCAAACATGAATGCAATATCGGGCACCAATGAATGCCTCACTTTATTCGGCTGCACACCCTGCGCGTTCGGTCCAAACGTCTTCTCCAACCACTCATAACTCGGCCTATCCCTCGCAGCTAGTTGCAAGTCATTATGCGCACCAAATACCTCCTTCGTACGCTGAATCATATCCGGTTTCTCCATATGAATACTCTGTGGGAACGCGCGTATCGGCACATCCTTAAACGTCTCTACCATCTTTATCCGCGACGGATGGTCCTCAGTGTAGTAATCATTGAAATTCCCGCCGCCAGCCATGATGATCGCCGAGTATGGCTTGTGCTCTTCCAACACGCTCTTGAATTTTTGTAGATCGCACCCTTGGTCGAGGAACCGACAGGCCTCCATCGATGTGACTCCGAGCATGGTGAGGAGGATCTGCTGGGCCGCCCAGATCGCGGCATCGCCTTTGTTCTCGGTCTCGAGGTACCCGTAGACGTTGGCATAGTGGATCCCCTTCAAATGTACGGTGTAGGCGGCGATCAACTCGCGTTGCAGGTCGTAGACGATGTCTTCGCAGCCGGCGGTGAGAGGGGTGGTTTTGTCGTATGAGATTGCGGTTTTTTTGGGGGAGGCAGCTGCGAGAGGAAAATTGGCTGAGGGCGCGCCGGCGGGAGGTACGTCTGGCACGGGCTGTGGCCGCGGGGGGACGCGGTTTAGAGTGGGTGGTGGACTGCCGTTGAGGAAGAAGATTGTTGCGAAAAGGAGCAACACCGCTAGTAGTATTGTCGTTAACTGTCGAGTTGACAGCATCTCGCCGGTGGGAGGAAAAGAAATATGATGGGCCGATCACGGACGGGATCGACGGTGAGTGTTGGAGATGGAGATATTAGTTATGTGATGTTGGAGGCTGAATGAAGTCTAATAAAGGGGCTAGAGTTATAGTAATAGTATCGGTTATAGAGTAGTGTGAGGAATTTGGGCGATGTGGAGATAAGATTGAGATGATGAGATTAGATGCAAATTAGATATGGCTCCAGTTATTAATGGTTCATCTTATCTTATCATTCTCTTTGCGCCTGTTACACGAAGATCATCCATGCTTGTACGTACCCCTCGGGTGAACCTCACACTTCTCTATACTCTACAATTTTGCTTTTGGGAAGATATCTGCTGCTTTATCACTAGAAGACGACATGTCCGAACTAATACGTGGCAAGAAAGGGAAGGAGAGAAAGTCCTCCACGTCCAAACCCCCCAACTCTGCGTTCAAATACCTCTCTTATAGCGCACAAACAGTCAAACTGCTCCAGTATGTTTTGTCCAACGGCTAGCCACAATTACACGATGTTGCAACACACTTACACGAATATATACTTTCTCAAGATATGAATAAGAGACCCAACATCGCAAAAGCTATTCAACGAAAAGCAACCACGCTCTTCCACAAATCTGCCTTTCAGAATACAAAAGAGATCCCCGGCAGCTGTTCGATAGTGCCTGCAATTCCATCCTCCTCCTCCGGATCATCAAGACTCTGGAACCAATCCGTATCTTCGTCATCCACCTGGAAGGCTACAGACACGTCCTCTTCCTGTGAAGTCAAGTGCTCGTCGTCCGGTTCACCAAAGGTTCTTCCATCTGTGTATCTCGGTTGATCCTCGAGCTTGAAGTCCCCGAAGCCCGACAGCAGCTTTCTCCTAACACACCGATACTCCACTGCAAAAACATGCCATCCCTTGCTGTCGCCTTTCATGCTCGTGTCTGCGGAATGCTCGTTCGAACTCGTGATCGCAACTTTCCCAGGATTGATTGGATGAGGTATACCGGCTGCGGCTGAGAGATCTTTGAGATGGATTTCGGCGTCGGCAGAAATGTGTGTACTGGAGTGGGACTCAGTCGCTAGAGTGGCGTCCTTCCACAACAGGACGCTGACGATCATGAACGCCGGACGGCCACCTGGAATAAGCCACTTCTTCAACCGCTCGCTGACTTCATCATCCTCGACCATCCGTTCGAACATGTCTTCGTATTGTTGCAGACGTTTGGCCCGCAGCTGTTTTCCCGAAAGGTCGATTTTGGTGTCATTGTCCGACTTGGCTGAGAAACCAAAGATTGCAAATAGGCGAGCTAGTAGACTCTTGTGATCTGTCGATTGGACAATCGATTCGAAGTCTGTTAGAGAGCTCGTCCGAACAGGCTCTGTGTTAAATATCAAGGCATCCTTAGGGACATAGGCTTTGAACGGGTTGCCATAACTCTTGACGAACCGCCCAAGCATATGATCGGCTTCAGAACCCAGAGGGAAGTCTGGTCCTTTGAGGAGGAAATAGACCGGGTCGTCTGCCATCTCGGATAACCAAGCAGTCCGATGCAGAAAGCTCGACGGTAACAAGTTGTTGCTGCTTTTATATGCTAGACTGAGGGGTTTTCCTCAGCCCCGATTAGCTTGTAACACAACAGGCTGTGGAGGGATTTTCTCTCAAGCCACTGAGTTATGTTGCCTAGTTTCCCTTTTCATCTTGTTGCATATCTACCTTGGTATGTACGAGGCTGTACATATGTTGATTAATCAGCTTCATGTGCAAGAACAACGATCCCCGCCCGTGAGAAACCACACTAGAATCTTGGCCTCCGCAAGATGACGACGATACGCCTCCTAGAACAGCCTCGCTCGTCACCTGCTCATGCCGTAGACCAAAAGTTGGGACAAAGACACTGGTCCGTTAGTATTTCTTGGGAAGGAGAGCATCAGGATGTCGAGATAGTCTCCCCAGCCACATCGGATGACGAGCAGCTGTTGCAATGGTACCTCGAGGACTTCGCCATCCAGGATCCATTTGACAATTTGAGAGCTTCTACGTCCCTGAAGCTCATCCAGGACTATGGACACCAGTTGGTAAAAACGCTTGACTTGAGCTCTTTGCTGCCAACAGAGCGCCTGCAAGATCACATCGTCTTCGAAATCCAAGAACTAGGCGAACAGCAGCCAAGCATCCATGGAATTCACTGGGAGATCCTTGAAAGCCTTGATATATGGCCTAGTCCGGCTCCAAAGAGCGTCTGCGTTATACGTCTTGGTCACGGTACCGGGCAGACACTCCCGATTGATCCGGGTGCTGCATTGCGGGATGGAGAACATACACTAGACATTGTGGTTGTGTCCGCAAGGCCACAGGGAACCAACGATATTCCGCATCGGATCGTTTCTCGGCAAATCCTGGATGTCATTCGCAAGCTTCCTGATGACAAGGCGCCGAATGTTCGGATGCATGTCGTTCGCCCTGGAACCGTCGCTGCCCTCGAAAGCCACCTGAGCCAACTAGACAAGAAGGGTCATGTCAACCTTGTACACTTCGACCTGCACGGTGAAGCCGACAAGGAGAATGGAAGGTTTGTATCCCAGAATTGGATCCTTGTGCCGAGTGCTGAGAAGTGATGTAGCGTATCATTGGCATTCGTCGCCGTGTCAGGAACTCGCATTGCCCGCGAACTCGTCTCAGCCGACGATGTTGCGCGCTTACTTGTCAAGCACGGTATTAAGCATGCCATTCTGAATGCTTGCAATTCCGCGAAAGAGTTCGGAGTGCAGTCGAACATTGCAAAAGCATTAATTAAGGAAGGTTTAGATACAGTTGTTGCCATGTCTTTCAAGGCAATAGCCTCTTCAGTAGAACAATTCATAGCAGTGTACTATTCGATGTTACTTCTTGGGGAGAGTACAATGGTTGAAGCCACTTATGCAGCCCGTAAAGCTCTGCAGCAACACCGAATGAAAGACACCCGATACGCGGTCAAGGTCGAAGTAGCCGACTCCATCGTTCCGGTAATCTACCGTAGCGCATCGCCCACTCAGCCAGTTGACATTTCGCAAATCACACTACCGTACATCGAGGGTCTATGTCCGCCGCTGCCATTCGATGTGGATCGAGTTGATGGGAGGGAAAGTGACGTCTTTCTCCTTGAGACCTTCCTTCTGCTGCAATCCAACGTTGGCCTCATCGTGGGACCCGCCGCTGTAGGAAAGACTGCCTTACTTAAGCACCTGTGTTGGTGGTGGAAAAATACAGGCTTCATCGAGGAATCTCTAGTGTACGACATGTTCCTACCAGAGAGCGGTCGAGTCGTGCTCTTGCAAACTGAAGTCGTGTGCAAAGTTTTACATCTCAATTTCCTTGGAGAGCTCGGAGAAGAGTCGGATGACATTGAAGAGCGAGTTATTGAGTTTTTCCGAAAGCATAGGTGTCTTCTCGTCTTCGACAGTTTCGATGCTGCGTACGTCTCAGCGCCGCGGGATCGACAGAACTTTATCACCCGCTTCCTTCGTAAGCTCGTCGGTGGGCAGAGTTTCGTCCTGATCGCTTCGCGTCGTTCGGAAAAGATGGGCTCCTTACACTGTTTCACGCATGTATTGAGTGGGATAGGCTTGATACCAGCTCTGCAGTTCTCTCGCGACCTCCTTGAAGTCTATTCACATCCTATTTTAGACGGTGACTCTGAGAGCGCGGCTTATCTTGAAAGGATCCTCAAGCTTGCGGATGGTAATCCTTTGGCGATTCAGCTCCTACTGCATGACCTCAGTCGGCACAAGCAATGGACAACGAAGGACTATTTTGACTCTATCTCTGCTGGAAATCCGGTTCACATTGACCCGGTGTGGATCTCGCAGCCTTGCGACAATGGTGCAAGGAGTATCATCGAGCTTCAATCTTTACTCGCGGACTACTCCATTGAGCACCTAGGTTTGTTCTGGCATCTGCTACCAATCGACGCTTTACCGGTTTACCTTCTTTTATTTAGCTGGGAAATGCAGTACCATCTCAAGGCTCGTTGGCACTTTCGGAATTCCTCATTGCTAGTAGCGGCAGGTCATGGCACACTCACGCCAGAGCTAGTATCTCAAGCTCGTGACTCGATATCCGAAGCGTTGGATATCCTCCTTAAAGCTGGCTTTCTCCAAAAGTTGAAACTTCGCACACGAGAACATTTGACGCAACTCGGTTATGCGAAGGTTCATCCTTTGTTACCTATTGTCTCCCGGTCAAATGAACGATATCAGCGGACTGACTACATGGCATACTATAAGTCAGGTTTCGTGATGTTCTACGGCTATCTCTCCCGTGATTGGCCGTGGGAACGTCCTGCTACGGATCCGCTGTGGAAAACTCCACGGTGTGTTATTGAAGATGACTTTGTCAACATCCTTAGCGCTGTAAACATCCAATTGTCCGCCCCATTTCGAGGAGCATCCGTCAGGTGGAGCCCGAATCGACTTCTCAGTGCCCCGGAGAAAGGCACCCTCCGGGATATCAGTAGACTCGAAGTTCTTCTAGATGTCTGGGACAGGACCGTCGATAGGTACTGGGAAAAGCTCAAAGCAGACACAGAGGGCACTGATCGACCATCGTATTGCAAGGAGATCTTCGGATTGAAAAACCCCACGGCAAAGCTTGGCGAGAGCTCATCAAGTGAGGACGAAACAGACATCTCTTTAGAAATCGCCGCCTTGCAACAAACTGTGGATCTTTTATGTCAAGCGCAACTCGTCAAATATGCAGACATACTATGGCGGCATCATGCTCATCTCGCATCAGGAAATGAGAAGAAGTATGAGAAGATCATTGGATGGGTCAAAGCCCACCGAATCGATGTCGGAACCGATCAGCGAGAGGAGGATATAAAACTACAGAGTGATATCGATGATATCCTCGAAGCCGAGCGTGGTCTATCAACAGTAGAATACGGGAAGTTCCTAGCGGAGTACTGGAGTCAGAGAGCAACAAACGAGCAAGACAATGACTTCCTTCCTGAACTCTTTGAAAGATTCAGAATAACACATCCGCCGCATCAACAGTCGAGGGTCTCTTACTTCTTCGCCAATATCGTGGAAAATACGAATGTCGTGAGAAACATACAAGGCCTTCTACATGAACATAAATTTCTTGAAGCACGTCACCAGCTCGAGGCAGCTCTAGATCGGGAGATCAACCAGCGGGGCAACAACCCCGGGAGCAAGATTATGTTACACTTTGGGCTTGCTGATGTCGCAAATCTCTTGAACGACTGGCAAGCTGCTCTTCAACATCTGAATCACGCATTTTCAATCAGATCCAGTATGCCGGAACGCCCTCTCCTAGATCTGCCAATCGAAAAGTACGCTATGCTAGTGAACCAGGCGCTGGGCGGCGGTGACACGAGAACCGCAATCGGTTACACACGAGTGATCTTGGAATATGCGAATAAATGCCATGCAGAACCAGCGGTCACAGTACAGGCTCTTCTTGCATTGGAGAAAGCGATGAGCATGTGTTCTACAATCATAAACCTACCGATTTCTAGAACGTTTCTTTGCGTCCGAGCAATTATGTCCTCATACTATGAGCAAGGGTTGCATTTTTCAGCTTTAAGCGATGGTCCCTCCTTGGAGCAATTAATACAAACTGCCAAAGAGGAGCAGTCGAGGATGAATAAAGCGGAGACTATTGAACAACAAACAATTTCTGAGATGCTGCGGCTTCTCAATGATAGAATTCAAGGGGCACTTGATTCATATCGTGATACACATGGTGATGTCTCTCGAAAAGCCTTGGATGACCTCCGGGCCATCTTTTTCTCTCCTTCCATTCCTCAGTCAACTTCAGATGTGCTCGGAAACTGGGCTGCCGACGTGAGTTTCCCTTTTTCTCCGCTCGGCTTCATTTGGAGACCTGTAGCTGACCCACCATCTCAATAGAGACATCTTTTTCAATCGATCAACATCAGCGGATCGAAACTCTTGGCTGGGGAGCGGCTTGTCCAACCGCACGATGTGGAGATCATCTCACCTATTGACGTGCATGGAAAGGAGAGCTTTTGTTTCTGCTTGGATACAATGCTTATACTTTCTGGATACGACACAAGCCCGTTAGATTGCTAACTCGAGCTATTGATGATTGCACCGCTCGATGAGAGGAGTGAGGGTTTTCTGGTGGGAGTTGAGGGAGACGAGAGGATGGATTCCGCTACCCAGTGAGCGGTAGGAGGGCTGCGCGCAAAGGGTTAGAAAGATGAGAGTGCCGGTGAGGATCATTAGTAGTTGTAGGATCGTATGAGGTAGAGCTGACTAGGAACTCAACGGGTACCTGGGCGGCGGGTCGGAAGGAGTTTCGATGTCCCGGATGTGAAAGTCGGGGTGGGCAGAGATATGATTGCTGTGACAAAGATGATGGCTGGAGATAGGGAAGTTTAGAGGCATTTAGGTTAGATTTAGCGCTTAGTTCTTCACTATATCCAGGATTCTACTACGGAAGTAGGGCGTGGACGTTGCGGGTTCATAGTTCGTGATCAGCTCTTTCGAACTTTGAGGGTTCGTTGGTGTTCGTTTCGGCTACTATGTCGTAGTACTAGCGATATTCTAATGGAAAGATATACCGGTACTGAAAGGATGGTGAATGAGGGCCTTCTGCGACCAAGAAATCTAAGGATAATTTTGGAGACCTCGTCCTATAGTAAATTGGATCTTCTTTTGAATAAGTTTACCATTCATCAGCCCTTGCATAATTCCAAGTATCAGTTCCAATAGTGTGAACTCAAAACAAATACTTAGAAGGGATACTTCTGATTGTTTGCAACTAGATTGAATCTCCCGGCATTAATAATCGCCAAAGTTAAATACAAGTTAAACCATAATTAAACGGATATTTTATCTAACTATAAATGGACCAATATACACACATACACCACTAGTCTTGGACTACTTATTACGTACATAGCGATTCGAGACCAATCTATTGGGTGACACAAAATTGCGAAGCACAGTTCGGTACGGGACTTCGACTTCGAGACTATGAGGCATACAGTTGGCGCCATCAGAACCCCTGAAGCTGGTATCAAGAACCTGGTATGTAAATTTTGATTCATACTTCCCATCTTCACGTACTATAGGAGTTTCCACTACGCGTATTTCTACGGTAGATACATCTTCACCAAACTTCCTCCGGTGTAACAAATGACGCCTTCGAACATCTTCAAAAAAGGTGTAAGTGCCGTTAGGTATAGCGCCGTGGGCTAGCAAGATGCGAGCGGTAGATGCCCTTCCGCCGAATACTGCAGCATCTAGAGGGGAACCGTATTCTCCCCCGTGAACATGGACATTCGCATTACGTCCTAGCAATCGGAGGGCAATGGCATCATGACCCAGATTTGCCGAAATATGAAGAGCAGTCCCTTCGTCCTGAGTAGCTGCACAGACATTTGCATTGTGTTCCAGAAGTATCCTAGCAATTCCGTCAAAGCCGTTGAAAGCTGCTGCGTGAAGGGCGGGCCTGCCTCTAGGGTCCACTGCATTCGCATCAGCCCCGTGTTCCAGCAGTAGGCGGAGGAGTGATGGGCGGTTGCTGTGTATTGCTGCATGTAGTCCATCGGTGTACTTAAGTTTCTTCTTCAGTAGTATTTCGATGACATCCCTATGGCCATATGCAGCCGCTACTCCAAGCGCAGTGCCGTAATACCCTCCTTCCATATTAACTCTCGAGCCACACTTTAACAATAGTTGGACTGCTGCCGATTTTCCATTCATCGCTGCGGCATATAGTGGGTTACCACCCGCTGTATCGTGGATACCCTGCCCCTTCTTTTTCATACGGCGAATGAATCCATCAATTCCCAACGGTGGCTCTTGGGTATTGCGCTGTTGCTTCAACAAGTGGTTGATAAAACCAACAAATCCCATGTACGCCGAAACATACAAAGCGGAAGGGTTCACAAAGGTGTTATGTGCCAGTACGTCAGGGTCAGTGAGTTCGTGTATCTGAAAAGCCAAGTGTAGACGTCGCGTTGCGGAAGCCAGCCTGCAGAATGCCTTCAAAATACCCGGGTCGCTGTCATCGATTTGTCGCACAAAGCATGGCCAATAGGTCGCAGCAAATTTGAGGAAAGGATGGTGGCGGAAAGTTTTATCAAGGTCGCATAGTACGTCTGAGATCTGCCGATGATTCACTCGTGTACCCTGGGTGCAATCCACTGCTCGCTGACCACTCCACCCACGGGGCCCTAGATGGAGCTCTAGATCCACTGGGCCACGCTCAAATTCATCAAAGGATAGGTATTGCAAGCATATGATAGCTAGCTCACGATAGGCATCTCGCGGAGTGATGCAAAACGTTGGCAATGACTGGGAGAGAATCCAGTCCGAGGACATCAAAAACTCCTTCGCAGATTGGTGAACCAGAGATACCACTGGAATATCTCCTTGGATCTTGAGTATCGGTCCACATAGGCGAACATGATGGCGTAACCCTTGAGTAAGGGTTTTGTCGATAGCGCGAATATCATGATCGGACGGAATTGAACATGCTATGGCAAGCTCCTCCAGCTCCATCGGCCGAGGGGCGTACAGTACCCATTTCAGAATAGACCTAGCTATCTTCGCCTGATTTTCATCCAGCCTCTTTAACAAATGTATGTATAACCCAGGTAAGTCTGGCGGCATTGTTTGCAGAGTGTCATTAATATTGCAAAGCGGCGTGTTTGGCAATTGCTTCAGGATCAATCTGCTCAAGCTCAGATATTAAAACTTGCCAGTATGAACAGGAGAAGAGTTATAACTTACGAAGCCCAAAGGAAAGATCCATCAGCCCCACGCACCAGCCGATTCCGAATCTCCTCCTTCAGTTCCAAACTATAGCAACAAGCTCCCTCCAGTTCATCAAGTTCGTAGCAAACAAACGATCTTATGTCGACATTCACTTTTTCCTCCTCTTCTTCTGCCTTCAATCTTATAATCGATTCTTCCTTTAGCTTCCGTTCAATGTCATTGTAAGGTCGACTAGTTACCAATACTTTAAGGTATGGAATCTCTATAGACGAAGAACCGATTAACTGCCGAAAATGACTGCATAGTGTATCCAACACATAGTTCCGCGATGATTCCTCACACTCGTCAATCCCGTCCAGAATGACATATGTGCCAGAGACAAGCGGATCTCTTGAAATAGCAATAAAGATGCCCCACAGATCCGCTGGCGATGTAAAAAGCCGAGACCCATTCGTAATATAAAGCTGCATAGCATGAACAATGAGGCGCGGGTTTGATTTCACGAGCTGATGGATAATTGTCCGTAATAGCGACTGGGCCGACTTCTGACCCTCCTCCTTATCATCACAGAAGAAGTAAGCCACTGTTTGCTTGTTGCCAGGACATTGGGCGCTTTTCTCAATCATATCAAGTAGAAAGGATGCTAGGACTGTAGAATTTGGACCGGGCATTAGTAATGCACTAAAGTTTACTTCATAGCGTTGTCATCAATATCACTGACCTGTTTTGCCGCATCCAGGATTTCCACTTATCCACAAAAGCTTCGACTGACCGGAAATCCAAGCGACATAGCGTTTATCCTTTAAAACCCATTCCAGAGTGCCTTCGTGTTGCCGTGGGATCCGATCCCTATGCGTTGCATAGTCCGTCGTTTTGAACCTCTGTAAGACATTCTGCTCTTCAACCGAAAGCTTATACCTAGGCCTAGTTTGAAGTCAGGCAAGTCAGGTACAGTATGACACCACCACAACTCACATTATGTTTTCATATACTGAGACAAGATGAAATTAGTATCTACACGACCAAATATACGAGCTCATCCCATTACATACATATGCGGCCTTCATCAACTTGGCCGCCCGCTATCCTTGGCGCCCTGGCTACCAACTCATCTAACCTTAACCGCACACTGTCGTAATGCCGATCCTCCCTGCCGGTATATTTGATGAGATTTGAATGGTCTGTATTAATGGGTATTTGGGCGTGTAAAGCTTCTGAGGGACAAAAGCAAGTGGCTGAATCCTGGCTCACTAGGCGAGCAAACTTACCAGTCCTTGTCCATTCATCGTTGGGTTGTACCTAAAGACATGTTACATTAGTCGTCGATACCAGTGTCTGGGAGGAGAGGGTGCGAGAGATTAGCGGCTTCCGGATCTCGGCCTCGGGATCTCTGCGACTGAGAAGGATATCGCAGGAGTGGCCGGTTGCAATAATAAAAACAAGGATACATATACATACTTCCACAGTCCTCGAGTCATTGGTTTCGTAAAAAGAGGCGATTGAAAACTCTTTGTAGTTGACTATAGTCTGAAAAGAATGGTGGATGTGGCGTAGCAAGTGGGAGCCTTCCTTCAAATCCCGAACCAAGTTTTCATTTTTGTGTCCCTTTACTAAGGTCTCCAGATTTTCCGTATTTAGACCCCGATTTGGAACACCGAACAGAAAAATTCCAATGCAAGAGTGCAGAATGGCTTGATCGTTTTCAGAGGAGCCTTGGGCGGCGGCTACTAAAGCCTATCAGGAATCAGTCATTACGATAAACTGTAAGATAAGGGCGGATGTGGGCATAAGAAAACTAGTACCCACTTGTTTCACTACCAGCCCTCCCATGCTATGAGCTAAAAAAATGATAGGTCTGCTCAGAGAAACATTGTCGCCATTGCATCGGAAGGCATGGACAGCATCCAACAACTGCCGAGCGAAGTCTATCAGTGAACTTGTAGACGTACTGTTTTGAAGTGTAGAGTCGTAGCCGTAGGTCAAAATTCTGACACCTGGTATATCTTCTGGTAAACAATCCCTAAGCCACATTGTATTGCCAGATGCCCATGAGCCGAACGCATGACCAGCGAGTCCGCAAACAGCAAAGATACTAGTAAAGGAAGCAAAATTAAGTGAGCCAGAACATCAGTTGATAAGACAGCGACAAGATAAAATGACTTACTCCACTGTAGGTTGATGACTCGGGGAAGAATAGAGTGGCGTTATACCATAGAAGTCAATGTCAACAATGATAGGCGCCGGAACCATCCCGGCAATTTCTAAAGAAAGCATCCTTGAGTGATTTGGTGTGCAATTCGCAAACTGGGAAGGCTCCTCAATGAATGTCGCAGTAGCTACTTGCCATGTGCTCTTTCGCACTAAGGAGAGAGCTAATAGATTCCCTCTTGCATCTGATCGTGGGGGTTTATTCCGTAAGTCGTAGTCCAAGCTTTGGAGATAAGTGTGAAGTTCATCAAAAGTGACGGCGACCGGAATTAAAGATAGACGAAAGCTACGAGACCTGCGGCGTAACTCATCGCGGTTGCTGGTGTTACTAGACGAGCCAGAAAAGTACTTTAAAAGCTTGCCTATCGTCGGAAAGAGTCCACTGGAGGCGGTATTTGACGACATCATGTATTGTTATATTCCGTAACAAGCGCTGGGCAAACTAGATGGAAGCAAGTCAGTATCTAATGATTGACTATCCTCTACCTTTAAATATTTTGGTTTCCTATGTAATATTTGCTTTTTCTGGTGTGGAGGCCTTGAATGTAACCACACCACAGCAACTTGACGCGCATTCTACCAACCCTCATCTAGCACGCCCCAGAGTCAGCGAAGGCTATGTTGGGTCCACCAAACATACAAAGTATCGTCTCTCATTAGTCAAAATCATTCCGCTGTGCCATAGTTAGGAAACAAAAACCTCGGGGCAGGTAATAAAAATTCAGACGCTCCTTTTTGGGTAATGGATCTTATTGTAAAAGCAGGGTGAATGCTTCTTCCTCACTGCCATATGTCTAGGCACCTCCACGACATACGACACACTACTGAGCTACTCGGAGCACATGGCTCCGACTGGATTTCCTTGGCATAATCGTTCTAATAAAAGGATTCTTCTTATCGGAAATCCATGTAAGCTTTTACTGCGAGCCGACATTACAAAAAATCTACTTGACCATGGTTCGTACATCACCATCCTCCTGAGGCCAACTAGCTGAGGAGTTTCTATTCCGATAATCACCCTCGGATGCATCTTGGTGATGATAATTGTGAACCCCAGGCTCCAGGGCCGAAGCGCAACCACCATCGTAGGAGCTAGTATCGTAGGAGCTAGTATGGAAGTACCGATAACTATCGGTCATTCGGTCGCCTGCAAATTGGAGGACTTCAAGCCTTTCCTAGCCGCATATATCCGCAAACGGTGAACCGTTCAAGTGGAGGAACGAAATAGTTGACCTCCGGGCCATCCTTTTCTCTCCTTCCATTCCTGTCAACTTCAGATGTGCTCGGAAACTGGGCTGCAAACATGAGTTTCCCTTTTTCTCCGTTCAGTTTCATTTGGAGATCTGTAACTGACCTGCCATCTTAATAGAGACATCTTTTTCAATAGATCAACATCAGCACCTCATGCATACGGCCCAGGCGCCTTATTAGGGGGTGTGGGCGCGTCCAACGCCCACACCTAACAAGCCGCTCGCTAGCGGGGCACATCGCAGCCACACTCCCACCAGAGCCACCTCCCCCGCTCCCAGTTCCCAC
>Ga0307515_10014767_pt1 | contig 14447 bp, 21 predicted proteins | sample 17_EM_MG_FD_194513 | JGI IMG/M metagenome (GOLD analysis project Ga0307515, IMG submission 194513) | Populus trichocarpa ectomycorrhiza microbial communities from riparian zone in the Pacific Northwest, United States - 17_EM | ecosystem: Host-associated > Plants > Roots > Unclassified | place...
AGCGTCCAGACCATCGTCGTGCAGAAAGCTGGACTGGGAGCTGGACTGGGAGCGCGCTGGCCTGGTTGGCGCCAGTCCCGAAGCATGGCGCGCTCTCCCTCGCTCATGGTTCTTGGAAAAAACAAAAGCATCGCCGTCTACTATGCGCCGCAGGCTCGGGTCAGAGCCGCACGTTCCTCGCGGTAGGCCGCAGGCTGCGCGTGAATGGGCGGTGGATGGGCGCTCTGTTCTCGGGCAGAGCCAATATGGCCAAGCAATGCTCTGCTCGCCAGCACGGCCAATATGGGCGCGCCCAATTTTGAAATAATGTCTGTGAATTCGCTGCAGGCCTGCGTTCTTTCACGAGGTCGGGCCGGCGCAAGCGATGCCCTGCCTGGCTCTTGCTCGTCCCGAGGGCCCAGCCGACAGGGTCCATGTCTTTGCGCTGGCGGCTTTCATCCCGGAATTCGTGCATTGCCTGCCCCTACCCTGCTCGCCTGTCTTGGGATATTATTCATGAGCTTTGCTTCTGCCGCGCTCGTTTGCTTTGCCCACTTGCGTCAAAGTGCGAGGGAGAACAGGCCCAGCGGCCTCTCCCAGACTGACCTGAGCCCGCCCCTCGACCCATCCCGATCCAGATTCCCCAAAGCTCGGACGAAACCCTATCGCCTGGTTGATGTCCCTAGCAGCAGGTCAGCCACGAACCCCAAACCTGACGCTCTTAGCCTGGCGTACATATACGTGACGGCCACCGCTCTCCACTCACGCACTGCGACAAAGCCTTCAAGTCGGCGAATCCAGCCTCCCTTCCGCCATCCATCCCCTAGGGCGCCCAGGAACCTGAGCTTAACAAAGGATCGCCACTGCCCGCGCCCGCATCTCGCGCCCCTAGCACCAAAAACACCAGCAACTCGGTCTGCACTCCATCGTGGGTCTACAGCGTGCAACTGCGACCACAGCAAAGCGCCCCCTGCTGCGACGAAAAGGTGTCCTGTCTAGTTGAAGGGGAAAGTGGATCGGACTTTCAGCGCTTGGAGATCAGAGGCAGCCATATCCTGGAGGCGGCCCAGCAAGCGTGGTGATCGCCGAAGCTCTTCCTCAGCACGGCCATATCAAAACCCCCCCCTCTTTACCAAACCCAAACACCACACGGCCCGCGCCACCCGCGCCGTTCCACTACGTCTGCACGACCTGGAATTCGGGCTCCACCAAGTTCTTGTTGTATCCAAAGGGAACACCGTGTGACTCGCCTCTACTTTTGTTCTGACTGTACGCCCTCATCCCTCGGACCTGGACTGTGAGCGCCCACTGATCTTGCTCAGAGACTAAATTTCTAGAAGCTTTTTTGGATAGTCGTGCATCTGTTGGTATCACTGTCTGCCAACTTTGCGCAGGTACCGTCCATTCCAAAACTCCAACGCAGCCATTTTTTGGCATCGGCGCGAATATCCAGCGTTGGGAGCGACGGTGGACTATCCAGGGAACAGGACTCTGGATATCGAGCGAGCTGTGGACTACCGTTAGAGAGGACCTTTACAAGTTTCCTCGCTCCTGCCTGAGTTTGATCAGCGCTGTATCATCTCCAGAAACCTTCTTGACCTCTTATCTTCAGAGCTTTGGCTTAGAGCCAGCCTTTGCCCTTCCTGGATTACTCTCACTCGTCGCGTGGGCAGTATTGGCCTGGTGCGAACCTAACAACTCCACCCTACATAGCCTCACAACTGCAATCTCTTCCGACTCCTCCATCTTCGGAAGCCGGTCGGCCATCGGGCCTTTCCCAAGAACAAACCGTCAACGTGGCTGCCGCAGTGGCTCATCCGACCCAAATGCATCCTGGGCAAGACCCGCTGGGTGCACCTCCAAGCTTCACAGCAAGGAGGCCCAACGCGTCGAACCTGGGAACTTTCGAGCTTCCTCCTCCACCACTGTCGGGTATGCACAAGTATCCTTCCTTCAACACGATCAATACATCTCAGCCATCGCAGGCTCCTGCGACGATTGCAAGCGTTGGGAATCTGCTCACCCCCCCGAGTAATCTTCCAGGCGATGCACTAAGCCCGGTGTCGGGAGTCACAACAAGTAGCTCGAATTCGACGCAGGGTATGCCATATACTCCGAACGGTCAGTATGTTTATTCTCCACCAAACCAGGGACCCAGTCCATGGGGATTTCAGCCAGGATCACAGCAGCAGCAGCAACAGCAATCGTATGCTCCACCTAGAGGTATGTTTTCGCCCATACTCTACTCGAATTCACGAGGGAGCCAAGGCTCACTTACACCGCGCGAAGGATTGCCTCCACCACCATACGAGATTAATCTTCCTCCGTTCCCAACATCAGGATCTATGGCAGCACCGTCAACTTTGCCAACCATGTCCGCTCAACAGCAGCATCAAGCCATGAATAATGCCATGATGAACGCGCAAACTCCTGTATCAACACCGGCCACTCAGCCGTCTCCTGTGCATGCGCAAGAGCACTTTCATCACGGACAGCGACCTCCACCAACGCCGACTTACTATGGATCTCAGCCCTCAACAACTCCCCAGCAGCCTTCGTTTCCTTATTCCACCGGGCCATCCCCCACCCAACAGAGCCCAATCAGCGCAGGAGGGCCAATGTCTAGAATGTCTCCAGCGAATAGCCAAGGCCCCGTCCCGTCGTTGCAATCTGCGCCATCGCAATCTCCCCTTCCATATCAGCGTCCATTTGGCAGTTATCCTCTTCCAGGACCTGTATTGTCTAACATCAACAATCCGAACGGACAGTTGGCTTTGGTGGGTGCTATGCCGCATGGGATGATGCCTGGTTTCAACAGTGGACATGCCGCTAGCATGCAGCATATGTATGGACACCACCCGCAACAGCAACAAACCTCGAACGACCGTCCGTTCAAGTGTGATCAGTGCCCGCAAAGCTTCAATCGAAATCACGACTTGAAGCGTCATAAGAGGATTCATTTGGCTGTTAAGCCGTTCCCATGTGGCCATTGCGATAAGAGCTTCTCACGAAAGGATGCGCTTAAGGTTCGTTCTTAAACTCGGACAGCAGGCTGAAGTGGGTTGCTAATCATGTTACAGAGGCATATCCTTGTTAAGGGCTGTGGAAAAGCCGCGTCAGGCGGCGACGTCGAGAAGCACGAAAGCCTCTCACCAACTGACAAAGGCTCTTCGGGAGTTAGCGATTCCATCGACACCAAACCGATAATCTCTAGTCATGCATAATTCTCGAACTGTATTTGTCACCTTGCTGTGCTTTCTTTTCTACCCTCCTTGTATTATCTACGTTTGTTCTTCGAAGGATATCTAGGGCTGCGTTCTCCTGGAACATCGATTTTTTCTGTTGACATGTTGCGCTACGATTTTGTTTTATGGTAATGTTTGGTTCATTACCTGGGAAATATGGGTTCGGGATGGAGTTGATGGCATTTGCTTGTGGTTGTTGCTGTGGTTGAAGCGGATACCTTTTGTTTGTTTTCATTTGTCGTTTATCTTTGAAATTTGGGGTCTATGTTTGGGTTTCCTCTATGCATGCCCATGTCGAGCGGATCTGGGATGGGTGCCTGTTATGGCTTTTCTCGGCTTTGGATGGGATTTGGACGGATAGGTGCATGGCTTTGGGACTACTGCTCGGCGTAAATTGCGGCTCGAGATGGAGGAACGGGTAAAAAGTGTTATGCCTGGGAGAATACCGCGATATGAATATATGTCCTGTCTTCCCTGTCATTCATCTCGGCAGAAGCTCTAACCATGTGGTATAATCAATGTATGAAATCCCAATTGAGCTAACAGATGATTCTTGATACAGAAGCTCCTAATCTCGGGTGTTGGAGGGTGCTGGAAGACTTGAAGTTGTAGTCGGCTACGTGCAGATCTTTCCCGTGATAAGTAACCTTGACCCTTGTATATAGCTCGGAAGTGGCATGAATTTCTCCGAAACCACTTCCACGACACCTTCCAGCTTCCTCCAGCCCGTCGAAACGAAGCTGTCAATCAACTACTGACCACCATTTCTAGAGTCAGTACAGCCAATTGGGGTTTATTGTATTATTATGCCGTGCAGGACCTTTTGCAGCATGTCGTTCTTCCCTCACGTCTATTCCTTGACGAAACCCTCGCATCATCCCTACTCCCCCCCTAACTCGCCGCATATGCAATTGATGGGTGTACCTTTCCGCAGCTACATAGGGCTATGGTAACTTACTCTTGGCGAATTTCATTTTGGAGAGCATTTATGCCACTATGGCTGCAACACTTCCCGCAGACTCGATTTCTCGTGCATGCAATCTAATTCTCATTCATCTGCTGCGTGAGTTTGTTGATTTGACAGGCAGAAGTCGTGCGATGATCATCGTGATGTTCCATTTGGTGGTGGTCCTCACTAATTTGCATTCCTCTTGCTCGCTAGACAACGCATTCCATCGCTTCAAGTTTGGCCGAGACCATAAACAACCAGCATAAACTCCCTTGGCTCATTCTCTGCTAACGAAAACCCAAAGTTCAGACGAAGTTATTCGGGCCTCTTGTATAGGCCTCCTTCTTGGCTTAAATTATCGTTGTTTCGTTTGCTCTGTTAAGCTCCTTCCTAGTCTTCGCTCATCGCCAACCCCACCCGGGCAGCCGCTCCTGTTGGATTCCCACATTCCCTCTCCACTTCCTCCAACCTTTGTTGTTTCTTGACATACGTTGGAAAGTTTTTGGGCTCATCGTTTGGTCGAGCAAACCCAACAGCTTCACTTTTGGACCGTTCTCTCATTTCTCTTTCTCACCATCTGCCAAAGTCGCGTCCTGCAAGCCCCACGCGCCGTAGATCAACAACACCGACCATGATATCTAGCCTATCACATTGACACCGGCACTGGGAAAGGAATCATCCTCGTTTCTTGGAGCTTCTCCTTCAACTGCGCTTCTTATATTTGCCTCCAGACTCTACGTTGATCTTTTTTTTCCACCTTTTGATATTGATTCATACAGTTAGAAGAAGAAACCACTTACCCTGCCCTCAGTTCGTCAAGCCAGTCCAGAGTTGATTAAGGATGGATCGATATCGTAAAACTGAGCGCCCACCAACTCGCAGGAAGCCACTCACAGACGCAACATTTCGAGCAAATGAGATTACTACGCCGCCGCGCCAAATCAAAGGGAAGCCTCATATTCAGGCCCTGTCCTCTTCACTTGGCGTTCTTCCCCATAACGAGTCTCTGGTGCCGAACGGAACACTCACTGTCCACCATCGACGGCCGGTATCTCCAGAAAATAAACGCGTCTCAGCAGTTGCGAACGATGAGCAACGAAATACGAAACGAGACTCTGAGGTCTCAAACGCGTCCACCAATGCTTCAAGTACCGGCCGACGACGAAAGACACACATCGGTCCATGGCAATTAGGAAAGACAATTGGCAGGGGAGGGTGTTCTAGAGTGAGGGTTGTAAGGCATTGTACCACTCAGCAATATGGCGCTGCGAAAATCATCTCCAAGGCAACTGCGGAGAAGGTACGTGCTTTGAGCCTAGCGAATCTGATCAAGAGCGCGGAACAAGAACAGTCGATGTTTCCCGGTGGCAAGGTGATACCATTTGGCCTGGAAAGAGAAATTGTGATCATGAAGCTGCTTGAACATCGCAATATTGTCCGTCTCTACGATGTCTGGGAGAATCGCAACGAGTTGTGAGTACCAGCCATATCCTACTTTTGCATCGCTAATGACATGGACAGATACCTGATCATGGAGTATGTTCAAGGAGGCGAGCTATTCCATTACATTGAAGAAAAGGGAGGCCTTGCGGAAATCGAGGTCGTCCACCTTTTTCGCCAAATTGTTGCTGCCTTGCTTTACTGTCACAGAATCCATATACACCACCGCGACTTGAAGCCTGAAAACATTCTTCTGGATAGAGGAAGTTTTGAAATTAAGCTTGTTGACTTTGGAATGGCGGCTCTCCAACCTGAAGGCAGGCAGTTGAGTACTCCATGCGGTAGTCCACACTATGCTGCCCCAGAAGTCATCAGATTCAAGACGTATGATGGTGGAAAAGCTGATGTCTGGAGCTGCGGCGTCATTCTGTATGTGATGCTCACAGGCACTCCACCTTTCAACTATTCTAGCGAAAATCGAGACCTTAAAGACTTGTTCAGAGCGATTGCGCAAGCAGATTATGTTATGCCTGATATGATCGAGCGGGAAGCTCAAGACCTGATCAGGAAAATCCTGGTTCCAGATCCTAGACGACGAATCAACATTGAAGACATCTGGGATCATCCCTTCTTGCACAAATATGATACCCAGCTTAATTTCCAGGGCGATAATATGAAGATGGAGACGTGGATTGGACCTCGACCTCGCATCGATGACTGGGAGCCTTTGATGAGACAAACTGTGGATAGAGAAGTATTGAGGAATATGCGTACTTTATGGCATAGTGAGAAAGAGGAGGTTTTAATACAGAGGCTCTTGAATAATGAGTAAGTAGCCTTGCTCATAGACCCATTGCATTCGAATTTGCTAAATCTCGTTTATCAGAGGAAATCAGGAGAAGTACTTCTATACAGCGCTTTTGAAGCACCGAGATGAACACTTGGAGAATTATGCACCTAATCCGGGAGGAGTTGGATATTCCGCAAGCGATCACCATCACAGCAAACCGGTACCTAACCCCGGCGATATGCTGCGGTTACCGCCGAACAGCCACAAACGATCACAGTCTCAGTACTCCATCCTTAATGATGAGCACTTATACTCTAAGCATAGTTTCTACGAGCCTCTATCTTCCGACGTGAGCTATGATCCTTTTAGGGCATCCAGGGAGCCAATAGTTGCCGAAAATGGCCACTACATGAACGTAACAGTTCATCGAGGAACACCCAGTGGAAGTCGCAAGCTGAGGGCTGCTACATCACAGGTGTACCGTCAAGGCAGCTCGTTAAGAATCCAGACTCTCAAGAGCTCAAAGCGACGTAGCTCTGGTCTTTCGAGTACGGGATCTCCAGCTCCGAGATCTTCTGCGGCCAAGCGAAGGTCAATATCTCGCGGGTCTATGTCAAGCTCTCTATGGCCAAGCAGCCCGCCAGTCATCATGCGCCCGAGCAGCATGCACAAGCGTGGTGTGAGCTTTTCACACCTACGGAGGAGCTCCACTGCAAGTGGGTTTACGGCAGAAACTAGTCCTCAGTATACACCTGAGCAACGAAGATTTCTCAACCGCCCACAGGAATCAACAGGAAATATCTCCGTGCCATCCTCGAGGATAATTGCACCACCAGCTCGCGCGATACGCTCACTTAAAGAGCCTGCGGTTTCAAATATCCCGTGTGTAAGGATCCGTGAGCCAGCGAGTCCCAGCAAGTATATCGAGAAAGAGGCTCGGAAAGTGAGCACAGAGCTTGAGAAGGTGATGGAAGAAGCATTCAACCGCTCCTCCGTCAGTTCGAGTGTCCGGGCGTCAATCGCGGATAGGGATCGGGATCCATTCGAGTATGACACTCCACCAACGTCGTTCTCTAACAGAGGATCCGGAGGCATGCCCACCACGCCCACGGACAGGTCAGCTATCCAGAATCGGCCCTTACCTCCTCTCCCCAACGAGACGCCAAACACTTTCCTTCATCGTGAGCTTGCCGAAACGCGGGAAAGACTTGCCGCTCGATTGGTATCGGAGGATGGTGACACAACCGCCAACTTCAATGAAGTGCTTGAGCACCTTGATCGCCTCATGCAACCTCCCACATCCCCTCACCCCACACCCAAACGCACATCCTCCGCCCCTTCAGCAAAGTCTCCAGAGTATCCGGGCTATCTGCATATGATTCCTGAGGAAGGCCGAGCCTCAGAGGCTGATGAACCTCGTGGTAAGACTAGTAAACGTTGCAGAAACGTTACAGAGCCCATCAGTAGGAGGCCAGCCAATCAAGTGTGTGGAGCTACTGACCAGACCAACACCATTCGTGTTGTGGACCCGACATCTCCGACTCCAATTGCTCCGCTCAATATCCGCAAGCGCAGTGGTGCGAGCATGAATTCTCAATCTGCCACTGCCGGGAGCAATGTGCAATGGCCTGGTCCAAACCCGCCTCCGAGATCCTACAAGGGTGTTCGACAGGAGCTACTTGCTGCACACTCTAATAACGGTACGCCTGATCCTCCAGCCCCACCGCTTAGTAATGCCGAAGAGGGGAAAGAAAAAGACGCTGCTATTAGCAAGAAGAGGTCCTGGTTCCGTCGCCACGTGAATGAGAAGGATACTGCCGAGCGCGAACAGAGGCATGATACACGACTTAAGATTTCCGAGGCATGGCAGGGGCTTAGCGATCGTATCAAAAACGTCCCTGTACCGGCTCCGACGGCCACGAGGCCGGCCTCGCAGGCCGTCCGGACCAAGCATATGAAGAAGCAGTCAGATACGAGCAGCGAGTTTCCAATTCGCAGAGGGAAAAATGGCGGGAAGTTGGAGGGGAGCATTGAGCGGAAGGGATTCTTAGGGTTGTTTGGAAAGAAGGCGAAGGACGAGAAGGGAAACGGAAAGTTGGAGCTAGGTTGTAAGTTTACCTTTTAGCACCCACCTTTTCGGCCTCGTCAACCCATGACACCTTATTTTTCTCCTCGATCTCCATAGTAGTTGGCAATCTGCTAACCATTTCCCCCAAAGCTCCCGCAGATCTCAGCAGCACGTCGCTCCTCTCCGCCTTCGATCTGCCGCCATCCTCAGATGACGGTACGCCCGCGCGCCCCGCCGAGCTGCAAACAAATTGGCTCTCCCGCTTCCTGCACATCAAGCCCGCAAGCAAGACCGTCTGCTTCCAGGTCGGCCGCGGCCGCGCACGGCAGGAGGTGGTGCGGCTCCTGCGCGACTGGCACCGCTTCGGCGTGCGCGACGTCGTGTATGACCGCAAGTCGAACGTCGTGAACGCAAGGGTGGACAAAGCGAACCGTAAGTCCTCTTGATTTCTTCCGTGCACCGTCAACACCACCTTTCTCTACCCCATCCTATCCCATCCCCTCCTTTACCACCCGACATCCTCCACCGCGCGGGGTTTGCGGCAGTCATGGCTAACAGGGTGGTGTTTTTTGTAGACCTGAAAATCAAGCCCGTCGCCCTCGTCACAGAGCTCTTCGTGGTGCTCGAGCACGGCCGCCGCGCGCATCTGTGCCTGGCGCGCTTCACACAGACACGCGGCGCGGCGTCGAGTTTCCGGAAAGTGGTCGAGATCATCGAAGACGTGTTCGAAGCCAAGGGCATGCTGGTCGAGGACGAGGAGAAGAGAAGGGCCATGTGCGAGGTGCTTGCTTGATCCTGATGAGCGGCGAAGGGGGAAGGAAGGGGGTTGTCGGTCAGGATATGTTGTGCAGGTTGCGGGGTCTTGAGCATGTCTCAGTGGAGCGCGGGTGGTTGGTCGGAGCCTTGGACGATCTGCGTCTTGGGCGCTGAGTTTGGTCGTTGGGGGATTGGAAGTTGGCAGACGGAGGCGCGTCGTCACTTGGCGGCGCTCTTCGAAAAAACGCTACTACGGCTTGTTACGCGTATGTGTGGAGTGGGATACACCGGTGCATCATTGCGAGAAGGTATAGGGTTGCTTTTTTACTTTGGGATTTGGAGTCGTTGGTTGTCCTTTCTTGTTACTATTGTTGTTGTTCACGCTGAGCCATTGGGCTGAGCTTTGCATACACCGGTTGCTTGCTTGGTGGGCTGATTGGCCAGGGGATTGGATGGATGGATGGGTGATCGCTTTAACGACGGGACTACTCTGGATAGAAGCGTTGAGGTGGGTTGGTTGGGGGCATCTTGCATCTGTACGCCCCGCCCGCGGGGTGGGATAATTCTGCAGTTTAGCTAGCGATGGGTTTTATCGAACAGACTCGAGTACTTGAGTAATCTAGATCCCGCTACGAAGCCCAACGCTCCGTTCGTATCATTTTACCCCTAAGGCTCTAAAATCTCATCTACCTCCGTTCTTCCCTTTCCACTCTTCCTGCCATGCTGCAACCACCTCGCCGATATACCGCTCGCTCAACACCGCCTCTGCATCTCTTAAACTCGGACTTACCTTCTCTGTAGCGGACGTCACGAATTCAACGCCCTTCCTTTCCACATCCTCCCCTCTACCTTTCCAGAACCCGAGCAGCTTAATGGCGGGGTTTGCAACAGGGTCCTAAGGCCTGTTGTCAAGGCCCTGCAGCCACTGAGACCAGGGGACAATGTTGAAGCTCAGGTCAGCAGTGCGGAGGAGCGGGAGGAGGGCACTCCAGGGGAAGGGCCGGGGGTGGACGAGGTTAAGTCAACTGAGGTGAGGCTGGGGTCTCTGAGTGGCTGGCCAAGTCACCGTCCGTCATGCCGTATGCAGTGCCGTTTGTCGTGCCGTTTGTCTAGCCATCAGCCGGGCCCGCATGCCCGTCCATCGCCCTCTCTTTCCCTGTTCCCGCTAGTCCGGCTATTTCGCACACAGCCGCCGCGAGCGCATCCAGCGGAATCCAGCTGCAGCTCTGCATATCCGGCGGATCGGGCGGCAGAAAGCCTATGATAGCTCCCGCGCGTATCATCGGCGGGATCGCCTCGGCCGGATTCCACAGCCTCGTGCTAACCGTCCTTGACGGCGTGATTTGGCTGATGCGTAGGATGGTCGCGTTGGCTTTGGAGCTGGCGACAGCGGTTTCGATGATGTGTTCGCAGGCGAGCCTGGCGCGGGCATAACCGGTTGGTGAGGCGTGCGCAAAGGAAGAGATGGGTGCTTCGGGGACCGGACTATGAGGGGAGGCAATTCCTGTGCCGACAGAGGAGCAGAAGATGAAGTGGGCGGGGGTGGGGGTTTGGAGGGAGAGGGAGAGGAGATTTTGGAGGGTGGCGAATTGCGGAGTGAAGGAAGATAGGGGAAGTGTGGAGTTTACGGGCCAGGCGCAGTGGATTATGTGGGTGAGATTGGTGTAGAGGAGAGGATGGATTCAGAGAGGCCGGGAGATGCCTGGGTAAGGCCGCCTGGAAGAGCGACGGCTTTCTCGAGGGATTGGAGAGGTAGAGTGAGCTTGCGGATTTGGAGGGAGCATGTAAGACGATTGAAGGCGTCTTCGGGGGAGTCTGCGCGGATAAGGCAGTAGATCTTACTGAAATTGGGATAGGAGAGGACAGACTTGCTAACAATCAATCTGAGGCTTAAAATTTGGAATCAATCGATCTGCCAAGGCCCTAATTGATTGATTGATTGTATATTGATTGTATATTTATATAGGTGGTGGATATGAGGTTCGTGATAGACTTGTAGTATTACAGTTGTTGACTTAATTCGTAGGGCTGAGTGCAAATATCCTTTAGCACGGTAGGGTCCTTGGAGTTAGTGGTCCGTGCAGCAACACCAGAATCAAGGCTACGCATTGCCCCCCAGGTTTAAGGTGTTAATGATCAAACCTCGCATCTGGATGGCTTTTAAACTGCCCACTCCGGATGCGTCAAAATCGCTTTCGCGGTTTTGGATCGGTATACCAAGGCGATCACTAAATGTTGAAATGATCCATTGCTCCAGCTCCGGTATTTCAAGCTCTAAGTTACCTTCGTTATTATTCTCCATTTTGGAATATATCTCTTCGATGATGGATGAGAAATCTTTGTATATCTGTGCTCACATGATGGAAGATTTAGCAGTCATTGGGACATATACAGTTGGTGGCAAGATAGCAATCATTTCTGTCGACCTGAATCGGATTTCTTTGCCACCTTGACTCGGTCACCGACTCAGTCATCCACGTGTATATATAGCCTCATTTTCTTCATAGATCAATCTTTACACGAGTTCTTCATTCTTGACCTGCGCACGGACCCTGAATCGACAATTTCCCTATTGATTTAAGCGAAGCCTTCGGCGAGGCTGTTTGCATCTTCAATTGCAGGCCAAATTTTATTAATATATGCTTCATCAGACAGGTTAGACGCTGTGTTGGCTCGAAATATCAGTAGACCTGGTACGAGTTTGTCGATGCTAGGTACAACGGCGTCCTTGACTTCGGCTTCCTGTCGTATTCGCCCTTCCATGTCAAGCGAAAGTATTTTCTCGCCATTGGTAAAAGTCACACAATCGTCTATGCGGCCGACATATTTCCAGGAGTTGGACTTGGTAGGATGGGCTTCGAAGAGATCCCTCCCAAATCTCCTATTGCCTCTCCTCCGGCTTCTCCGAGCCTGGTTCGTGCAGTTCTCACTCGCGCTCATCAGCGTTCGGCTTCTCGATCTTCTCAAACCGGCTCTGCACCCGCTGATAGACCTCGTTCTGGTTCTGGGGTGAGTGGAGTCCTTTCTATTGGTACTGGCGGTAGCCCTCCTACTACTTTTGGCCTTCGGTCCCGTTCCTCCTCCGAGTCAGAAGCTGCTCGCCCTGCTTCTCGTCCATCTTCTCGGGCTTCGGGTAGCGGTCGTCACGGTCCTCCTGTGGTTCGTAACTCTGAAGATGAGCAATCCTAAGGTTTCTACTGGTTTCTCTCAGTTTGCTTTTGAAGTAGATCCTCCTGCATCTCTGATTTCTTTTCTTCTTTTCGATAACGGATGGCGTGTATGGATGGCTCTCCTTTATTTCCTTGATTTCTTCCCGTCAGGGCCTGGATAATTCCTTTTCTTCTTCTGTAGCGGCTTCGGCGGCCTAGATGCTGCCTCAATCTAACTCAGGCCTTCTTTTCCTTTTTCATATGTAGTTGAAATGAGATCTATTCTCTACTCAAAGACCTCCATCTCCTATTGTAACGTAGAAACTTCAGTTTGAAAGCAGTTTGGTTCCAGCTCTTGTTCCAGTCATCACGGCGTGGATTGAAGATTGTAATCGGGAGGTTTGATAAAGCCTACTTGCAAGTTGTTTCAGCCGCTTCAAACACACTTTTCAAACAAGCAAGCATACGAGTCTCCCTATTCACTACCCTAAATCCTAATGGCATTTTTTAGCGGCTTGGCTGGCCTTAGCATTCAGAATCTCAGCTAAGGCTGAACCTTGGGAAGTGTGTTTTACATGGGGATAGCTCGGCGTGGCGTCTTCCAAGAACTTTCAAATCCCTCATCATTTCCATCATTGGGCAATATTAGAATCTCAGCTAAGGCTGAACCTTGGGAAAAGTGTTTTACATAGGGATAGCTCAGCGTGGCATCTTCCAAGAGCTTTCGAATCTCTCACCATTTCCATCATTGGGCAATATTATCACGCATAGAGGGATTTCGGCTAATGTTGTAATTCTTTGCGTGCTGGTGTCGACCTGAGTCGGGTGTCATGCCGCCGACTCAGTTACCTACCCCTTGACTCGGTCACCGACTCAGTCACCGACTCCCTATTACGTACCCCCCCCCCTGTACCTGCATCTACCTTGTGTATATATAGCCTCTTTTTCTTCATAGATCAATCTTGACACGAGTTCTTCTTTTCTCACAATCGGTGCACGGACTTCCGATTGACAGTTATGAGCCCGGGGTTGTTTCCTATGCGCCGATTATTCTTTTAATCAGCTGTTCCTACAGGCTCGTGTCCGGGTACTTCAGTCATTAACGTACTCGTGATTACCTTTACATCAAACGACGTCCTTCCACCAATATTACGACCGACGATGCCTACAGTGCCATAGCTAGTAGAGCGCGCCAGAGACGAGACAGCCAGACACAAGGCAGGTGCCAGGAGCCAGACACGAGGCAGCAGAGCCAGACACGAGGCAGGTGCCGGGTGCTAGACACGAGGCAAGAGTCAGAGACGAAGCCGCTTAAGAGTTTAAGCTTGTGGGGCAGCGACCCAGTATCAGATAGGACCAGACGCTGGCACCGTACTGCTAAGGACCGACAAGACTCCGCGCCGATTTGCCTACGGATACCGACCAGTCGCTAGCATCGTACTGTTATTCTACCGGAGCTGGCACCTTACTGCCGCATTACCTCAAAGTCGGCGCATTGCCGCATCACCCTAAAGCCGGCGCATTGCCGTATTACCTCAGAGCTGGCACCTTACTGCTACGTTACCCTAGAGCTGGCATATTGCCGCTTTACTCCAGAGCTGGCACCTTACTGCTACGGACAAGACAACGACTGTGCTACTACGGCGTAGCTGGATTTTAGATGGACAATAGTTGGACAGCATGGGAGGATCTAGGCATAGATGGACGATTGCCGGAGTGCATGGGAAGATCTAGGCATAGATGGACGATTGCTGGACAGTATAAAAGGATCTAAATACTAGTACGGCTAGCATTAACCGGACAAAGACTGACAACGTGGCTGCCGAACTGCGGCCCTATCGACAAAGTTGGCCTATGTATGGCCTTACCGACGATATCCTATCTAAGATTTGGATTTGGATTTGATTTTGATTATCAGCTTGAGCAGCACTGCTGCTAAGCTGGGAGGGTGTGTCGACCTGAGTCGGGTGTCATGCCGCCGACTCAGTTACCTACCCCTTGACTCGGTCACCGACTCAGTCACCGACTCCCTATTACGTACCCCCCCCCCTGTACCTGCATCTACCTTGTG
>Ga0307515_10014768_pt1 | contig 14447 bp, 15 predicted proteins | sample 17_EM_MG_FD_194513 | JGI IMG/M metagenome (GOLD analysis project Ga0307515, IMG submission 194513) | Populus trichocarpa ectomycorrhiza microbial communities from riparian zone in the Pacific Northwest, United States - 17_EM | ecosystem: Host-associated > Plants > Roots > Unclassified | place...
CGTTGCGTGGTTCGCACCAAGCCGGTCCGCAGAAGCTCGAATATCTCCCGCTGGTGTCCTCGGGAAATTCGGATATCCAAATCGACCCGAGATTGTTTTCCACCACGGTTCGCAGCCACTCGGCGGTCGCCCGATCCGACAGCCGGGGGATCAAATACTCCAGTGTGAAGTCGACGAGCACGCCCGACGACTGCCAGTCCAGACCCGGCTTCACCAGTATCAACGCTGCCACTATTGCCTCCCCCAGAGGAAGACCCGTGGGCCGAGGCCCCGCTCGGCAATCAGTAGCTCGATCCTGGCCACTTGCTCCGGGCTAAACGCCGAGACGTCGACGGGCACGAAGCCGGCCTGGCTGAGGTGCCGTTCGATCTGAAACGCGAGCTGCGGCCACTGGGCGTCGAAGAACCGGGCCGGGAAATTGCCGACCGCATCGTCGGAGTTTCCGGCTTCATCCAGCCAGTCGGCCGATGATTCCTCGGGCGCCCGGGTCAGCGCCACACCCCGCGCCTGCTCTATTCGCAATGCTGGCCTGAACCGCACAGGCGCTTTTCGGCTGGTCGACGGGGCCCGCGACCAGCGGGTTGGCGGTCACATGTCGGCTCGGATCTGGTGTAGGACCTTGGCTCGGCGCTCGTCCGTGCCGTGGTAGTCGTCGGCCGTCTGGCGCAGGCGGGTGCCCGTGTCGTGCAGCGATTCCGCGGCTGCCGCGATGCCGTCGATCAGGACGTCCTGCAGCGCGCCGAGCATGACCGGCACCAGGACACAGAGCTTTCCGTACGCGTCGGCGCCAGCCCGCACGGACGCGCCCGCTTGCTGGGCCGTGCTGACCCGGTCGCCGATCGCCTCGATCGTGCTCGCGTGCGTGACGAGTTCGGTGTGGCGTACCCCGAATTGGTTTGTCATGACTGCGCCCCGTCGGCCCCGGCCGGCGCGGCGCGGCCGGTGAACGAGGCGATCACGGCCCGGCCGGTCTCGCTGTCGGCGCCCACGGTCTCGGCCGTCACCTCGGTGGCCGCCTTGGTGATCGCCGCCTGCGCCGCCGCCAGCGTGGCCAGGATCTCGCGTGCGGTGTGCTCCGCGGGCCGCTGGCGGATCTCCTCGTCGAGCTCGAGGCCCACGAGCACACCGGACGGGCCGACGGTGACCTCGACCAGGCCGTCCTCGCTGCGCGCGGTCGCCGTGAGTTGGGACAGGCGGGCGGCTAGCTCGCGTGCCTGGGCGGCCCGCTCCTCGAAGCCGGCCTGCCAGTCGTCGACCCAGCGCTCGGCCGAGTCGAGGTCGGACGGATCAAACATGTGGCCCTCCCCTGACGATCGCGGGACCCAGACGCACGGTAGCGCTAGCCGAGACTGAGGGTAGTACGGGCGTCGATGTCCCGCCCGGATCGCTGAGCTGACCGGGCTTACCGCGTAGCGGCGGAGGCAGCCAGGTGGGCGAGCATCGACTGATTCGCCTCCCAGCCGTCCGGGAACTTCGCCGGGACGTTCAGATGGACCGGCTCCGTGGCGGGATGCGCGTCGAGCAGCTCGGCTATCCCGGCCCGGGCCACCACCACGCAGGCGTGCCGGTGCCGCGAGGTCAGCACGCAGAGCCGGCCCGACTCCAGGTGAAAGGCCGTCGCGTCCTGCCGGCCGGAGAGCGGGTGCAGGACCACCGTGAGGTCGTACTCGCGGCCCTGCAGGCGGTTTGCCGTGTCGACCGTGACACCCACCGCGGAGGGTGGCAGGAACGAGCGGATCGCGGCCGCCTGGTCCCGGTGGGCCGCGCCGATCGCGATGCGGTCGGCCGTCAGCGCGGACACCCCGGACTCCGACGACGTGGTGCCGCCGCGGGACAGGGCGCGGGCCGCCAGCCGGGCACAGGCCTCCGCCGCCTCGGCGTCGGTGCGGACCGTGAAGCGGGCCGACAACTCGTGCAGGCCCCAGCCCGTCGCGGCGGCTCGGTCGAGGACGGCATCCTCGGGCGCGGACGGCGCCGAGGCGAAGGCGAGACTGCGGTCGGCCGGGCCGGTGCCCGAGCGAAAGCCCGTGAACGGGTAGAAGGCCGACGCCACCACCGGGGCCGCCGAGAACGGCAGGCGCCAGGAGACCGGCAGGCGGTGCACCGGCAGCTGCGGATTGTGCCGCAGCAGAACCGCCACCGCGCTCTGCATCGGGTCCCAGGACAGGCCGGTCCAGCGATCGACCTCGACCGTCGAGAACGGGTCCAGCTGGCCGGGATCGCCGACGAACAGGGCCCGGGCGAACCGGGACGCCACCCGCAGCAGGGCATCCGAGCGCATTTGGTACGCCTCGTCGATGATCGCCCACGGCCAGTTGCCCTCGGCGACCGTCGCCCATTTCGCCGCCGTGCCGATCGTCACCGCCGGGGCACCCAAGTCGCCGACCTTGGCGCCGACGCGGCACAGCGGATGTGCGCGGACGCGCTCGGACGCGGTGTAGTCAACGGCCGACAGGCGGCCGACCGAGAGCGCCGGCGACGCCACACCGAGGCGGGCGATCAGGTCGTCGACCTGTTCGTTAGTCTGCGCCACGATCATCAACGGATCGCCGGCCGCCGCGAGCACCCCGGCGGCTCGTACGACAAGGGTGCTCTTGCCCGCGCCGGGCGGGGAATCGACCACCACGCCGCGGTGCCCGGACGTTGCGAGGTCTTTGAGCACCGCGTCGATCACCGCGGCGGCCGCGGCCGCGGGTGTTTCAAGATCGCTCAGCACAACCACTGCAAGACCGTAACAAGCACACCCGACAAAAACCTTGACCCGCGCGAGACGATGGGAGGCGTGCAGCCCGCGAGTCCGCCGTTCCGCTGGGATCTGGTCACGCCCGACCAGATCGGCTCGCTGCTGGCCGAGCTCGAGTCGCCCGACCTGTGGTTCGCCGAGGAGCTGACCGTGGCCGCGGCAAAGGTGGCGGCGCGATCGGGCGGCGGCGATCTGTATTTCGTGGGCCGGTCCGCTGATTCGGTCTTCGACCTGCTCGGCGGCGCGTTCGACGGCACGGATCATGCCCGGCGGCTGCACCGGCTGGCCTTCTCGGGGCGCTACGAGATTCGCCGTGCCGATGCCCGCGGGGTGCTGGAGGCGGCCGGGATCACGCCGTTCACGCTGGCCCGCAGCCACCGAGCGGTAGCGCTCGTGGATCTCGTGCACGCTGGCGGAAGGTTCGAGAATCTGTTTCAGACGCTCCGCGATTGGGTCGCCGACGAGCGCGAGCCGTGGCCGGTGATCCGGCGCAAGCTGCATTTCGTCGGCCTGACCAAGCGCCAGGAGACGTCGCCGAAGGCGTGGCGGTGGCAGCAGGCGGCCGACTGGCCGGCGCAACTGCCGTCGAGCAACGTGATCAGCGTGTCGATCAGCGGCCAGCTCTGGGACTACCTCGGCAATCAGCAGACGAAGCTGACCCGCCAGTTCGGGCCGGAGCAGTGGAGCGCCGACGAGGCGGACGGGCCGGGGCACGACGAGCGGACCAGGCAGGCGCTGGCCGAGGCGGTCGCCCTGGTGGCGCTCGGCCAAGGCCGGCCGGTCCGGTCCCTGCTGACGCGGACCATGGCTACCGAGCCGGCGTACGCGGAGAGCTGGCTGCGGACACTGGTGCGCCAACTGAGCTGACCGCCTGCGACCATTTCTCGTACACTTGTCCGGGTGATGCTCGACGCCGCTCTCGCGTATGCCCGGCATGGGATTCCCGTCCTGCCGGTGCACACGCCTGTGCCGGGCGGCGGCTGTTCCTGTGCCCGGCCGGGCTGCGAACGGCCCGGCAAACACCCGCGGCTGCGGCACGGGCTCACCGAGGCGAGCACCGAAGCGATCCGCATCGAGATGTGGTGGTCCCGCTGGCCCGACGCCAACATCGGCCTGCGCACCGGCGTACTGATGGACGTGGCCGACGTCGACTCGGCCGAGGGCTGGCACGGCCTGCGGCACCTGCTCGGCGGTGAGCTGCCCGCCGGCCCTCAGGTCCGCACGGGCGGCGGCGGCTGGCATTTCTGGTTCGACCCGCTCGGGCATGGCAACCGGGTCCGGCTGCTGCCGGGCGTGGATTGGCGTGGCGTGGGCGGCTATGTGGTGGCGCCGCCGTCGATGCACGCCCGCGGCGCGGCGTATTCGTGGGTGCGCCGGCCCGGCGGCGACCTGCCGGTCGGGCCGGCGGCCCTGCGTGACCTCGTGGCCGGCCCGCCACTGGAGGCCTGGCCGCACGCGCGGATCGTGCGCCCGGCTCGGTACGCGGCAGTCGCGCTCGAGGCCGAGACCGGCCGGGTGGCGCGGGCCGCCGTCGGCAGCCGGAACGACACGCTGAACCGGGCGGCGTTCGCCCTCGGCCGGCTGGTCGGCGCCGGGCTGCTCGACGAGCGGACGGTGCGCCACGAGCTGACCACGGCGGCTCGATGGGCCGGGCTGGGCCCGGTCGAGGTCGCCCGCACCGTCCACTCCGGACTGACGGCCGGTCGCCGCCAGCCCGTCGACGCCCGGCCGCAGCAGGTCGCCTAAGGGACTTGGCGGGACCGGCGAGGGCGATCAAGATAGGGACGTGACCGACGAAAACGCGCCGAAGCCATACGATGTGGAGATCTCCGTGGCGGTCGGCCGTGATGAAGTGTGGGACACGGTGACGCAGCCGCCGGTGATCCGGCAGTGGTTCGGCTGGGACTACGATGGGCTGGACAGCGAGATCAAGCACATCTTCGTGGATCAGGCGACGTTTCTCGCGCCCGAGCGGATGGGCTGGGCCGACGGGTCGTATCTCGAGGTTGTCGGCGACGACAAACGCAGCACCGTTCGGGCCGTTCGGGGCGAGCCGCCCGCCCGGCATCCCGAGCGGTACGACCCGATCGAGGAGGGCTGGAAGGCGTTCCTGGTCCAGCTTCGCCACCTGCTGGAGGAGTCGCCGACGGGTCTGCGCCGCACGCTTCATCTCACCGGCACGGCGCCCGGCCGGCGCGCGCTCGAGCTGGCCACGGGCGACTGGACCAGGGTCGGCACGCGGGTGGCCTGGATCGTCAACGCCGACCGGAGCCTCGTCGTGGTCTCCGCCCAGCGCCCCCTGGACAATCCTGACGCCGACCGCATCGAGGTCATCGTGTCAACGTTCGGTGTGGACAAGGCGACCTTCGCCACCTACCGCAGCACGTGGAGCGAGCGCTGGGCACAGCTAGCCCGGGATCGCGCCATCACCGGGTAATCTGCTCGTCGGACCGCCGCAAGCGACGGCTGGAGGAGCAATGGCTGACCTGGCGCAGAGCATCCTCGCCGATCCGGCACGCCTGCGTTCGCTGCGCCGGGTCTGCGTCGGCGCCGAGCCCGACGAGGCGTTCGACCGGTTCGCGAGCCTGGTCAAGCGCATGCTTGGCGTGCCGGTGGCGCTGGTCTCGCTGGTCGACAGCGAGCGGCAGTTCTTCCCCGGCCAGGTCGGCCTCGCCGAGCCGTGGAGCATCAAGCGCGAGACGCCGCTGACCCACTCGTTCTGCCAGCACGTGGTGATCGAGAGCGAGGCGCAGGTCTTCCCGGACGCCCGGCTCCACGCCCAGGTGCGCGACAACCTGGCCATCCCCGACCTGGGCGTGGTCGCGTATGCGGGGGTGCCGCTGACCGACGCCGACGGCCGTACGCTCGGCTCGCTCTGTGCCATCGACACCAAGCCACGCTGCTGGACGCCGGCGGAACTGGCCATCCTCGAGGATCTGGCCGCGGCCTGCTCGTCCGAGCTGCGCCTGCGGATCGCCCGCGAGCTCTCCGAGGAGGCGCGCCGGCTGGCCGAGAGCGCGCAGGGCCAGTTGGCGATGCTCGCCGAGCTGACCGAGGCGCTGGTCGCGACGCTCGACGTCGAGGAGTCCCTGCACCGGGTGGCCCGCGCGGTGACGCCCCGGCTGGCCGACTGGTGCATGGTGTCGTTGTTCGACACCACCGGCGGGATCCGCCGGATCGCCGCCGCGCACGGCGATCCCGACCGCGCCGCCGACGTCACCCGCTTCGCCCAGCTGGTGCCGTCGGGCCTGCGGGAGGGCTCGATCCTGCTCGCCGTCCAGCGCACCGGCGATCCGCTGCGGGCCGACCGGGTCGACGCTGCTGCTCTACACCGACGGCCTGGTCGAGTCCAGGGGGCAGCTGCTGGACGCGGGCATCGCCCGGGTCGAGGCGGCGCTGCGCGGCAACGCGAAGCTGCCGGGCGAGCAGCTCTGCTCCCACCTGATCGCGTCGGTTGGGCGCCGCGCCGACGACATCGCCCTGCTGCTGGTCAAGCTCGCCCCAACATGAAGTGGGTCGGTCACTCGGCCTGGTCGAAGACGGGTGGTCCGCCGTGTGTCCACGGTGTCTGGTCGGGGTCCGGAAACGAGCCACCCGGCCGGTACGCCTCGCTCAGCGTGGTCAGCAGCAACCGCTCGCCCACCTCGGGCACGCTGCCCGGCTCGGCGGTCAACTTGCGGCCCATTCCGCCGGAGAGCTCGAGCAGCACGTCGGAGCCGGTGATCGAGATGACGGTCGCCTTCTGGGCCGGGCGGGCCGGTGAGGTCAGCGCCGCGCCGGCCTCGACCCGGACCGGTTCGGACGCCCGGACCATGATCCGTGGACGCAGCACCGGCCGCTTGCCGGTGTCGTCGATCCGGTCGGCCTTCGCGAGCGTGACGACCCCGGCGAAGGCGGCTCCCGACAGCCGGTACTCGGCCATCACCAGCGGGTCGTCGAACGCCCGCTGGACCGCGTACCGGGTCGCGGCGTTCTCCAGCCGGTGCAGCCGGGCGGCCGCCGCCACCGCACCGTCGCGCCGCGGCTGGGGTGGGCCGCCGTCCGCGAGGTGCTGGACGAACGCCGAGTACGTGTCCCGGTCGCCGTCCCAGCGGCCGGCCACCCGCGTGCCGATGGGCAACTCGCGGAGCAGTTCCAGCGTTCGCCACATCAGCTCCCAGGTGGGAGTCAGCACGTCGCGCAGCACCTCGGTGAGCCGGGGCAGGTCGACGGAGGCCGCGGACATCAGCGGGGCCAGCACCCGGTTGTCGAAGTCGGGATCCGTTGCCGGGCCGGCCGGGGCGGACTGCTCCGCGAGCCGGGCAGCCTCGAACACGGAGCTGCCGGCCGGCGGGGAGATCCAGGCGAGCAGCGCGGCCAGCGACGCGTCCTCGGCGCTGCTCTGCCCCGTCGTCCAATGCAGCCCCAGCGCCTGCACCGCGTTGAGTAGCAGCGACGAGCCGGGCACCTCGGCCGAGTTGGCAAGGAACGTGAGCCACCGGCCGAGCAGCGGGACACCCGGTTCGACGGGATATTCGCCGTCCACGGTCCGGAATCGCGTGGAACGCCCGAGCAGCCGCAGGAAGTCGACTCCGCCGGCGTTCGGCACCCAGACCTGCGGCGCGTCGACGAACCGATACCGCACGTCCCGCCCACGGTCGACGGCGATCGGCTCGGCCAACCCGGTGAACGACTCCAGATAGGGCAGCACGACCGAGGCCAGCGACGAAACGAAGGCGAACCGCTCGTCACGGTTCCGCGGCTGCGCGACCACCAGCAGCCGCGGAACCGCAGCCTCGGTGCCGACCAGTGCGGCCAGCGGCGCGTGCGCCTCGCCGGCCATCGCGAGCGGGATCAACACCAGCGGCCGCTCATGGACGTGCAGGTGGCGAACGGTCGCGATGGGCGCCGCCCGGCCGTCCGCGTAGGCCTGCGCGCGGGCGAGGGCGGTGAGCGTACTCACTCGGCGAGGGCTTCGGCCCGGAGCCGGGCCGCAGCCCGCAGCAGGGCGGCGGCCTCTGCCAAATCCTCCGCCGGCGGCGGGGCGCCGGCGGCGAGCGCCAGCACGGATTCCACCGTGGTGATGCCGCCGAGGGCCTCGCGCACCGGCCGGCCGAGGGCGGCGGTCGTCCCGGCCGCCTCATGCCGGCAGTAGACGGCGAGTTCGCAGGCCGACAGGCATTCGGGTGCGTAGCGCGCGGCCACGGCCGCAAGCGAGGACAGCAGCGCCGGCACCGGCAGGGCGAGATCGAAGGAAACCTCCTCCGGCAGCGCGGCGACCAGGGACGAGACCGAGGCGAGCCGGGTCAGCTGGCGGCGCAGCGTCGACAGCTGCTTGCGCACGTCGAGCACCACGGCCTCGGGGCGCAGCGTGAAGTTCGCCGGGCAGACCAGCACGACATCGTGGCTGACTAGTTCCTCGTCGTGGCCGAGCGAGCGGAGCAGCTGGCGCAGGGCGAGCACGTAGACGGCGGCCTGCACGGCCGCGCCGGAGACCTTGGCGCTGTCGGCCTGGCCATCCACGATCGCAAACGACTTGATCTCGACGACGTGCAGCCGCCCCGCGGCCTGGAACGCGATCAGATCGGGCTCGAGAAACACCGTCTGCCCGCCGACCGCCAGGGTGAGCAGCGGGTGGTCGATCAACGCGGCCCGTGCCTCGCCGGCGAGTAGCCGGCGGGTCCGGTCGTGCCGCGCGGCGAGCGTGTCGTCCTCGTCCGCGCCCAGGTCGTCGTAGCCGACGTCTTCGGCCGAGACGCCGACCGACCGCAGGGTCTCCAGCAGCAGGGCACACCCGTCGGCCTTCAGCATTTTCTCGAAGCTGTTGCCGCGGGCCAGCGCGAACCGCGACTGCCCGAAACTGCCCGGGAAGCCGATCCGCTCGGCGAGCTTGGGCTTGTCGACCCCCGCCGCGTCCAGCACGGCCCGCCGGGAGCAGCCCGGGTTGCCCGTGAGCGCCGCGATCGTGCGGGCGTTGTGCCGCTTCGGCCGCCCCGGCCCGCGCAGCCGGTCAAGCGACGTCACTCGGGTCCCCGCTGCTGCGGCAGCGCCGAAACACCGAACAGCTGCTGGCGTACGCCGAGCTGAGCGGCTCGGGCAGCCGCCTCCTCGCGCGCCGCCTGCTCGCTAGCAACCGCGTCGGCCAGCGCCGGCTCGGCCAGCGCAACCCGCGCCGCCTCCGCCACCGCGCCCGGATCCAGCACGTTCACCGCCTCGGGCCCGCCCGGCACGGCCTCGGCCAGTTGCCGCAACAGCCGCGCGGCCGGCGCGCCCACCCCGGGCCGCGCCGCCACGAACTCCACGACCCGCACGACCATCGCCAGCGCATCGGCCCGCGCGACCGCGGGCGTCACAATCCGCCGCGCCAGCGGCCACGCCGCGAGAGCCACCAGGCCGCGGGCGGCGGTCAGCTCCAAGGTCAACCCCAAACAGATTTTATACGCGTCATCCGCCCCCGCCACCTCGGGAGCCCCGCGTTGCTCGCTCCGCAGCAGGGCCGCCAGCGACGGCATGTCCAGATCGCCGTCGAAGAGGGCGGCGTGCACGTCGACAACCAGCCGGGCCGGGGCGGGCGCGCCGAGCAGGAGCAGGGCGTGCTGGGTCTGCTCGCGGGTGCTCGGCAGCGTGCGCTGACTGGTCATCGGGCCCGTTTCCGATCGTGGCGGTATCGAGGGGATTAACCCAGATCTTCGTACGCCCCATCGGCAATGTCGCGGCGACTCACCAGGGTTTCATTCCCGAGAGGCGAATAACACCCACATATCGGACAGGCGGCCCGAGCCCCGTTTCCGCCGCTAGGCGATCCGGGGATGGGCCTCCTCAATCGAGCCGACCTCGAGATAGTCGAGCATGTCCCGCTGCTCCTCGAGCCCCAGCGCGAAAAACGCCTCGTAGGCCGACGAACGAGCGTGCGGCGTCTCGGCGGCCAGCAACGCGATAATCGCCGACCAGGCCAGCGAGACCCGATCGAACAGCCGCGCCGTCCGCAACGACGTGAGCCGGCTCAGCATGGCGACCTTGGTGGCGGCGTCGTCATCGTGCACGATCCGGTCGGAGAGCTCAAACAACGCCTTACCCCGATACGGGTGCTCCGCCTCGATCATGCGGGCCAGCTCGGCGTTGTCCATCCGCTCGACGGCCGGCGCCGGACCGCGCCGCGGCAGCGGCGTGTGCTCAGCGGGCACGGCTGTCCCGTCCGCTCTCGAAACCCACTCCCGGCACCTGATGCGGCAGACTCGCCCGGCCCTCGAAGGTCAGCTGCGGCGGCGTCGGCATCACCGGCGCCGGATCGGGTGCGACCGGAAACCGCTGCGCGAAGCTCTCCAGCACCGCCTTGCCGGTCTCGGTGCCGGCGCCCACGGTCTCGTCGACCGCCTCGGCGACCCGGCGGGTCAGCCCGGCCTGGGCCCGGCGCATCGTCCACAAGATCTCACCGGCGAGCTCGCGACCCCGCAATCGCCGCACCCGGTCGTCCAGCTCCAGGCCGGTGAGCACACCGGAACTCGCGACGGTGACCCGGATCCCGCCGTCGTCGCCGGACGCCGACGCGGTCAGCGTCGCGACCCGGTCGGCCAGATCCGCGGCCGCTTCGGTGCGACCGGAGACATGCTCGCTCCACGAGCGCATCGCCTCCTGGTCGGCGTCGAGATTTCGACCCAGCACAGTTTGTCCTCCGTTGCCGACTTTCGCTGTGTTGGCGTCCTATGAGATCACGACAACGCAAGGGCGGCGAGACCAGCCCACTGTCGCGCCCGGACGTCACCCGACCCGACGACCGCCGTAGCCTTGCGGCATTACCCTGATAGTTGCCACTCAGCAAAGAGTTATCAGCCGCTCGCAGAGAGCACCGGAAAGGAAGCGAAGGTGCCCGTGGACAGGGGTTCACCCACCGAAAACCACCAGCCCGGATGGCAGTCAGCCATGATCGACGTTTCCGAGCTGTCACTCTCCGACCTCACCGAAGAGACCGCCGACGACGCCCTGGCCAGGACCCTACGCCGGCTAGCAGAGCAGGCAGCCCGGCCATCCGAGCCGATCGCCGGCTTCAATTCCGCACTCTGACGCATGTCCGACACCCAGCAGGGCACCTCCGGTTCCCCAGAAACCCCCGGCCTGTCCGACGCGCCGCGTGGACCAGGAAGAGCCGCGATGGAGCCGCACGCTCTTACCGATGCGGAATTCGGGGCGATAGCCGCCGGTCGCCCGTCGGCGGCGACGATCCGGACGCTGCGGCGGGCCCAGCTCAGTAGGCACCTCCTGCTGCTTCGCGAGATCGTCCGGGCCGTGCCGAGCGCCGGCTTCGACGAGTTGGCGGCCGCCGAGCGTGCCGAGCGCGCGGCTGTGCGGCGGCTGCTCGCGGATCCGCTGTTCGGCGCTTGGGCGGCGGGTTGTCTCGGCGCTTTGCGCCGCGGCGAGCCGGCCGACGTGGCCGGCGTTGCCTACCTGTCCGTCCTCGCCGCAACAGCGCGAGGCCCGTCGAGCGGAGCCGCATCGGCGGGAGCCGCGTCAACCGGAGCCGCGTCAGCGGAAGCCGTTTCGACAGACGCCGTTTCGACGGATGCCGCATCGACGGATGCCGCATCGGCGGGAGCCGCATCGGCGGGAGCCGCATCGGCGGGAGCCGCATCGGCCTCGGGCACCGCCGCATCGGTCAACCCAGCCGCCGCCGACCCGGTCGGGCGCGCGAGGCACCGGTTGCGGGCGAGCTACGACGGGCTGGCGATTGACGTGCGGCTCGAGGACGCGGATCCGGTGCGGGGGCGGCTCGGGCTGACGCCGACCGGTGCACTTAGCGCCGCCGAGGTCGCGCGCTGGCAGGAGCTGTTTGCCGAGGCCTGGCGTCTCCTCGTGACCCGGCACCGCGCGGATGCCGAGATCCTGGCCGCCGTGCTCGAGGTGATCGTGCCAGTCGAGCCCGACCCCGCCGCCCGGGGCATCAGCGCCACCTCGGCCGACGCGTTCGGGGCGGTCGCGATGTCCATACCGGCCAGTGCGACGGCACTCGCGGTAGGGCTGCTCCACGAGACCCAGCACAGCCTGTTGAACGCGGTCCACTACCTGTTCAACCTGCGCGAAGGTCCCGACGCTCTGGGTTACTCGCCATGGCGCGACGATCCGCGACCGGCCTCCGGCATCCTGCACGGCGCGTATGCGTACCTCGCGGTTGCCCGCTTCTGGCGCATCGAGGCGCAAGCCACCGGGAACGATCCCGCCGACCAGCAGAACACCGACGCGTGGGCAAGCGACTCCTACTGCGGCAACAACCCCGCAGGCCCGCAGAACGCCGACGCGTCCCGCAGTGGCAACAGCCCGGAGAACGCCGACGCCGACGCCCCCGGCAACGGCGGGGGCGATCATGGGTGCGGCGACGGCGACGGCGACGGCGGGGGCGACGGCGGGGGCGGGGGCGACGGCGGGGGCGGCGGCCGGTTGGCCGCGTTCGAATTCGTGCGGTGGCGGGCAGCCGTGGCTGCCTCTGCGCGCGGGCTGCTCGACGGTGGCGGGCTGACTGCAGCCGGGCGGCGGTTCGTCGGAGCTTTGCTCGATGAGGTGCGGCCCTGGCTCGCAGAACCCGTCGCAAGTGAGGTGGTCCGGCTGGGCGAGGGCGCTAACACCGACCACTACCTGCGGTGGCGGCTTCGGAATCTCGTGGTCGACCCGGCCGGCGTGCGGGTTCTCGCCGAGCGATGGCGGCGAGGCGAGGCGCCGCCAGCTACTGCGGTCGGGTCGCGGCTCGTTCCTGCACCGCGCCGGCGGCTGGAGAGCAGCGCCCGCCTCGATCTGGCACACGCCTGGGCAAGTGGCGACCTGGCGCACACCCGGGCAAACGCCGCCCCAGCACACACCCACGAAAACGGCGACCCGGCGCGCGGCCGGTCGGCGTCTGTGCCTGGGCGGGGCGGGACCGTTTTGGCGGGTGGTGACTCGGGTGGGGTGAGGTTGAGTTGTGGTCCGCCCGGCGGCCGCGCTTCGGCCGGGGATCTCGCCTACCTGCGCGGCGATGGCGGGACCGCAGTCGTCGCGTACCAAAAGATGATTTTGAATGGGGTTGGGGGCGACGCTGCTTGGGCGGGGATTGCCCTGGTCAGCGGGTGGGGCCAGGTCGAGGTTCTGGCGGCGGTTCAGCGCGCGCTAGGACCGGCCGAGGTGGACATCGCTGCGCTCGCCGCCTGGCTTTTCGGGCGCCCGGCCGCCCTGGGGCTTCCGGAGCCGTAAACCGGGGCTTGCGGAGCCGTAAAGCGGGGCTTCCGGGGTCGTAAGCCGGGGCTTCCGGAGCCGTAAAGCAGGGCTTCCGGGGTCGTAAAGCGTTCGACGGCAGCTCAGAGTGGTGGCAGCTCGATCTCTGTTTCCAGGCGGGTGTGTGCGAGGGCGGCCAGGGGCACCGGGTGCTGGTCGCCGTAGGTTTTGGTCAGGTCGGCCAGGGCCAGTTCCATGGCCGCGTCGTCGGCCGAGTCCAGCGCCACGTTCCATGCGCAGGCCAGTGTGTCGGGATGATCCGCGCCGCGGACGGCCCGGCTCCGGGTCAGCGTGTCGACGGCTATCTCCCGGGCCTGCTGTGCCTCGCCCGTCGCGTGCAGGTCGGCGGCGAAGCCGTTTGCGCAGCTCAGGGTGAACGGGTGGTCCGGGCCGACGCTGCGCCGCAGGCCGCTGAGCGCCTCCGCGTTGACCGTTCGGGCCTCGGCGTGCCGGCCGCTCGCCCGGGCCACACCGGCCAGATCACTTGCCGCCGCGAACGCGAACGGATGCTCGTCGCCGACGACGGTGTGGTAGCGGGCCACTGTGCGTTCGAGCAGCTGGTGCGCCACCTCGAGGTCTCCCGCGTCGCGCGCGCAGTTGGCCAGCGTGACCAGCGCCCCGAGCGTCTCGACGTGCAGGTCGCCGAAGCGTTGCCGGAATAGCGCCGCGTTCGTTTCGGCCAGCTCGCGGGCCTGTGGCGAACCGCATCGGCGGGCCGCCATCGCCGCGAACCGGCCCGCCCACAGCCCCATCAGATGGTCGGGCTCACCGCGGCCGGCGGCCAACGCCTCCACCGCTCCCGCGTAGTCGCCCAGGCCGTACAAGTCGAAAGCGAGCCCGGCCCGGGAGGACAACATCTCGGGGTGGTCGTCGGCGAGGATCGCCTGCCGGTGCCGCAGGGTCCGCTCGTCCAGCGCCCGCGCGCCCCGGAAGTCGCCGAGCAGCCGCAGGTCGGCGGCGAGGTTGTTGGCGCAGCGCAACGCGGTCGGGAAGCTCTCGCCGAGCAGCCGCCGGTAGCGAATCAGGTTGTCGGCGTCCAGCTGCCGGGCCTGCTCGAAGTGGCCGCGCAGCCGCAGGTCGGCGCCGACGCTGTTGGCCGTCGCCAGGGTGAGCTCGTGGTCGTCGCCGAGCGCCTCGCGCTGGCCGCGCAAGGTCTGCGCGGTCAAGGCCCGGGCCTCAGCGGTACGGCCGATCGCGCGCAACGCGTTAGCCAGGTGGAACTGGGCCAGCAGCGTCTGCTCGTCGGTCTCGCCCAGGCTGTCCCGCCACCGGGCCACGGCCTGGTCGGCCAGGTCACGGCTCGACTCATAGTCGCCGCTGGCGTACAGGTAGCGGACGCAGTTGATCACGAGCTGGCGGGTCTGTTCGTCGTCGGCACCCAGCACGTCGGAGTGCACGAGGTGCGGGGTGATCTCGTGGTATCGGGGCCAGCTGGCCGTTGCGTCGGGGTCGCCCGGGTCGGCGGCGGCCAGCATGCTGCGGACCACGC
>Ga0307515_10014769_pt1 | contig 14446 bp, 11 predicted proteins | sample 17_EM_MG_FD_194513 | JGI IMG/M metagenome (GOLD analysis project Ga0307515, IMG submission 194513) | Populus trichocarpa ectomycorrhiza microbial communities from riparian zone in the Pacific Northwest, United States - 17_EM | ecosystem: Host-associated > Plants > Roots > Unclassified | place...
CCGGCTGGCGGCTGCTGGAGGTGCCCGAGCCGCATCTGCGCGCCATCCAGCGCCGCCTGCTCGGCCAGTTGCTGAACGGCCTGCCGCCGCACGAGGCCGCCTTCGGCTACACGCCCGGTCGCTCGGTCGCGCAGCACGCGGCCCGGCACACCGGCCAGGGCCGGGTCTTCCGCTTCGACCTCAGCGACTTCTTCTCGACGGTGCGCGCCGCGCGCACCCACGCCCTGTTCAAGACGCTGGGCTACTCCACGGCCGTAGCCCGCGCGCTGACGGCGCTGTGCACCACGTCCACGCCCGAAGCCTGGCTGCGCGCCGAGCCGCGCCTGAGCTGGCTGCAGCGCCAGCGGCTGCGCGACGCCCACTTGCCCCAGGGCGCGCCGACCTCGCCCGCACTGGCCAACCTCTGCGCCTTCGGCCTGGACGCGCGCCTGGCCGGGCTGGCCGAGTCCTTCGGCGCCCGCTACAGCCGCTACGCCGACGATCTCGTCATCTCCGGCCCGGCCACGCTGCCCGTGCGCCAGATCGCGGCCTGGGTCGCGGCCATCGCCGCGGACGAGGGCTTTGCCGTGAACCCACGCAAGACGCGCAGCCTCGGCACCGCGCAGCGGCAATCGGTCTGCGGCATCGTCGTCAATGAGAAGCCCAACCTGCCGCGCGACGAGTTCGACCGGCTCAAGGCAATCCTGCACCGCTGCGTCATCGACGGCCCGGCCGGCCAGAACCGTGACGGCCACGCCGACTGGCGGGCCCACCTGCAGGGCCGCGTCGCCTGGGCGGCTCAACTCAATCCGGTCAAGGCGCAAAAACTCAAGGCCTTGCTCGATCGCATTGACTGGCCTCGCTGAGGCCGCGCAGGTAGTCCAGCCCCGCCGCGCCGCGCGACCCCCACCAGCTCAGCAACTCGCCGTCGACCAGCTGCACCCGCGCCTGCGGGCACAGCGCCTGCGCCTCGGCGATGTGGGCGGGGCCGAAGCGGTAGGGCTCGGAGCTGAGCAGCACGCGGTCGATGTGGCGCAGCCAGGCTTCGTCGCCCGCCAGCGCTGGGTAGCGGCCCGCGCCGTGCTCGCCGCCCGGCACGTCGGGCCAGGTGCGCCAGTGGGCCTCGGCCAGCAGCGTCGAGATGTAGGTGTCGCGCGCCACCGTCATCCAGGGCTCGCGCCAGATCAGGTAGAGCACGTTCTCGCCCGGCCAGGCCTGCTCGCGGCAGCGGGCCAGCGCAGCGCTGAACTCGCCCGACAGCGCTGCCGCGCGCTCGTTCACGCCCGGCTGGCCCGAAAAGGCGGCGCGCAGTTGCTCGAACAGCGCCAGGTTGTCCTCAGGCCGGCTCGGGTGGGTGACGATGAGCTCGGGCACGAACTCCCTCAGTGCCTCGGCCGTCTCGCGCCGGTTCTCGTCGACGTTGACGACGACGTGCGTCGGCGCCAGCCGCCGCAGCTTGGCGAGATTCACGTCCTTGGTGCCGCCGACCTTGGGCACGTCCTTCACCGCCTCGGCCGGATGGATGCAAAAGCCCGTTCGGGCGACCAGGCAGGAGCCCAACCCGAGCGCCACGAGCGTCTCGGTCGCGCTCGGCACCAGAGACGCGATGCGAAGAGTCATTCCGCCTCGGTCAACGCCAGATAGACCGCGCAGCAGCCGCGCAGCCACACCAGCGTCGGCAGCACCAGCGCCAGCGCAAAGACGATGCCGCCACCGATCAGTGCCGCCAGGCCCAAGTTGCCGCCTTCCAGCGCCACGCCGTTGGCTCCCAGGCCACGCGGCCCCAGGCCCATGACGCCGGCCAGCAGCTGGCGCGCCGGCAGCTCGATGCCCGCGCCCAGGATGGCCAGGCCCGCCAGCAGCTTGCCGCCGGTGACGACGACAAAGCTGACCGCAGCGGTCGTCAGCGCGACCAGCAGGTAGACGGCCGCCATCAGCAGGGCCGTTTCCGGCAGGCCGTGGCGCAGCCTCCCGCGCATGAAAGCCAGCACGCCGGTGCTTTGCTGCCCGGCCCAGACCGCCGGCCCGGCCAGGGGCCCGACCAGCACGACGACGACGAAAGCCAGCCCGCCCAGCAGCAGCACGCCGGCCGGCAGCACCACCGCCAGCAGCGGTGCGCCCACCCAGGGCCAGCGCGTGGCCCACAGCAGGCCGGCCAGCACCGCCACGCCGGCGGCGGCCAGCGCCACGCAGGCCAGCAGGGCCAGCAGCACGCGGTGGCCGCTGCGCAGCGCGTCTGCGAGGGCGTCCTGCGGGTCGCGCACCGGCAGGCCACGGGCCTGGTCCATCAGCATCAGGCCGGTCGTGTTGACGCCGAAAAAGGCGACAGCCAGCGCCAGGCCCATCCACAGCGCGCTGAGCAGCTCCTCGCTGCGGGCGAGTGCCGACTGCGCCATGGCCAGCAGCAGGCCGGCCGCGCAGAAGCCCGCCAGCAGGGCATAGAGGGCGCGCAGATTGCGGGGCGCGTCGATGCTGGCGAGGACGCGGGCGAGAGCAGGCAGCAGGGGAAAAGTCATTGGGCCGGGATGGTAGCGATGACGCGAACATGAGAAACGGGACCCGCCAGGGTTTGTGCTAGCTCTGAAAAACAACACTGACCAGAGGGGCGCCGTGCAATCTTTACCTTCGCCACCATAATGATTCGCCTGTGTCTGGACGCCGCACCTTCGCCTGAATGGTTCACGATGGGTTGAAGCTCCACATGGTTTTTTTGGTTTTGAGTAGAGAAGGGCTTCCCCATGGGAAACAAGCTTTATGTGGGCAATCTGGCCTACAGCGTGCGTGACGAATCGTTGCAAGAGTCGTTCGGTCAATTTGGTACGGTGACCTCCGCAAAGGTCATGATGGACCGCGAGACGGGCCGTTCCAAGGGTTTCGGTTTCGTCGAAATGGGTTCTGACGCTGAGGCTCAAGCAGCCATCAACGGCATGAACGGCCAGGCCCTGGAAGGCCGCGCGATCGTCGTCAACGAGGCTCGTCCTCGTGAAGAGCGTCCGGGCGGCTTTGGCGGTGGCGGCGGTGGCCGTTCCGGCGGTGGCGGCTTCGGCGGCGGCGGTGGCGGCAGCTACGGCGGCGGTGGTGGCTACGGCGGCGGCGGCGGTGGCCGTTCCGGCGGTGGCGGCGGCTACGGCGGCGGTGGCAGCACCGGCGGTGGTGGCGGCTACGGCGGCGGCGGCGGTGGCCGTTCCGGCGGTGGTGGCGGCTACGGCGGTGGCGGCGGTGGCCGTTCCGGCGGTGGCGGCGGCTACGGCGGCGGTGGCGGCTACGGCGGTGGCGGCGGTGGCCGCTCCGGCGGTGGCGGCGGCTACGGTGGCGGCAGCTACTAAGCCCTGCTGACCCAGCACAAATGAACAAGGCGCCTTCGGGCGCCTTGTTTCGTTTTGCGGGTTGTTTGCGGCGCGAGACTGGACGAGGGGCTCAGTACCCCAATGCGAGCTTGGCAAAGAGTTCGCGGCGGCGCAGCTGGCCGGGGCGCTCGCTGGCCCGGTTCAGGCCGACGCTAAGAATGCGCGACAGGCCGACGCGGTGCTGGAACATCAGCGCCAGTTGCCGCTCACGGACGTCCCCTGCGGCGAGGCTTGCGGCGGCGTCTTGGCGGCGCGTGAAGTGGGTCTGCTGGTGGATGAGTCGCAGCGAGTCGCGCGGGCTCAGGTGCAGCACGACCAGGCTCTGCGCGCTGCGGTCCGTGAAGGCGCGTTGCCCGTTCGGGGCGTCGACATAACCCAGGCCCAGGCGCTGCTCGAACTCCAGCCACAGCCCTGCCGGCAGCGGCGCCCGCAGCTTGGCTTCCAGTTGCGCCTGCAGGCCCAGGCCGACGCGGTTGGCGTCGACGTCCAGGCGCCGGCCCCATTCGATCTCGCCCGTCAGGAAGCTCAGCAACTCACCGGGGTTGGACTCGAAGCCCAGCAGCAGCGTGCGCGTCTGATGCAGCTGGCCGCCACTCCGGGCGCGGTGCTGGTCCAGCCCGACATGGCCCCAGACGCCGGTGTTGCGCGCTGCGGCGAACCAGAAGCCGGGCTGGAAGAGCCGGTCCACGACCTGGCCTGTCGCGACGCCGAGCAGTGGGTCGGCCAGCGTGCGCGTCTCCTGGGCCTTGAGCTGCAGCTCGCTGTCGTGCATGTCGACGCCGATCAGTTCGCGCGGCCCCATGCGCAGATAACCGAAGGCCGAGGCGCGGCGCACGCCGCTCTGGCTGACGAAGCCGTTGTCGTTGGCGAAGCGCGCGCTGATCTCCTCGACGTTGACGTTGGCGACCCAGTCGGCATCGCGGTGACGCCAGCCCAGCCAGGCGCGGTGGCCTCGCTGACGTGAGACACGCAGCGTTTGGCCGGCTTCGTCCAGCCCCAGCGTCGTACCCGACAGCAGCAGATGGCCACGCCATTGGTCGCTGTCGCCCGCGCGCCAGATGCCGTCGCTGCCGACGACCTGGGTGGTGAGGCCGTGGCCGAAGTCGCGCTGAGACACCAGGCCGGCCAGGCCCAATTGGCCGTTCGCGCCCAGTTGCATGCGGCCACGCGCGAAGCTGGCCTGCGAGCCCTGGGGCTGCAGGCCGCTGCGCGTGGCGAAGGCGCCAGCCCGCAAGACCTGGCCCCCGCCGGCGTCGCGCAGGCTCAGGGCGGTGGCCTCGGCACCGGCGCCGCGCCAGGTGGCGCGCAGGCCCCAGTCGGGGTCGGTGATGGCGCGCGTGTAGAAGGCCGCGAGGCTGCGGTTCTCGCCGGTCTCGTCGGGCTGGGTCGGGCCGACGACATCGGCGCTCTCCAGGAAGAAGGGGCGCTTCTCCGGCACGCTGAGGGCGAAGCGGGTGTTGCCGGCGAGCTGGGGTGCGTCCAGCTCGACCTGGGAGAAATCGGGGTTCAGCGTCGCGTCGATGACCCAGTCGGCGCGCGGGCGCCACTTGAACTCGGCGCCCAACGAGGCCTTGCGGCTGCGGCGCGTGCCGGCCTCGTCACTGTCGCGCGTGGCGCGCAGCGTCAGCTCGGGCCGCAAGGCGATGAAGCTGCGTTCGCGCACCTGTTCGACCAGGTCGGCCAGGCCCTCCAGCGGCTGCAGCTCGGCGATGAAGCTGAGAGCGTCCTTCGTGAGCGCCGGCGCGCTGACGTCGAGCGTGCGGTCCTCGCGCGGGATGTTGCGCGCCACCATGACGCGCCAGGGCAGACCATCCGCATGCGGAAACCTGAGCGCGGCCAGCGGCCAGCGCAGCTCGACGCTGTAGCCGTCGGACAGGCGCGTGGCAGCGGCCTCGACGTCGAAGTCGGGCGCCGTGTCCTCGCTGTCTTCCTCGGCCGCGAACAGGCCGTCCTCGACGGCGCCGGCCGCGCTGATGCGCACGTATTGCGCGGTGCGGCGGTGGCCGACGGCGTCGATGAAGACGGAGACGAAGTCCTGGTCAGCCTTGACCTGGTCGCGCCGGGCCAGTGGCGCGCGGATGCGGTTGGGCTCAGGGTCCCAGGCGCGGATGCCGAAGACCAGGGCGTCTGCGGTGACGAGCACCTGCACGGTGGTGCGCCAGCGCGCAGGCTGCTTGTCGGCGGGCAGGAACTGCGCAAAGCGCTCGTAGACAGGGGCGCGCTGCCAGGCGTCGTCGTCGAGGCGGCCGTCGATGGCGGGCGCGGCATCCCCGGAGGCGAGGCGCAACGCGGTGGGATTGGCCCAGACGGGCAGGGCCAGGGCGCACAGGCCCAGGCCGAGAAGGGGGAATCTCATAGCGGAAATCGAACCGATGACGTCGTGGCCCGATGGGCTGCGCGACGGGAAGCAATTGGCCCGGCGTGCGGGCTGGCGGGCGGCGCTGAAGCGGTGTCAGCACGCGGGTACTAGCAGGGGTGAAGCACCTTGGCCATGATGTCCTCCTCAGTCGCCTGATGCGACTCGCGGTTCGAAGGCGCGCAGTTTAGCCACGGCGCCTGAGCGCTGGCTACTCGCTCGCGCGCTTCTTGCGCGGCCGGCTGGCCAGAAGCCGGTCATACAGCGCGTTAGGCAACAGGCGCAGCAGCTTGGCCACCACACCCATCTGCCAGGGGATGACGCGGTAGCTGACCTGGGCGCGGATGGCGCGCACGGCCTGGTCGGCGAAGTCGTCCACCTGCATCAGGAAGGGCATGCTGTAGCGGTTGCCGCGCGTCAGCGGTGTGTCGATGTAGCCGGGCAGCAGCGTGACGACCTTGACGCCGAAGGGCCGGCATTCGCCGCGCAGGCTCTCGCAGTAGGCGACGACGGCGGCCTTGCTGGCCGAGTAGGCGCCATGCCCAGGCAGGCCGCGGATGGCCGCGACGCTGGCGATGCCCACCAGCGTGCCCGAGCCGCGCTCGCTCATCGCCGCGACGAAGGGATGGAAGGTGGCGGCCAGGCCGACGTTGTTGGTGGCGAAGGTGCGGCGCATCACGTCGAGGTCGTCGAAGTGAGCCGTGTCCATGCCGATGCTGATGCCCGCGTTGGCGATGACGACATCGGGCAAGCCTTGCGCGGCGATGCAGTCACGGCCGAGGCGGGCCATCCCGTCGAGATCGGACACGTCGGCGCCGTAGACCTTGAAGCGTGCCGCATCGAGCTGCTGCTCGGCCGCCCAGCGCTCGAGCTCGGCGGTGCGGCGGGCCACCAGCGCCAGTCGCGCGCCATCGCGGTAGTAGCGCAGCGCCAGCGCCTGGCCGATGCCGCTGGACGCGCCGGTGATGAAGACCAGTTCCGTCATTTCCTGGGCCGCGACGTGATCTGGCCCTGGGCCTTGCCGCTGAAGCTGACCTGGCCGGTCAGGTGCCGGTACTCGAAGTTCTGCGTGTTCATCGTCGTGCCGCCTTGGCGGATGGTGACGGGCAGGTGGGAGCGCAGGATCTCGCTGTTGGACAGGGCCTGCAGGAACTCGCCGCGCACTTCCATCAGCGCCGGGCCGTCCTCGCCCGCGCCGGGCGGCAGGCGGCGCAGGCGCACGTCGCCCAGCAGCTGCATGTCGCTGCCGTCGCCATTGGTGATGGCGCGCTTCGCCTCGGCGATGGCCAGGCTGCCGTCGGGCGACACGGCGCGCACGCGGGCCTGGTCGATCTCGACGGTGTCGGTGTCGGGGTAGTGGCGCAGCTCGGCGCCGGCGATCTGCACATTGAGCCGGCCGTCGGCGCCGATTCGCTGGATCTCGAATTTGGCCATGCGGTAGTCGGGCTCATGGCGCGGCGCGGCGGGCGCGCCGGGGTCGTCCAGCAGCGGCGTGTTCTTCACCAGCCACCAGGTGCCGCTGGCCAGAAAGGCCATCAGCAGCAGCGGCAGGTAGTTGGACAGCAGGCTCTGCGCGCGCCAGATCCATGGCTGGGCGGGGCGAAGCCGAGGTACCGGTGCCGGCAATGCTGCGGGGGTCACGACCTGCCCCCGTCCAAGGTCTCGTGATGCGCGTTCAACATGCGTTCGTAGTGACCGGCAGCCATCAGCAGCAGGTCGCAGAACTCGCGGGCGGCGCCGTAGCCGGCCGGGGCGCGCGTTACGTGGTGGGCGATGGCCAGCACCTCGGCATGGGCGCCGGGCGGGGCGCAGGCAAAGCCGGCGCGGGCCAGCAGCGGCAGGTCGGGCCAGTCGTCGCCGATGGCTGCCACTTCGCCCCAGCTGGCGCCGAGTTGGGCCAGCAGCGGCTCGGCGGCGGCGAGCTTGTCGCTGATGCCGTAGAGGGCGTGGGTCAGGCCCAGGTCGGCCACGCGGCGGCGCACGGCCGGGCTGTCGCGGCCAGTGATGACGACCGGCGTGATGCCCACCTGTTGCAGCGACTTCAGGCCATGGCCGTCCAGCGTCGAGAAGGCCTTGAAGGCCTCGCCGCTGTCGCCGATGTAGATGCGGCCGTCGGTCAGCACGCCGTCGACGTCGAAGAGGGCCAGCTTGACGGCCAGGCCCGTGCCTTGGGCCTTGACGAGGAGTTCTGGAGGAAAGGTCAGCGCAGCCACTAGATCACCTTGGCGCGCATCAGGTCGTTGATGCTGATGGCGCCGACCAGGCGCTTGTCGGCGTCGGTGACGAGGACCACGGTGATGCGCGCGGCTTCCATCAGGTCGGCGGCGTCCACCGCCAATGCGTCGGCGCCGACGGTGCGTGGCCTGGGGTGGGCCACCTCGGCGGCCGTCAGCGCGCGCAGGTCGCGGCCTTGTTCAACCAGGCGGCGCAGGTCGCCGTCGGTGAAGATGCCTTGCACGCGGTCCTCGGCGTCGACGATGACGGCCATGCCGAGCGCTTTGGCCGACATCTCGCGCATCAGCTCCGTGAAGGGCGTGCCGGGAGTCACGCGGGGCAGGGCGTCGCCGCTGCGCATCAGATCGCGCACATGGGTCAGCAGCTTGCGGCCCAGGGCGCCGCCGGGGTGGGAGCGGGCGAAGTCTTCGGCCTTGAAGCCGCGCGCGTCCAGCAGGGCCACGGCCAGCGCGTCGCCCAGGGCCATCTGGGCCGTGGTGCTGGCGGTGGGGGCCAGCTGCAGCGGGCAGGCTTCCTCGGCCACGGCGCTGTCGAGCACAACCTCGGCATGGGCGGCCAGGCTGGACTCCGGGCGGCCGGTCATGGCGATGACCGGGATGCCCAGGCGCTTGAGCACCGGCAGGATGGCGTTGAGCTCGTCGCTCTCGCCGGAGTTGGACAGCGCCAGCACGATGTCCCCTGCGGTCACCATGCCCAGGTCGCCATGGGCGGCTTCAGCGGGGTGGATGAACAGGGCCGGCGTGCCGGTGGAGGCCAGCGTGGCGGCGATCTTGCGGCCGACGTGGCCGCTCTTGCCCATGCCCATGACGGCCACGCGGCCCGTGCAGGCGAGGATGGCCTGCACGGCGCGGGCGAAGGACTCGCCCAGGCGGGGCGCCAGCTCGGCCAGGGCGCGGGCCTCGACCTCAAGCGCCTGGCGACCGATGCGGATGGCGCTCTCGGCAGCAAACTCGGAAGAACTCATGCGGGCAGTGTAGACAAGGGCCCCGGCGCGCCAGGGCTGGCGTGACATGCGGCCGTATTCGGGTCTATCCCGGGTCAAACGGCCAGCCAGATGCAAGCGAACCGCCCCGCGCGTCAGGACAATCCGGCGCCATGCAGCCCAGCCTTGCCCCACGTCTCGCGCGCGTCGCCTTGCCGGCCCGCGTCTGGGCCCTGGCCCTGGGCCTGGTGGCGCTGCTGGCCTGGGACGCCAGCGGCCTGGACCTGTGGGCCATGCGCCAGGTGGGCAGCGTTTCGGGGTTCGCATGGCGCGACAGTTTCTTCACCACCCAGCTGGTTCACCAGGGTGGCCGCATGTTGTCCTGGGCCGTGACGGCCTTCATCGTGCTCGTCAACCTGTGGCCCGCGCTGCTGCCCCGCCTGAGCCGGCGCGACCGCCTCAGCTGGCTGCTCATCACCCTGCTCTGCCTGGCCGTGGTGTCGCTCATCAAGCGCGCCAGCCTGACGAGCTGCCCCTGGGACTTGACCGAGTTCGGCGGCACGGCGCATTACGTGTCGCACTGGGCCTTCGGCCTGCGCGACGGTGGCGGCGGGCACTGCTTTCCGTCCGGCCACGCCAGCGCGGCGTTCGCCTTCCTGAGCGGTGGCTGGGCGCTGGGGCGCGCCTACCCGCGCGCGGCTCGGACCTGGCTGGTAGTGGTCATTTCGCTCGGTGTCGTCTACGGCGTCGGCCAGATGCTGCGCGGCGCCCACTACCCCAGCCACACGATGTGGACAGCCTGGATCTGCTGGGCGGTGACGGTGGCGGCGACGTCCATCGGCCCCGGACGGATTCGCCGGGGCGCTGTCACCGCCTGACACCAATGCCCCGGCATGTGCCGGCTGTGCAAAGGGTTTCCACGTTGATCTGCCGGGATCGCCAGTCCTAGACTGCCGCGACAAAAAGCATCACGGAGGAGACACCGTGCAGCGCACCGATATCTCGGACCCGGCCTATTTCCACAAGGTCGTCGATTGCCAGTGGGCCTGCCCGGCGCACACCCCCGTGCCGGAGTACATCCGCCTCATCGCCCAGGGGCGGCATGACGAGGCCTACTGGGTCAACTGGGTTAGCAACGTCTTCCCCGGCGTGCTGGGGCGGACTTGCGACCGGCCTTGCGAGCCAGCCTGCCGGCGCGGGCGCGTTGAGGAGAAGCAGGCGGCCAAGCCGGAGCCGGTGGCCATCTGCCGGCTGAAGCGCGTGGCGGCGGACAACAAGACGGACGAGTTCCGCGCCATGCTGCCCAAGCCGGCGGCGCGCAATGGCAAACGGGTGGCCTGCGTCGGCGCCGGGCCGGCCTCGCTGGCCGTAGCGCGAGACCTGGCACTGGAAGGCTACGCCGTCACCGTGTTCGACGGCGAGGCCAAGCCGGGCGGCTTCATCCGCACGCAGATCCCGCGCTTCCGGCTGCCGGAGCGCGTCATCGACGAGGAGTGCGGCTACATCCTCGGGCTGGGCGTGGAGTGGCGTTCGGGCCAGCGCATCGCCTCGATGAATACGTTGCTGGCCGAGGGCTGGGATGCCGTCTTCGTCGGCTGCGGTGCGCCGCGCGGGCGAGACCTGGCGCTGCCGGGGCGGAAGGAGGCGGCGGCGCAAATCCACATCGGCATCGACTGGCTGGCCAGCGTGTCCTTCGGGCATGTGACTGCCGTGGCGCCCCGCGTCATCGTGCTGGGCGGCGGCAACACGGCGATGGACTGCTGCCGCTCGGCGCGGCGGTTAGGCGCCAGCAGCGTGACAGTGGCCGTGCGCAGCGGCTACGCGCAGATGAAAGCCTCGCCGTGGGAGAAGGAAGACGCCGAGCACGAGGGCATTCCCATCCTCGACTTCCATGTGCCACTGGCCTTCGAGCATGTGGACGGGCGCTTGACTGGCATGCGTTTCAAGAAGGCACAGACCGGCGAGGAGATCGTCATCCCCTGCGACGAGGTGCTGATCGCCGTCGGCCAGGAGAACAGCTTCCCGTGGATCGAGCGCGACTCGGGCATTGCCTTTGACGAACACGGCCTGCCGGTGCTGGATGCGAAGAGCTTCCAGTCATCGCTGCCTCATGTCTTCTTTGGCGGTGACGCGGCCTTCGGGCCCAAGAACATCATCACGGCGGTCGCCCACGGCCATGAGGCGGCTGTCAGCATCGACCGCCTGCTGCATGGCGAGCCGGTCACGCAGCGGCCGCCGCCACACGTCAACCTCGTGTCCCAGAAGATGGGCATCCACGAGTGGAGCTACGACAACGCCATCACCAACGACCTGCGCAGCAAGGTGCCGTGGACGGCGGCCAACATCGCACTGGCCAGCATCAAGGTCGAGGTCGAGCTGGGCTTCGACGCGGCCACGGCTTTCAAGGAGGCGCAGCGCTGCCTGAACTGCGACGTGCAGACCGTGTTCGCGCCCAAGCTGTGCATCGAGTGCGATGCCTGCGTGGACATCTGCCCGATGGACTGCATCACCTTCACCGACAACGGCGACGACCTGCGCGAGCGGCTGAACGCGCCGGCGCTGAACCTGATGCAGGACGTCTACGTCGAGGGTGGGCTGAAGACAGGCCGCATCATGGCCAAGGACGAGGACGTCTGCCTGCACTGCGGGCTGTGCGCCGAGCGCTGTCCGACCGGGGCCTGGGACATGCAGAAGTTCCTGCTGGTCACCGCAAAAGCGGGAGCGTCCTGCCGTGACCACGCGACGCGCAAGGAGGCGGCATGAGCAGGATAGAAGCGGTCAACGACTTCGTCGTCAAGTTCGCCAACGTCAACGGCTCGGGCTCGGCCTCGGCCAACGAACTGTTCGCCCGCGCCATCCTGCGCATGGGCGTGCCGGTCAGCCCTCGCAACATCTTCCCGAGCAATATCCAGGGCCTGCCGACCTGGTACGAGGTGCGTGTCTGCGAGGCCGGCTGGCTGGGCCGGCGCGGCGGCGTTGACTTGATGGTGGCCATGAACCCGCAGACCTGGGCCCAGGACCTGGCCGAGATCCAGCCCGGCGGTTACCTGTTCTACGACAGCACCAAGCCGATGCCGGCCAGCGCCTTCCGCACAGACATCCACGTCATCGGCATGCCGGCGACGGCCATCTGCAACGCGACCTACGACGTGCCGCGCGAGCGCACGCTGTTCAAGAACATCCTCGTGCTGGGCGCCTTGAGCGAGCTGATGGGTATTGAGGCCGCCGTCATCGAGAAGCTCTTTGCCGAGCAGTACAAGGGCAAGGAGAGGCTGCTGGACTCCAACGTCCGCGCGCTGCACGCCGGCCGGGAGTTCGCGCGGGATCACCTGTCCGTGCAGCCCTTCGGCCTGAGCGTGAAGCCGGCCAATGCGGTGGGCGACAAGGTATTCCTGGAAGGCAATGCGGCCACGGCGCTGGGCTGCGTCTATGGCGGCGCGACCGTCTGCGCCTGGTATCCGATCACGCCGTCGTCGTCCGTCGCCGAGGCTTTCGAAAAATACGCGACCAAGTTCCGCACCGACCCGGAGACGGGCGAGAAGCGCTACGCCATCGTGCAGGCCGAGGACGAGATTGCCTCCATCGGCATCATCACCGGCGCGGGCTGGAACGGTGCGCGGGCGTTCACGTGCACGTCCGGCCCCGGCGTGTCGCTGATGACCGAGTTCCTCGGCCTGGCCTACTTCGCCGAGATCCCCTTCGTCGTCATCGACGTGCAGCGCGGCGGCCCCAGCACCGGCATGCCCACGCGCACGCAGCAGGCCGACCTGCTGAGCAGCGCCTACGCCTCGCACGGCGACACGCAACACGTGCTGCTGCTGCCCGAAGACCCACGCGAATGCTTCGAGTTCGCGGCCGATGCGCTGGACCTCGCCGAGCGCCTGCAGACGCCCGTCTTCCTGATGAGCGACCTTGACATCGGCATGAACCAGCGCCTGTGCGCGCCGCTGGAGTGGGGCGACACGCGCCGCTATGACCGCGGCAAGGTCATGACGGCCGAGCAGCTCGAATCCGGCACGCCATTCGCCCGCTACAAGGATGTGGACGGCGACGGCATCCCCTGGCGCACGCTGCCCGGCACGCATGCGAGCAAGGGCGCCTACTTCACGCGCGGCACCACGCGCAACGAAGCCGCCATCTACTCCGAGCGCGGCGAGGACTACCTGCGCAACGTCGAGCGCCTGCGCACCAAGTTCGCCACCGCCGCGCTGCTCGCGCCGCAGCCGCTGGTGCGCGCCGCCGCGCAGAAGACCAGCGTCGGCGTTCTCTACTTCGGTTCCACCGCGCCGGCCATGGACGAAGCGCTCGCGGCGCTGGCCGAGGCCGGCATCCACATCGACGCGATGCGCCTGCGCGCCTACCCCTTCCCGCCGTCCGTCGCTGAGTTCATCGAAGCCCATGACGCCGTCTTCGTCGTCGAGCAAAACCGCGATGCGCAGATGCGCCGCATGCTCGTCAACGAGCTGGAGGTGGCGCCCAAACACCTCACGCCGGTGTTGCATTTCGACGGCACGCCCATCACGGCGCGCTTCATCACCGATGCGATCACGCGGCATGTTCACGCGCTGGCCACGGCCCCGAGGAGCACAACATGACCTACCTCGCCAAACCCAAGCTGCATCACCCCAGCCTGACCCGGAACGCCGTCGGCTACACGCGGCGCGACTATGAAGGCAAGGTCTCCACGCTGTGCGCCGGCTGCGGCCACGATTCCATCTCCAGCGCCATCGTGCAGGCCTGCTGGCAGCTGGACATCGAGCCCCACCGCGTCGCCAAGCTCAGCGGCATCGGCTGCTCCAGCAAGACGCCCGACTACTTCCTCGGCGCCAGCCACGGCTTCAACACCGTGCATGGCCGCATGCCCAGCGTGCTGACAGGCGCCTACCTCGCCAACCGCGAGCTGCTCTACCTGGGCGTGTCCGGTGATGGCGACTCCGCCTCCATCGGCCTGGGCCAGTTCGCCCACGCGATGCGGCGCGGCGTGCGCATGGTCTACGTCGTCGAGAACAACGGCGTCTACGGCCTCACCAAGGGCCAGTTCAGCGCCACGGCCGACAAGGGCTCGGTGGCCAAGAAGGGCGCGACCAACAACGACGCCGCCATCGACCTGGCCGCGCTCGCCCTGCAACTCGGCGCGACGTTCGTGGCGCGCAGCTTCTCGGGCGACAAGGCCCAGCTCGTGCCGCTGATCGAAGGCGCCATCCGCCACGGTGGCGCGGCCTTCATCGACGTCATCAGCCCTTGCGTGGCCTTCAACAACCACGCCGGCTCGACGCGCAGTTATGACCATGTGCGCGAGCACAACGAAGCCTTGAACCGCATCGACTTCATTGACCTCGCGGCCGAGCAGGTCGCCCCGCCCTCGGCCGAGGTCATTGACGTGCCGCAGGCCGACGGCAGCACGCTGCGGCTCAGGAAGATGGCGCCTGACTACGACCCCACCGACCGCCTCGGCGCGATGAACGCCATGCAGCGCTTTGCGGCGGGCGGCGAGATCGCGACCGGCCTGCTCTACGTCGACCCGACGGCCAAGGATTGGCATGCCGCGCAACGCACGGCGGCCAGCCCGCTGAACACGCTTGGTGAAAAAGACCTCTGCCCCGGCTC
>Ga0307515_10014770_pt1 | contig 14445 bp, 4 predicted proteins | sample 17_EM_MG_FD_194513 | JGI IMG/M metagenome (GOLD analysis project Ga0307515, IMG submission 194513) | Populus trichocarpa ectomycorrhiza microbial communities from riparian zone in the Pacific Northwest, United States - 17_EM | ecosystem: Host-associated > Plants > Roots > Unclassified | place...
CTGCAATAAAAGAAAGGTTGGGCATGGCATGTCCAACACATACAAAATAATTCCACTTAATTATCCAGGCTAATGGAGGACTAATACTAATAATACATGATTAAATCGTGAACCCCAAAACTTTGTGGAACATTTATATACTATTATATCCAGCTGTGGATGTCTTTCTTTTTTCATCTATTAAATAATAGTAATTAACAAGTGGTTCTTTATGCCACCATGTCTAGTTTTACTTCCCGCTCTCTAATTCACATTAAATCTTGGATTGCTGATGCTAATCTGGCCTCTGTGATTGCTGTAGGTTCCCTCCTCGATTTGGTGCGCCTTTCTTCTGTTCATCTCAGCATACATTTCCTCTATCAGCGGTTTCCATAGACGAACACGAGCATTTATAAACCAATTGGATACCTGTTCATTTCCGGAATTTAGTAAAGGAAAACACGAGAACTTGGCAAAAAAAATCTATTTAATAGTATCAAGTGACTAAAACACAAGGTATCAGCATGTCCTTAAGATTCTTGAAATATTCAAGCCGACTGTATAATCTTTATGTACCTGGCTTCTTGTGAGTCCACTTTTTACTGCTAGCAAATGCTTTTCTGCATCTTTAGGGTACCTGAAAGAAATCGAACGGATAACAAAACTCACTTTTGACGCATGGTTGTCAAACCTGGCTAATGCATTTTACCGATACTAAAAGGCTCTTGACAAGGTTAGTTAGGAGAAAAGAGCTCACGGGTGAAGAAAGTTCTGGAACATCCATGCACGCAGAACTGAGACAGATCGTTCTGGCAATCCTCTCTGGGGTCTCCACAGCGGATGATCTTTTTTCTTCAGCTGCTGTAGAGTCCATTGCTTCTGTAAGTACGAACTTTCAAAAGATCCTTCTATCTCTATGGTGTCTCCACTATCTAACTGAGCTCCCATTGCTAGGATTTGGTTGCTAATCCTATCCCTAAGGCGTTTGCACAAGAAAGAGATTGTTTGGAGAGCAAAACGAGTGTGAATCTGTGGGTCCAACTCAGTTGCAGCATGGAACGCTGATATAACTGTGTGTATTTCATCCAAGCATTGGCTATATCGTTCATCAACCTGCGCAAACAATAAATAGGGTGCGTTATTCATGCAAATATGTCATGTCCAACAAACCCAGACATAGTAACAAGAGAAAAGCTAGCTAGCTTCAACCATACAAGTAAGTGGTGATTATATAGACTAATCACGAGTTATGATTCATAACTAGACTAGATTTTACGGCTTCATAATTAGTCAGTACCAATAATTAAATCGACATACCACTTGTAGTAGGGTTAGCAATTGTGTTCTCTTTGCTTCTAGTGCCCGTTTCTGAAGTGCTGGATCCATTTGAACTTCAAATCTACCATTCACACCAGGAGATTCATCAGAACCCATCGACAACATACCTCCTTCAGTAGGGTAACTTGAAGAGAATGGTGTACTTGCTCCAGTCTTGAACCAAACAGTAGAAGAGCTTATCTGGTCCACATTCTCTAGTGAATAGCTTGCAATTTTAGCAAGTATTTCCTGTATTACATGAAGATATCTGGATCCTACTAATACTTGTGAGAATTGACCAGCGTTATAAGAATGGCAACTCAAAGAAAGCTCCTTACTACTAGAAGAAGTTTGTTCAGAGCATGACCTTGTTTCTTTCAAACAATGGCGTGTTAAATGATTACAACTTATCTCCAAGCATTGATCTGGGATACTTCTATCTATGACAGAAGGCTGGGATGTGGAAAGACTCAAAGAGAGCTCGTTAGTAGGTTTACCAGATGCAAAAGGGTCACCTGCACTCACATTCACACCATTTGGCTCTACCCAGCTATTCAGCTGCAGGCTTCCAATGGACGAATATGGTTGAAATCCTGCTCTTACAGATGTTCGTCCACCAAGCTCTAAAGGAGCAGGAAACCTGTCAAAATCCTCCTTACTATTCATGTTACCAAATACTTCACCACATCCATAATTCAAAGACGACGCAAATGAAGAGCTCAAAGCATTGGTGCAGTCATTTGAAACAAAAGACCTGAACTCGTCTAAAGGGTAGCTTGATGGTCCTGAAATTGCCAAGTCGTTCGGATTTTCTTGAAGACCACTTCTTGTGGCTAAAAGAGTAGCAAGTGAAGAACTAGAAATTGTTGTTCCACCCCCAAATTGCTCATCAAACGGAGTGTTACTAATAGAACGTGAACAGCCAGGTAAAGCATCTCCCACTACATTCCTTCCAAGAGATGTAACTAATGCCTCTGAGTTCATAACTGAAGATCGATTGGCCAAGTGAATGCTTGCATGGAGATCATTGATAGGTTCTCCTTGCAATGTCGGAAGCATGGTAAATCCAACCACTGTCTGACTATGGTTGTTAAGGTTGAATGAATCAAACTGGACAAGTGAGTTTGGGGTTCTCTGTGATGATCGATCTGTAGCAACAGAATTCCTTCCTGCCATATCTATTGGAACACCAAACAAACCATTCTCCATGATATTGTGCATCGATCAAATCACATGGCAAGAGGCACAAAACACTTGAAAGTCAGCTGAATGCTTCACTTGTATGTTAGGCCACTTTCACTTGCAAAACAGCGTTCTCTGCACTTATGGGGAACTCTTCTCACTAAGGATCATGAACAACAGAACACTAACATGCTTTCTGTAGCTGATTCTATGTTGTTTTTGCTGGCAATCTCTTTGAAGTTTTTAATTTCTGATGTCAAGTAATATTCAACTGGAAAATTGCAATGATTTGAAAAGGTCAGAGAAACTTAATGTAAACCATAGAACCACAATTAAAGGAGGAAATTAAAACAATGTTCATATGTATACAGAAAAAAGATGGATGATGAAACACAAGCAATATCTGGGCGTGAAATTGCAGATTTCTTTGCATTCTTTATCTCATTGGAAACCATACCAGAATATCAGACTTAGCCTACCGATAGCTTCCTTAAGTGAAGCAAGGTCCAAGTCCCAGTGACAGCAATTTCTAGTGTTATAACAATGTAATGTAGGAGGCTATCCCTCATTGCGTAGTCCTAGGTTCATTGGAAAGTGCATAAAGATTCCAGCATAGGTTCATGTTTTAATTTTGATGAAATTAAATTAGATCTTTCATCTCACACATGCATAAAAGTAAATCAATGACCACTCTCAATCTTCCATGCACTGATTCACATATAGAGACAAGGTGAAGAAAATGTTTAAAGTCGAGTAAATTATCATTGGTGTCAACTAGTTTATTCTCCCTGGAAAAAAAAAAACTCTTTGTTCTCTTGTTCTATCGAGTCACAATTTGACTGAAGCAACAACCAGCCATTAAAACACGTGAAAGAAGACCTGCATGTGTAATTTCGTTCAGATATCTGACTTAGGGGCTGTTGAGTTTGCAGTTTAGTAGCAGTCACCACAGCCCAAAATGGGCCTAGCCTACTTGTATACAAGTGAAAATGCTCTCATGACTTCGAAACTATACATGAGGAAAGCATGGATCAACCTTTTAAGAGTTAAAGGAGGGACCGATATGGAAAAAATCAACAGCATAAGGGAGATGATAGGTGTAATCTAAGAATGTTGTGTAAATGACACCTCTCCCGATGTTGTAAATTGTAAGCTATAGGAGAAATTTCAGATGTGCGTACTTTAAGCTTCCAAAGCTCTTGTGCACTATTATTCGAGTAAAAGCACAGATGGGAGAAGGATGCAAAGACCATGTAACTGAAGCCCAACCCTTCTGTATTTAGAACACCAAAATAGCATCCGAGGAAAGCAAGGAGAAAAAAGACCTAAAGAACTCTGCACAAGCATGCTAAAACAGTTGAGATCAGGAGCAAGGAAGAGCAAGATTAACGTTCAAGTTTGTCTTGAACAAATGCATGGACATAGCAGGGGTGCTGGAATTCTAAAAAGGCATGTGAAAATGACCAACCTTCTTGTCATTTGCTGAATAGCGATCACCCAACAAGAGACAGTCCCTGTGGACACAATGTTGTCCAGCATACCTAGCAGACAAAAAAAATAATGAGAGTTAAGAATTTTCATGCAGATTCATGGGATTTCCCAAATCAGACATAAGAATTTTATTATGCTCACAAGACAAAGTGGAAAGTTATTACACTGGTTGACACTATATGCAGGTTCCCTCAAAGAACCCAAGACAAGCTACAATCAAAAGCCACAACCATCCTATGAAATCATTGGTTTCTCTTTCTCCATGAAAGAGCATGATTCATGATCAAATGACAGAAAATAGTGGTGACTTTTGTTAGGTAATAAAAAAAAGGCAACAGGTGCTCGTGCAGTAACCCCACCCTTCTCCAAGCATTAAGTGATCAGAAAAGTAAAGTTTTTTTCTTTAAGAACCCAAAACCAAGAAACTGAGATTTAGATTTTTAGACTGACTCTAACAAGATTTCATGATTTTTCTCTCCTCGGTAAGATTTTAAAAGCTCATAAACACGAATGAGTGTTGAAAATAAAGGACAAAAAAATTCAGAAAACCCACTAAAAAACAAGGAGAGGGTACCCAAAAGCCAAAAAAAGCTTCTGAGGGCCATGTTAAATGTACCTATAAGACTCAAGCTGGGGAGAGAGGAGCCACACAAGAGTAAAAACAAGGACATGGAGAGAGAAAAAGGGAAGCAAATTTATCTCTGGTGCAGTGTCACTCATTTCTCTTGCAGGCTTTTGAGGGCCCATTATTTCCCTCCCTTTGCCATCCCCACCACCTTTCATTATCTGCTTCTCTGCAATCATCACAATCAAAATATGTGGATTCTCTCTGTTACAACTCCTGTTCATGGCAGGTTCTGGGCACCAATTTTCAGAGGAAGTCCTTTGCTCTTTTAGCTATTTTAAAACAACAAAGGTAATGAAGCAAGGGAGTTTTATACTTTCTCTTCAGAATCTAAAAAACTAAAGGTTTAAGGCAAGCGTGTTGTGCTGTAATACTGTAATGCTATGAAAAGAACAGCGAAATACACTGTTCCAGGTTTTTTAGCAGCGTACTTTACAAGAAATGGTGATGCAAGCAAAACCAAAAATGATGAGAAAATCTAGTGAGGAGATCTTTGACATAGTTATTGAAGCAATTACAAGCCCTATCTACCTGTTCACGTCTTTTGGATTTCCACGTGGGCCTTACCCTACTGTTCCAGTGATAATTACATTTAGCAGACCATTATGATCACATCTCCATCTCTATCTAGCTATGATGGGTCATGGGAGGGGAGACCTGTGCTGTGATGATGATGTAACACTGGTATCAGGTGATTATCTTATTCAATCTTGCATGCTCGTTGGATCATGATCAAGTTGTGCTCCAACTCCAAGTAACTCAAGATTCATCAAATCCATGCGGTAGAGTGATGGGATTGACTTTTTGTATCTACCTACCTGCAGCTATTTTTTTTTTCAATAAAAATAATAAATACATAGACATTTTTGACAAGTTTTTTATTTAAAAAATCGGTAACAAATCAAGAGAGTTATACTGGTAGTGCCGCAGTGAATTAAATAAATTAAAAAGTATTTGTATTAATAAATAAAAAATTATTAATGATAATTAAATATGTATTTGAAAAAGTGAAAAGATAAATATTTATTAAAATATTTGATAATAGAACACGATCCATTTAATTGATTGATTTTATTTAATGACTATATTTATTAAAATTATTATTTTTATTTAATTAAATGAGAGTAGAAATAAAAATATACAAAAATTTATTAAATAAAATCAAAGTGAAAAACATATAAAATTACACTTATTATAAATATTATCCAAAAATAAATATTTTTTTTAAAAAAATAAATGTTAATTATATAAAACATAAAAAAAATATAAATGAAATATAAAAATCCATTCAAGAATTAAATTCATATAAAATACTTAAAAAACAACCACTATTTAAAAAATACTAAATTAAAAAATTAGAGAGAATGTGTATTAATTTAAATATGAATTAAAAAATCATTTTAAAAACACATGTAAAAAAAACATGATTTGTTTTTTAAAAAGCCAAAATTACAAAATAAAAACTAAAAAGAATTAAAAAAAGAGAGGCCATATGCCACTGGGCTTGGTCCATTTAGAAGGGCTCGCACGCGGACACATTTTCTTAATGTAATTGGGTTTGTCCTAAAGTTTTTTGAAAAAAAAGTCAGCCAACACATCACGTGATTTATCTAAGATTTCAATCACTATGATGGATAGGAAATCAAGGTTAAATGTTTTTTACAAAAATCCATTTTTAACTCACAATACCTAGGTAGTGCTTGGTTACTGTCCCAAGACAAGAAAGATAGAGACACTGGAGACAAATGAGACTAAGACATGATTGTGTTTGATAGTGATGTACAAGACAAAATGACTATCTCTATATCATGTTTGGTTATGGTGGTTAAGATAAAATAAAATATAAAAAAATATATTTTACCCTTGATATGTATTGTTATCAAACTTACATATTTAAAAAAATAATTCAACATTTTATTTTTTGTACTTTAATTTATATCGAGTGTTGAATTATTAATATTATAATAACCTTAGTTATAAAATCAGAACTAACTTGATGGGTTGATCTGAGCCTGAACTTGTCCAAGTTTAAAAAATTTATGAACAACTCAGGATAAATCCAGGTCAGTAGAGTTGACCATCTCGATCCATGACCTAAATCTTGCCTTGGGTCGACTCCCAAGTCTGGTTTTAAAACTATAATAATGATCATTGTTATCCATATGTTGACTCGAGTCAACTCATGTTGACTCTCCCAGACTGTGATCGGGGCCTTGCCCTGGTTGACTCCCAAGTCAGATTTTAAAACTATGATAATAGTAATTTTTATCCTTACATTGACCCGAGTCCACCCAAGTTGACCCACCAAATCCGTGATCGGGGCCTTGCCCCGGGTTGACCCCTGAATCAAGTTTTAAGATTATGATAATAACCACTTTTATTTTATATTGACCCTGGTCAACTTGGGTTGATCCTCCTGACACGTGACCTGAACCTTACCCTAGGTCGACCCTGTAGTCATATTTTAAAACTATGATAATTACTTTTATTCTTATCTCAACCCGGGTCAATGGTCAATCCCACTCGTGAACCGGGCTTGCCCGATATCGATCTCGGATCAGGTTTTAAAACTATCATAATAACATTTTTCACTCTTATGCTAACTTGGGTCAACCCGACCCATGACCCAGGCCTCACCCATTGACCTAGACTTTGCTCCATATTGACTCTTAAATTGGATTTTAAAACTGTGATAATAATCATTTTTATTCTTACATGATAATTTTGGAATGAAGAGTTTTTTACAATGATATTTTAGGAATAAAAAATAATAAATATTGTCTCTAAAGGCATGTTTCCTTTGTACCTCTTGTTTTGAAAGTATAGAAATTCATTTTAAAATTGTTTTAATGACATATTTATTCTTATGTTTCTATCTCTATCTCTTCAACCAAACATGTTTTTGTCTTCACTGTCTTCATCTTTTTTATCTTAGACAGTAACCAAGCATTATTCTAGAAAACACCCTAAGAACCTTGATAAATTCATATGTGGCCTCAAAACACCATCCCATAACCTTAAATCAACTCGAAACAAATATCTGCACAAGCTCATATCTTTTTTTTTTATGCACTTTCAAGGTAAAAAAAATCTAAGTTGAACTTCTTTCATCAAATGAAATTATTTAACACAAAGATCGATTATTTTAATGGTCTGAATCGGTGTAATGATATATTTCTCTCTCTATTGCCATAATCTAGCAATCTCTCTCTCCTCTCTCTTGAACTATAAACTAAAAATAACAAAAATAAATTATTGTTCCAAAATTGATTTGAAAAAATATTGAGGGACTGGATATGTATATTTTTTTTAAAGTTTGAGAACTAAATTAAACTTTTATGTGAACTTTGAAACAATCACTCATTCATGGCACCTTTTCTACTTTGGTCTCATGTTTTTTAATTTTATTTTAAGTTGGAAAATTTGATTTATTTATTCTTGAATTTGGCTAAAAAAATATGCAATCGTACAAAAAAAAGATTCGAGGATCAAATTAAAAAAAACAAAATTTTGAACAATGAATTCATGATAAAATATGAGAGGGTTAACAATACACATGTGTGTAGTATTTTGAACACAACTTTTAGATTTTTATCAATGTAATGATATAATCCTAATATTTATTACTGTGACAACTTGAGTATAATTAAGGCTGGCAACTGAAAAAAAAACTTTGGTCATTTGTGAGATCCCTAGTCTTTTTTCCTGTGATGTTGTTACTATTATAGTTATTTCTGTCCTCTTGTTTTTATGTCCAACTGATTATTTATTCACACACACATGTATTGACTTCAAAAATAATAAAAAATTTATTTCATTATTATACATTTTTTTTATTAACATGAGTGTCCGACCAACTTGCGCACACCTCAACTAATCCCACGGGTCCTGAAGTTAACGGCCATGTAAGCCTCTAGTGGCCATCATAGTAGCAATCACAGGGCTCAAACTTAAGATCACAGGGGAACAAACCTTTTAGTCTCAAACTCTTACTACTGAGCCACCTACTAGATGATTGTTTCATTATTATACATGTATTGGCGAGTTGATGGTTTTTTTTCTTATTTATTATTAAATAATTTAATTGGTAGATCTCAAATCCTGCCATAGTAATTTGCTATTTACTGTGTAAGTAGATTGTACTAGTGCATAAGAGAAGTTTTATCAATGAAATCGCTAGACATAAATTGAAAAAAAAAATACAAAAGTTGTTAAGGTGTTTTTTTAGTAGTAAGAATGTTTTATAAAAAAAAATCAAAACTTACTCGTTTTTTTTTAATATCAAGACAGTAACATATTTAATTGACTAAGATTTACAAATTAGATACTTAATTTAGATCCTGGACTCCACTGAGTTTTTAATAATTTTTTAACTATTTATTATTTAACCATATGATAATAAAAATAGATGATCATAAAATCGAGTGATAGCCTAATACTAGAATGTTTGTTTGAGATCGCGATAATCTATAAAAAGCAGGCCAAAATAAATTATGAAACTTAATTCTTAATCAATCAAATATTAAGTGATGAAATTGAAAAATATAATGAATAAAAAATCTCTATTGATTGAATAAATTTAATCTAGCCTAGCAATATAATTATTTAGCGATACATATGTAAATATTGTGTTATATACCTTAAATAACAATTTAAATAATTTTCACTGGAAAAAAGTATTTTAATTACTTAAGTAGAAAAAGATGTCAACTCGTATTAATTTTTCAAACTTAAAACCCAGGTCATTAGACCAGAATCACCTCATCGGGAAAAACAATGAAATTCAATCCTCATCCAATCAAATGTTGAATGATAGAATTAGAAGAAAAAAAATTGTATAAAATAATATAAAAAAATAGCAATTAAAAGAATGAGCATCAGTATTGAAAAAAAATAGATTAGAGGACAAGTAATTTTTTTTTATCGAAGGGCGAAATTGAACGAATCAAATGTTGAAGGATGAAATTGAAAAAAAATTAAACTATGCAAAATGATCCAAAACAAAATAGAAATTAAAAGAATGAGTATCAACATGAAAATAAAGTAAAAAATTAGAGGACAACTAAAATTTTTTCATTTAAAGGTGGAATTAAAAAAAAATCAATTTACCAAAATAAAAATTAAAAGAATAAGGATCAAAACTAAAATAAAAAATAAACTATATGACAATTACAAATTTTTTATTGAAGAGTAAAATTAAAAATAAAAATCAATTTAACCAAAAATGAGGATCAAAATTAAAAAAATAAATAAATTAGAGGACAACTAACTTTTTTTTCATTGAGGGGTTAAATTGAAAAGAAAAATCAATCACAAGAATAAGGACCAAGTTGGGAAAAAAAATAACATATCATAAGTTAGGATTGAATGATAAAATTAAAAACAAATCAAAATTTACAAAATGTCCAATAACAAAATTAGAAATAAAAAAATAAAGACTGAAGATGAAATCTCAATAAATAAAGGGGCAATTATGAAATTTTGCATGGTTAACATGAATCTCGAGGAAGGGAAAGAGAAAAGATGAAAAAAAAACAAAAGAGCACGTGATTTTACTGGCGAGACAATGTCCTACTATAATATCAATTTCTTTTTATTATATATTTTTTTAATTTGTATTTTTTTAATTTCATCCTTCAACATTGGGTTGATTATGAATTAGGTTTCATGATTTATTTTTGTTTGGTTTCTATGAGATTATCCTGGTCTTATGACTTAATTTACTTTTGATTTGCTTTTTTTTTATAAGGTTATCTCAGTCTCATGACTCAAGTTGTGGGTTAACCTAATTGACTCGAGGTTTTTTTTGTATTTTTTTAAATGATTTTTTTTTCAATTTCATCCTTTAACATTGGGTTGATTATGAATTAGGCCTCATGATTTATTTTTGTTTGGTTTCTATGAGATTATCCTGGTCTTATGACTCGGGTCACGTGTTTCGTGGGTTGACCCGTGTAGACTGTGGTCATTTTATTGTGTCATGTTTTCATAATGATTGTTTTTTCAATTTCAACCTTAAACATGATTTTATTGAAAATTGGCCTTCATAATTTGTTTTGATTTATTTTTTTAATGAGGTTATCACAATCTTATGACCTTGGTTGTGAGTTTGACTCGGGTTGTAGTTTTGATAGGTTAATATGAGTTGACTCGAGTTGTTTGTTTTTTCGTCTCTTTTTTAATTTAGTTTTTCTGTTTATTTTCATCATTTAACATTGGATTGACAGGCTTTGACTTGCTTTCTATGAGGTTATCCCGGTCTCATGATCCAGATCATGGGTTTGATAAGTTAACTTGGGTTGATCCAATATATTTTCATCTCAATATGTTTTTCAAAAACATGTCGCCTTGGATTTTTTTAATCAAATTATATTTTTAATAGTTTTTCAAGTTGTCGTTAGACTCGTCAAGTTGACCGGGTTACATCAAGTCAACCTCCACACAATTTATTTATTTTTCTACTAGAAAACACGTTAGTAACACTTAGACACTTTTTTATGTTAAAAAATTGATTTGACTCACAATGTAGCTTGGACAATGATCTAGTATAAATTATAAGAAAAAAGGGTATTCGTATTCATTACTTTTCATACAGACTCATTTTCACTGTGGATTTCAATAGTGAGTTTTTTTTAAAAAATTCAATTTGATACTTCAACTTTTATTTTTCACAATTAAGCCCTTCTAAACCCAAATTAGAATCTAATTGCATTATTTTAGGGAGGGTGTAATTGAAAGAAAGAGGACTGAAGTGAAAAAAACAAGTAAAATAGGTGGTGACTTTGAAATTTGTTTGTAGAGTTTATTCTAGTCCCTTATTTTTTTTAGCTATTAGTTGATCGATATCTCTAATTTTTTAAAATTCAATTTTGGTACCAAACTTTATTTTTCTTATTTTTTAGTTCTTTTTTGGTGGAGGAGAGAGGGGGTTGTCAGATTTCAATGTATAGAGAGAAAGTTGTCATTGACGACGATTTTGGTCACTAAAACAGTCGATTCTTGTGTCAAGTTGTTCAATATAATGAGGGAAGTTAATATTAGGTGTTTTTTACTTTTAAAATGCTTAAAAAAATAGATTTGAGCTCAAATAGATTTTGTTTTTTTGTTTCGAGTTGGTTTTGGTTTTTGAGCTGGTTTCTTGCATTTTTAGAAGCCAATGATTGATATAACAAGGTTTCTATGGTGTTTTGGGTCAAAAATGAGTTGGAAATGAGTTTTTGGGTGAAAAACATATCAACCCTATTTTTTTAGCCATCAAAGTGGTCGGATTTTGGGGACTTCTAGACGATGCATTGTCTACTGTTTTTCCATATAATTGGGGCGGATGTCATGGACTTGCAGGCCCACGCACGAGCCCTTTCTTGGGGAGCCAGATGCTTGGCCTTTTTCTTTTTAAAAAAAAACAAATTAGTTTTTTTATTAATACCTTGTTTATATGTATTTTTTTTAAAATAATTTTTATATTTAAGTTTTAATTAATACATCTTCTCTATGATTTGTTTGACTTATTTAGACTTTTTTTAAAAATCAATTATTTCTTAATTATATTAAGTGTTTGTAATTTTTTAAGAGGTTAGTATAATTCATCGGTATTTTTTTTATATTAAATATTTATTTATTTGATAATATTTTTAATATGTTAACCATTGCATAGTATATTTTTCCTTTTATTTAATTCAATAAGTTTTATGTGTGTATCGATTTCTATTACAAATTGATTTTAATAAGCAAATTTATTAAACACAACCAGGTAATAACATGTGTTGCGATATTAAATATCGTGATCGATATTTGTATCTTAATTTTTCTAATTATATTTTTATTTATTGTTAATGACTTTGTTTTTTATTTATTTACACAATAATTTGTGATTTATTTAATCAGCTCCGTGCATGAGTTTTTTTTTATTTACATATAAGATTTTTTTCATGTAAAAAATACGTTGAAAAACTCTACATATTCAATTTCTTATCATGTACGTAGTTTTTAATTTGATTTTTATTCTTATGATTTTTTGTTTTTTTTCTTAACCCTTTTATAAAAGTCTTATTGTTTTTAATTCCATTCTTCCATTCAAGTTAATAGTGTATTGTTTTTTTCTTCTTCATTTTGGTTATTATTTTTTTGATTTTTTTCTTTTTCTATTAATGTTTTTGTTCTTTTTAATTTAACTTTCAAAGTGAAAATTTGATCTTGTACTCTAATTTATTTTATGAAGAAACAAAAAAAAAATGCGGAAGAAAGTAGCAGAACAAAGCTGATCAAAAAGTAAGTAAGGAAAATGTACAGTAAAACAATTTTTAATTAAATATACATTTAAGTCTTGCAATCAAGTTGGGTGATAATTAATTAACACGGAGAAAAGCTAAAGCTTGTTTTAATTAATGCAGTTGAAGGCAAACAAAATCAGATTTTGCTCGCTACTTTCCCACGAAAAAAGTGGCAAAGATGGATTGATGCACTGATTAAAGATAAATATAGATGGGGCTACGTTCTAGGTCACATGTCCTCCAATGTTGCTCATGATCACAAGTGTCTATATTAAAACTTTTTATCTTTAATTTGTCCTCGCCGGTGGATTCAGGGTTGACATTGAAGCCACACGAAAAGCTATATATATATATATATATTCACCCAATCTTCTCACCTATAAACCTACAAACAGAAATTAATACGCTCTCTCCCTTTCCCAAACGCTTTCAATCATATGATATGGTCATGGAGTCTCACGTGAAACAAACCCATGTAGTATAAATATTTTTTGCCCTCACTTATTTGCAAGTAAACTTCAGTCTCGTACATCATTGACAAAGGCACAAATATGGCAGCCGTTTCTCCTGTAAACAAGTTCAACCTTGCTTTTGTATTAGAGTACACGAAAACTAATCAGCAAGAAATTTATTATAATTAGCATATATTGTTGGAGATGAGAGATGTCACTTTGTGCATATCCACATTATATCTGTATAAGATATCATTGCTAGAAAATGATCAAATATAAATAAAAATATACCGACATGAACAATATTGTATGTAAATTAAAGTATCATTTAGTAACGGAATACTACTTCGCTATTTTTCTCGGTATTTATTGACAAAAATATTCGTCGGTGATAATCAAGGGAATTACAGTTTGAAATGAAAAAAATAAAAAAAATAACGTGTCATTATTACAAACAAAATTATCGAGGAAATATTTTCATCGGTAATACTCTTTGATGAATCCATCAGTAATATTAAAGTTATAACCTAACAGCCGACCTCCCTTCCTTCATTTCTTCTTTTTATACAGAAAACAACAAACAACACCCCTTTAGTTTGTCTCAAATTAAGCTCAAATCATCACAAATTTATCCACCCCAGCACTTAGTCTATCAGCATTCCTGTTCTGGTTTAATTTTTTTTTTTAATTCGCTACATCAAGTAAGCAAAACTATCCATTTTTTGTTGTAACTCATTTTTAAAATGTTAATTTTTTGGTATTCTTATGTAGTATATGTAGTTTGTTTATGTGTTTACTTAATTTATAGCTTTTTTCTATAGAAATTATACATTTATACATGTTAGAGTCTGGTTGAGATTTTGAAAAAATATATTTATTTGTCATTTGATGAAATTGAGTTTGATTTTGTAATTTATGTGTTTTATAATGAATAAATAATGACTTATTTAATGGGCACGTTTCATATTTTATCAATTTTATTGTTAAGCTGAAAATTTTGATAAATTTGTGTTTTTAGAGAAAATTGATAATGATTTAAGGGTACTATTAAAATATATTAAATAAGTTTGAGATAAACCAATAATAACTAATTAGTTGAGTAATGATAATTTATTTAGTTCATATTATT
>Ga0307515_10014771_pt1 | contig 14445 bp, 8 predicted proteins | sample 17_EM_MG_FD_194513 | JGI IMG/M metagenome (GOLD analysis project Ga0307515, IMG submission 194513) | Populus trichocarpa ectomycorrhiza microbial communities from riparian zone in the Pacific Northwest, United States - 17_EM | ecosystem: Host-associated > Plants > Roots > Unclassified | place...
GATATTCGAGTTGGTTTTCATATATTTTAATTTATTTTAGTTGTTTTAAAATTAACAATCGTGTAAGTTTTTAATATTTTTCTAGTAATTTTAAAAGAACTTGAACTCGTGATTATTATAAAACAAATCTAAGACCTAACTAATTAAGCTAGCATAGTTAATTAAACAATATTTCTTTTTATTTATTAACGTGGATGTTCGGACCATATTACGTGTATTTCGACTAATTTTATAAGCCCTGAAATTAATAATCATGTAAGTTTCTAGTAGCTTTAAAGTTTATGGGATTCAAACTAATAACTTCTAAAAAAACAAATTTAAAACATAATGAGTTAGGCTACACCCTTCAAAATTTAATAAAGAAATACTTTGTCTATCAAGTGTTGGTTACCTCCTGCTTGCGCGCATGCTAGAGTGCTCGAAGCCTTACATCAACCACAATTACGTGCAGTCATCATTTCTCGTGATCCCACCACCACAAAAATATTTTTGATAGATTAAACAATTAATTAATATACTCATTTATTTAATTATCCAAAAATGCATGTCCCTTGCCAATAAATCATAAAACTAATTATATATCTTGTTTATTAAATTACTAATTTTTCATTCAATCACAGTTAACGTGAAAGGATGATTCTATAAATACAGTAAAGTAAGATGGGCTGGTACACTATTTAATACTTTTTATTAATTTGTATAAAATGTCAAATAAAAATCATTTTTGAGAATTGAGATGGAGAGAGTATCATATTGTTCTTAAGAAGTTCAATACCATAAGTAGAGGGATGTGCGTTTTCTCCTTTTCTTATTTTTCCTAACTGAAAGGTAATCGATTCAATCCTTGTGAAGCATCAATTCAACCCTAAACTGACAGGTTAGGCAGAGACACAATGGACAAGACATCGCCTACCAGCTTATAATGGTATTTGGTGCATATTTTTTTAAGAAAAGTTGAGCTGTTGCTGTATGTAACATAGATTTAAATCACGGTTGGCCCAACATGTCGACCTGAAAGCTTATCAATTTGGGACTGGAATCGAACCGGGTTAAAGAAAAAAAAGAGAAGGGAAAAACTCAGTGTGACTCGGCTGACCCAACGGGTTGACCAGGCGACCCGACAATACTTGGTTAAAAACGTAGTTGCAAACTGTTGACTTTTGTTTTTTTGTTTTACTAAAACGACATTGTTTCGATTTAAAAAAAAATATGACCCGGGCAACCCGGTAAAAACCCGAAACCCGGGCTTTGGACCAGGCCGGCTACCAGACCGGGTCTAAAAACTATGATATGTAACACCTTCGAGGGTTATTTTCGCAACACCAATTATTCAGAGCTTTTAGCTTTTAAAACTGAGATGAGCACTACTAAGGGAAAAAAAAAACCCTCCAATTATCTAAACCACTTCAGTTAATGAATATTTAAAATTTTGAAGAAAGGGTAATTCAAGAATTACTCGAAATTTATTTCGGATAACTTGAAGAAATAATTTTGAATAATTAAAAAAAATCCTCCAAAATAACTTTTTTGTTATTCTTTATTCGAATTACCGTATAATCACACCCCTATTTCTGAATACTAAACTGCAAATCTCATAGCCTCTCCTTTCAAATTACAAAGAGGCGCTACCATTCAAGATGAATGCTTGTTAGTTTGTTTGATGGGCAATTAGAACAATACAAAAAATAATTTTGTCTTGTTAGCATAGCAGTCTAATATTACATGTCTTATGTAGAATAAAAAAAATTTAAATTTTAAATCAATTGACAAGTAGAATAATATAAAAGACAAGTAAAATCAGTGACACAAGAGTACATATAGAATTTACATGGTTCAGTAACTTAAGCCTATTCTATGAAAGAGATTATCAAAAAAATTCACTATATAAAAATTACAAAAAAATATCTTCTCACTAAAAATTTTAAAGTAACCCAAAACTCACTTTTTTCCCTCCTATTTCTAGCTACTAAAGTGTAAAGAATGAAAATATTTACAAATAATCTTATCCTAAAATATGACAACTATAAGCTTTTATATGGACTAATTACATGAATATTTTTTTTTTCTCACTTGGACCCATAATTTAAAACAAGCCCAATAAATTTTCATATTGACTTAAATTGAGTTAACTTACAAAACTTGAACTTTTCTTTGATTGCCTCCACCAAACATCTCTCAAGTACCGCACAAACCAATCAAGTCCAAGTAATACTTAAACTTAACTGCAGAAATAGGTTTCTTCAATATATATGCAAGGTTCTCAGCTATAACAATCTCCTTCCCTGACACAACACCTTATAACATGATATTTAGAATGAAGTGATATGTAACTTTAATATGTTTGGTCCTTTCATAATACGCCTTATAACATGATATTTAGAATGAAGTGATATGTAACTTTAATATGTTTGGTCCTTTCATAATACGTCTGGTTCTTTGCTAGATGAATAACACTCTAACTATTACAATGTACAACAGTTAGCCCATATAACAAACCAAAATTACCAATGAAACCTTTTTCGTTGTCATTGTCATATACTCAGCCTCTATTATAGACAAGGCAATAATGGATTGCAAAATTTCTTTTCAACTAATGGCACACCCTAAGAGAGTAGAAACATAAATTATTAGCAACCTTCTTCTATCTAAATCACCAACACAATTTGAATCTATAATACCCTCAACAAAACTTCTAGTGTTATGACTCTTGTTATATATTAAACCAATATTTATAGTACCTTTAAGATAACAGAGTATCCATTTCATGGTTTGTTAGTAAAATTTACAAAGATTTTCTATGAACCTGTTGATCACACTAATAATATATGAAATATTTTGACAATGCATAATTCTTTCAACTACACTAGCATATGAAACACCTAATATGTTCTCTTTCTCCTCCTCAGTTTATAGTGATAAATTTAAATATGTAAAATAGACTGCAACCAAAATATTCAAGATACTTTTTATGTGACAAGTATAACTTGACAATGCTTTGATTTATATGTATCTATATACATAAAATCTTCTTGGTCGTATCCTAAATTCTTTAAATTATTGATCTTAGACATATTCTTGAAGGTAATCAACATGTCATTAATATATAAGAACAAGTACATAAATGAATCATCCAATAGCTTCTTAAAGTAATCATAAACAAGCACAAAAGTATTAACATTTTATACCACTGTCTTGGTGACTACTTTAAGTCATATAATGACAACTTCAATAAACACACATGACCTTCCTTGTCTTGAGAAACGAGACCTTCTATTGATACATATAGACCCTCGTCTCTAGCTCACTATGTAGAAAAATTATTTTGACATCCAGCTACTCAGGTTCTAAGTCAAATAAAGCAATATCCGGATGAAACCATGCATAAGAGAAAACACTTCATTAAAGTCAACATCTTTCTTTATATAAAACTCTCAGCAACTAGACATGATTTAAACATTGTATCATCAACCTCCAGGATTTTATATTTCCTAGTGTAAACCCATTTGCACCTAATAATCTTCTAGCTCCATGGTAGTTTAGCAAGCTCTTATGTTTGGTTTTTATAAAGAGACTAAGTTTTCTCATTCATAGCAATCATCCACTGAGAATATTCTTTGAAAAAAATACTTTTTTATAAGAACAAGATTCATGATTATCAAGATTTTTTATAATATTTAAGGTAAAACCAACTAAATCAGTATAACCATACTTAACTAGTGCTTTTATTTGTCTTCTTTAACTTCCTATATCAATAATCTAAGGTTGTTTTTCATGTGCATTTTTAACAATAATATATTACACCACTTCCTTAATAGGCTTAGCTAAAGCATCTTCATACAATCTCTCTGAAGCTCTAACCTCAAGCTTTACGTGCTTACTAGTACCTTGGTTCATCTCAACATTAAACCAGTTAACTTATTTTTCTTGTGAAATATAACAGATTCATCAAAAGTCACATCTTTTATAGTAATAAACTTAGATGACTTGGGATCAATACAACACTATCGATATCCCTTCACTCTAGATGAATTGCATAGGAATATGCATTTTCTCATTCTCGGACCAAGTTTATCTTTCTTAATTTAGAGCATAAACAGAACTACAAAATACTTATAATTTAGAGTAATCAGTAAGAGAACCATATCATATCTCATAAAGAGTTTTTAACTCTAAAAATGTTGATCAAAATCTTTTCACCAAATAATAACCTATGTTAACTATTTTAACCTAAAAATATTTTAATAATCCATCTTGTGAAAGCATACAACATGCAACTCTATTTCATTGTGGTGTATTTCTGACATTGCAATATTTAATAATTTTTTCATTCTTATAGAACTCATAAAACTGACATGCGCAGAATTTCAAACCATTATCATTTTTTAAGTGTTTGATCTTTTTATTAGTCTGTTTTTCAATCAAGGCTTTCACTACTTGAAGCTGATGAACACATTATTTTCTCTCTTCAAAAAATGCACTCAGATCTTTATAGAGTAGTCATCAATAAATGTTAATAGATATTGTGCTCTAGCCATTAACATAACAAGAGAAGGATCTAAAAGGTTAGAATGAAAATAATTCATAATACCCTTGGTTTAGTACGATGAATAATCATATAGAATTTCACCTTGCACTATTTAAAAAAAAAATGAATTGTTATTATATGTAAGGCCTTCAAAGGTTATTTTTGCCACACCAATTATTCAGAGCTTTTAGCTTTTAAAACAGAGATGAACACTATTAAAAAGAAAAAACAACTCAAATTATCTAAACCACTTTAGGTAATGAATTTTTAAAATTTTGAAGAAAGGGTAATTCAAGAATTACCCAAAAATTATTTCAGATAACTTGGGTAAAACATAAATAAATTGGATTACCTAGACTATATAATTTATTTATTTATGTACTAACTTATTTATAAACTTTTAAAACTAATGGGATTGTAATTTTTCTTCAGCCTAATTTTATAGTCAAGACTTTTTTAGTGCCTAATTTTATCTAGTTAGTTGAGAATATTTAAGGAATTCTGGATTAAACAAAATGGTAAATCGTTTAAAATCCGGCTAATTCAGACAAAATATAATTAGAATAATTAAAAAAGCTTATTTCAAGTCTGATAATTTGAAGAGATTTTTTTTAATAATTAAAAAAATCTTCAAAATAACTTTTTTTTTATTCTTTATTCGAATTACCTATATAATCACTCCAATTTCGGAATACTAAAATCCAAATCTCGTTGCATCACCTTACAAATTGCAAAGAGGTGCTACCACTCAAGCTAAATGCTTGTCAGTTTGTTTGATGGGCAATTAGAACAATACAAAAAATAAGTTTGTCCTAATATTACAGATCTTACCTCTTTTTCAGGAGATAATCTTATTCCAACCATTTTTTGCCCATTAAACTTACATTTTGGAGTCAGGACATTGGTATCTTTATCAAGATAAAATTACATTTACATCCCGATAATTGTTAAAAATATGCTACTCAAAACACAACCTTAATTTACTACTCAATTTCCTTTTGACCATTACATTGAAAAGAACAGAGATTCAACAGCCAGATCCCATACTATTTATATGGCTGTTACGGTGAACAGAGCATTAGACATAAACCCAAAAAATCAAAAAACGTTTGCCCCTTTTTTGGTAGTCCGAGCCCAATGTATAGCAGGGGATTTCAGCATAGTGGACTCGAGCGTTGTAGCCCGAGCCGGACTCCCTAGAGAACATGGGCTCACGCAAGAAACTTGAGCTCATGTTGGGCATGCTGAGCGTGCTGTCACACCCAGAACCACCGTAGGCTCAGGTTTGGGAGCGCACCCCGAGCTTAACATGCTGGGTCCAGGCTCAACGTCTAAATCTATTTTTTACCTCTAATGGCCCGAGCCCAACACTCGCCAGAGATTTTTCCGGAACCTAAGCTGGTCCCATAGTATTTTATATTGATTCAATACGTATTACTATGATTAGAATACAATTCAAAATATCACAAAGATAAAATTATACTTCAGCCCCTCATTTTCACAAAATGAAAAGATTCATGGGCTATAAATAAATTATGAATCCTTCCAAGTCAAAGGTTCACGATTTCTTCATTCTTAATATTTTCAAGATACATACATATTGAGTTTATCTATCTAAAATATTATTATATTTTTTATATAAAATTACTAAATTTATCATCAGAAAATCAAAATGTTCATAAAAAAATAAAATTTATAGGTACCAGTTATGCTAGAGTGCTGGACATCATATTATGCTGGACATTATATTCTTTGTACTATTCAAACTTTCAAAGTCAAGAAAAAAAAAGAGTCAATAAAAAACTGGATTTGGTGACTAAACCCAATCCGGTTACCAAAAAAAGGAAGTGGTGGTTGAAGGGGAAGAGGAGCTCATTTTTCGAAACATGATAGCATTAAATAACACTAAATAACCAAGCCAATATATCACCATCACTTTGGACTTTCGTAGGATACATTATCTTTCACCATCACTTTTGCTGCACCATTTAATTGCTCACCAATGTATACAAAGCGAAAGGAATATTTGAATGTGGTTCAACGAAATCAAATAATAAATAAATAAATATTTGAGATTCAATTTGAAATGCACCGATGCAAAAGCTCTTTCAAACCTTAAAAAAGAAAATAAAAATATAAACTTTTAAACTTCAAATAAAAATTCTGAAACCTTTAAAATTAATTATGTATTTTCTTTGTATTTTATATTATAATCCTTTAGGTTTTGATTTTATCTTTGTAAGACAATTTAAAATTTTATCATATAAAATTAGGTAATAAAAATATTAAATTAAAATAAAAACAAATATGAGGATGAAAATTAACAAACTCTATGATATTTTAGTATATTTGTTAATGATAATGAGATGGTATTATAGTTATAAAACTCGATCGAAGGATCAATTTAGAGCAAAGATTTACTTTAAATTTTTTTAAAAAAAATTAAAATAACATTATTTAAAAAAAAATTATAAAAAAATTAACAAATTAAAAGTTAAATTTTACCGGATCATCAAGTTTTTTTATTTTTTCAATCATTTTCAATTTTAAATAGGCTTTGAATTGAAGTGTGATGTTAGTTAGAATTTATATAACTGTATAGCTTTTTAAGTTTTTAAATTATTTTGATATGTTGATTTTAAAAATAAATTTTTTAAAAATAAAAATATATTATTTTAATATATTTTTAAATAAAAAACATTTTAAACCATAATTATTATCACATTCTCAAAGTAATTTTACATTAAATATGGATTGACTTATCAAACTAGTCATGATTTTTATAACTATACATGGAATAAGATAACTATAGATGGAATAAGACTCTCTCTCTCCCCCTTTCTCCCGCGTGACTGTTAAAGAAACTAGACTAGCATCATGATAGAGGAGGCCCGAGGCAGTCATCATTTGTTGTGACATTATTAAGCAAGGCCGCGAGGATTAGTCAAAACAGAGGTAGCAGAAACAAAAATACTCATCGCATAACCCCAGAAATAAATATAATGGCTTCTACTTTTTCGGAGTTGGCCTTACTTTTATGAAATGCATGTGGAGTTGTTGGGAGATTTGAATCTGAAGTCAGAACAAGCAGCAGCAGCAGCAGCAGCTAGTGACGAAAGTTGTAAAAATAAGATCCATGAAAATAAAATAAAGGATCTTTATGGATTTGAAAATTCAAACAAGAAGAAAAGGTTCTTTCTTAACTGCCTTTAAAAATTACATGGAAACAGAGATTGTGGATCCAGCATGCATGGAAAGCTACAGGTTTATGGCCACGACGAGGAACCCCACATCATGTTCTTTCTTACAACTAATTATATATGTTTGAAAACAAATGCGAAAGACAACATTATCCTAGCTAGGCACATGATCGAGGAAGGCACATGGCTTCTACGTTCTAGCTGGATTACTTTATTCTGGGTTCCAATCTTGTTAAAATACTCGTTTGTTCATGATAACAGTAAAATGATAGTAATTTTTAAGAAATGTTACGATGAAGTTTGTTTTTTTATTATTATTATTAATATGAGTGTTCGGGTCAGCTTGAGTGCACCTTAACTAATCTCATGAGTCTTAAAATTAACGACTATGTAAGCTTCAAGTGACTCTGAAAGAACTCGAATTCGTAACCGTTAGGAAACAAAATCAAAATCTGATCAGTTGAGCTACCCCTCAGGATTGTTACGACGAAGTTTTTGTTTTGATAAGTGGATAAGCTATGTATATTCATTGTTTGCTAATTAACTAATAAGCATGTTTTAAATGAATAAGTATAATTTTATAAAATGTTTTTTGAGCTAATAAAAAAATAATTTAGATCGTTAATAATTAGTATAATAGCTTTAAAATGTGGATCAATAAACTTAAATTAATAAACATCATTTAAGGGTATTTGATTTTTACTATTTTTGTTTAAATACAACAAAAATAATATAAATAGAAACAATTATATATATATATATATATATATATATATATATATATATATCAATTAGCATAATGTTTTAATAAGATCATCGTATAAAATATTAATATGATAAAAAAATTATTTATATATAAATAATCGGACCACTCTCTGGACATTATGCGAGTATTGCTAAATTACATAGCTACAAGCTCACAAAGTTATAAAAAAAACATTTGAGTATATAATTACGTATTTGCACTATCTTTGAATTCATTAATAAGTAAAATTGATTATAAAATAAATTATAGATGATGTATTTATATAGTTTGAGGATTTATTATTAATAAATTAAGGGATCAATATAAAAAAAAAACATGTTATTTTTTAACAGTCTTTATTGTTTAAGAAATTATACTTTTACATCCCTAGCCAACCAAAATTCTCAAATCAAATGAACTATTCTTATATATATTATATCAAAAACATCTGACATATTAATTAAATAAAATTTCTCTCTTTTCAAACTAATTTCTCTATTTTCTTAGTAATTTGAATCCAAATCAAAACCTAATATGGTGTTTTTAATTGATTTTTCTCTACTGAAATCTTTCCTTTATCTTTAAAAGCAATTAGTCTTTTCCCCCCCCAGAAATGCTTGAAAAAACCCAAATTAAAGCTTATGGAAACCCTAATTTTTTTAATCTTTGTTCAATTATTTTAATGCACCTATATTGTTAATCTTTCATAGTTTGTTAATGAGTAGGTGGTTTATGATTTTTGTTTTTTCTTCTCTGTAGCTTTCCCTCAAATCAACCTATGTATCTCTCATTGCTGGTGTGATTTTGATTTGAAAGAGATGAGGGCTTATTGGTGATAATAGATGTCGAAGGAGGAAAAGACAGGTTTGGTGGTTGTGCAGGAGGAGATGAGGGCTGATTTTACCAAAGCATATTTTTCGGTACAAGCTCATGGTTTCTCACGTAACTTTGCAAAAACTTGCAAGCATCGACCATTTCGTTTATTTGTTCCATTTGTTTGTAATCACATTCGAATCTACCTGGCAAGTCAGTATTTTTAACTTAATATGTTTTATATTTTGTGAAAAAATCTAAATTTATAACCGGATAATAACGCAAATAAACATAAATATAGTAAGTTATCAGATTCAATATCCTTGGATCGGCTATAAACCAAGCTCAAGTAAATATAGGCTTAGCGAGTCGTCAAACTTAATATACTTGGGTTCAACTGTATGTTAAACCCAATAAAACATGGGTCTAAGAAGTTACCGGACTCAGTATACATGGAGTCGACTTGTGTTGAGCCCAATGCAATGTCGGTCTAGTAAGTTGTCAAACTCAATATATTAGGGTTCAATCATGTATTAAGTCTAAAGGCAATATGAGTCTAGTAAATTGTCATACTTGTCTCTCATAGGCCTCGCTACATGCCAAACTCAATTGGTTTAGAGGTCGGTAAAAAATTCATATTAGGACCATAATGTTTTGCCTTTAAGACTATTAACATGAATATATTATTCATGTTAGAAAATAATTATCTCCTTACATTTATAGATGTAAAAGGTATTCCAATGACCTACCAGATTTTCATCTCATTAATGATTTGTAAAGAATATTTAACTCTTGTCAATGATGTGTAAGAGATTTTTATTTTTTATTAATGTCATCATGAGAAAATGACTCTTAAATCCCTTCATTTTATCAAAATAACAAGATTCAAGGATTATAAATATCTACTGAACTATAAATACCTACTGAATTATCTAGGTAAAAATTCACTTTTTTTCTACTCTTCAAACATTCATACTTTAACTTTTAGAGTATTCATCATACTAAAATAAGAACAAACACTTTTATTTTTAAAATTAAAATTTTTTTCTTTCATTTATTGCAATTCTTTATTTAAAAGTCATAGATTTTATTATCGGAGAATCGTTAAACCTCATTCAAAGATACTGTTTTGTAGGTATTATGACTTCTACAATCAATCATATACTTCTTGGACTATAAATAAAAAAATATTGATATGAACATGTGATAAGTCACCATCCAAATACCAAATATCTTCATTCATGAGCATACCAAATTTTGTAACATCACCACTAACCAATCACATAGTATGTTGGTGCTAGACAAATTCCTGTCAAACTAGTTGAAACAAAGTTGCTTATGGTAGTAAAGTCTAATGCAGTACATGTGGCTATAGAGTTCTTTTCTCCTCTTCATTTCATGTTTTCAGCGACAAAGAATGAAGAAATGGAGAAAATATTGCTAAAGTTCATTAAGTAACTCAAATTGGATTTTGCAGATAAGAAACTTGACAGTGAATAATTGGAAAAAGATAGGAATTTTGTCATGATTTGCAGGATATGTAAATTATCGGAAACTGCTAATCAACAGGTGATAAAAATAAAGGCCACTCCAAGTAGGAGTGATTATTTTTGGTTCGGTTTGGTTTTTATCAAAAAAAATAACCAAATCAAATTTTTTTTTTTTAAATCTGAAACCGGGTTAAACCGACCGGTTTCGGTTCGGTTCGGTTTTTTAGGGCAAAAACCGGTTCAAACCGGTTTGGCTCGGTTTTTCCGGTTTGGCTTGGTTTTGGCTTGGTTTTCTCGGTTTTGGCTCGGTTTTTTCCGGTTTTGGCTTGGTTTTTTTGGTTTGGCTCAGTTTTTTTTCCAGTTTTTTTTTGTTTCGGTTCGGTTCGGTTTTTTGCTTATAAAACCAAAACTGAACCGGCCGGTTTTTTCAAAATTTTAATCGGTTTTTTTTTCAGTTCGGCTTTTTCAAAAATTTTTTCCAATTTTCTCAGTTTAATCAATTTTTTTCCCTACCTCTAAGACAAGGTCTTTTATTTGCAGGAGATTTGGGGTGCGGGTTAAATGAGTGGTGAATAGGATTTTTTTTCTGGTGTATTTGAAAATGGGGTGTGAATTATTTTTAAAAACTTTTTAATTTTTTTTTAAATAATTATTTTATATATTTTCAGATCGGTAATATTAAAAAAAAAATTATTTTAATATATTTAAAAAAATACTTTAACTCAACCCCAAACACACTTAATTCAACGACAAAGTTGTCAGAGTAGGCAAGGTGCGGAACTGAAATAAATTAGGCAAGTTGTTATGGCGCCAACTCCAACTCCATACTGCGATTGTTGTTGTTCATCGTACGTTAACAATGATGATAATAAAATTGCCCTAGCCCTAGTTGGGATCCAACATACGATCTCATTATTGCAGTTCCACATCATTGTCGAACAATCTCAAACTAAAACAAGAGACGAGGAAGAAAACCCTCGGAAATAGATCTTAATTCAATTGATATACATGGAGTATGTACAAGTTGCGGTGTGATAAAAGAAGGCTCAAACGCTCTTCTCAACCTCCGATGAGCTTTTGCTCAGCAGGGCGACACATCTTCCAAGTGCATAAAATTAGTAAATTTACACTCTCGACAAAAGTTAATTAACTCAAACATTAGTCTCGCAAAATTTGCCATCTATCCGGTTTTGAACAGCTTTGACAGCAGCAACTCTAGCAGCAGTTGCTGCCCTATTTGCAGCGTGAACTGCCTTGTTCACTTGTTCATCCACCCTGCGCAAGTGAATGGCATTTTCTTCTGTTTTTCTGGCAGCCTGCAATTTAAAGCAATCCACAAGAAAAAGGGTGAGAAGGGTGAAAACTCTCTCATGACCCATATCAATATGGAAGTTTAGGGTCCATATAAAATACCTGAACAGCTCTTAGGACGGCATCAGATAAAAACGGTAAAGGGTTTTTGAGGGTACCGCCATTCCATTCCCCACATCTAGTGTCGCCACTGCGGAAAGTATACATGCCATAGCCTTGCTTCCGTCCTTCATGCCATGATCCCTCATAGCAGTGGCCATTGGCGAAGTGATAAACACCGAAGCCGTGCATTTTGTCTCCAAAGTATTCTCCGGCATATCTGTCTCCATTCCTGCAAAACAATCAATTTCTTCGTCAGTATTGAGCTCCTACTGTGTAACCAAATAAAAAACCAACAACATAAAGTTGCTTTGAAGCGTAGAATTTAAGAAACACAAAAGCACAAACCAACTGGAACAATAAATCCATTAGAAAAATAAAATTAGGAACAACCATTTCAAATCGACTTTAATCCGTAAATATAACTGATCACAAACAATAATCAGCTTGCACTCTGCTGTTAATCATTATCAGTTACAGAGATACAAGTCAAAATAATCATAAATGGAATACTAAATATATCACACATTTACCTCATACACCAAATTTCTACTGTTTTATCAAATCATGAACAGATCTAAAATAGGAACCCCCATGATAATTGAACATCACACGCTAAGAAAAGTTAAACCAAATGAGAAAAGTCAAAACACAGCCACATAATTAGGGGAGAAAAACAGAAACTATAGTTCAATTCAAGAATCCACCTGAAAAATTACCGAAGATTCCATCTTTCAACCATCGTTTTAAATCCCAGAAACCCAACTTCACACTAGAAAGCTGAATTGGAACTCAGAAAATACAATGGTGAACCCCGAAAACAACTAAGAAAAAATAATTCGTACAATGGTGAACCCCGAAAACAAAAAGAAAAATCCTAGCTGCAAGAGGATTTTTAAAACAGTAACCCCAAGATACAACAACCTAAAATAAAATTCAAATAAATAAATTTGAATTCAAGAAGACAAAAATCACCTGAAATGGTAAACACCAAGGCCATGTTTGACGGCACACTTGAATTCACCAACATAGCAACTCCCATCTGCACAAGTCTGCACTCCAACACCATGACTCTGCCCGTTAAACCATTCCCCAGCGTATGAATCCCCTGTATAAAACCTATAAACTCCATAACCATGCCTTAAACCCTGTCTATATTGCCCTCTATATCTACTCCCTCTAGCCCAGCTCTCTATTCCATATCCATCATATCTTCCATCAATCCAATCACCTTCATATCTCCCATTCACAAAGAAATTATAAACCCCACTCCCATTACACCCCCCTTTGTGAAACTCTCCTTCGTAAAAATCTCCATTGCTATAAAACTCTACTCCTTCTCTTATAATCCTCTTCTCTAATTTCTTGCCTTTACTATTGTTGCTAACATTTGGGTCTCCAATAAACCATTGGACTTGCTTTGATTTGGTTCTTGAAGTAGAAAAATTGAATCTTTTTGTACTCTGTTCCCATAATTGCTTGAAAACTATCAAATTCTGGTTGATTAAGTTCTTGTTCTTGCTTGCAAAGAAGAGAGTTATAGCAATGAAAATCAAAGCCAACAAGAGATTCTCTGATGTAGATATTTCTTCTCTTCTCAAGTAGAAGAAGAAAAAGAAAGAAAGAGAGAAGAGAGTGAAAAAAATGAGCGAAACCAAAGTGAGTACTGGTGTGAACCGGGTTGAACCGGTTCTTCTTGGGGTTGAACCAGACCGATGCAGCTTTACTTTTTTCTGTTCGTCTAAACCATCTTCTAGTTTTTGGTGTTGTTGCTGCTGGGTTTTGATAACGTCCTCTTCGGCTACAGAAGTTAAGCTGTGAATGGATGATCGGATGGTGGGAGATGAACGGAGGAGTGAAGATTGAGTTCTTGTAAGCTTTGTTTGGCTGCTTTTTTTAGCGTCCATTTTCTTGTTTGGAGATCCGATCCAACCCACTAATCCCCCCCGTCCGATGATTTTCTTACTGGGCCCTCCTGTACCGCGATATTCTTTTTAAAGTTGTAATTTTTGCCGCCGGCGACATATCTCAGGCAGCGCACGTTAAGCAGTATCAGAGAGCGCACGCTAAGCACACACAAGTAGAAAAAAATGATACAGAAAAGATCAGCAAGGCGTCTAGTTTTTAGAGTGGAAGAAAGAGGGAGCGAGTGGATTTTGTTGGATTTAAAAGACAGAGATTTTGTAAGGATTTTGGACCGGGTATTTATGGTGTAATGGGAGAGGGAGGGGATTTAATTTAATATGGATCGTTAGATGTGGG
>Ga0307515_10014772_pt1 | contig 14445 bp, 8 predicted proteins | sample 17_EM_MG_FD_194513 | JGI IMG/M metagenome (GOLD analysis project Ga0307515, IMG submission 194513) | Populus trichocarpa ectomycorrhiza microbial communities from riparian zone in the Pacific Northwest, United States - 17_EM | ecosystem: Host-associated > Plants > Roots > Unclassified | place...
CTGTCTTGTCTAGGGCTTTTATTTTACCTTTGGTTTTGAGTGAACCAAAGCTAGGGTTTTTCAATTTGGTTACTTTGCTCCATTTCCATGGCTCTACCACGATTGAAGCTCAGTATGTTTTTTTTTTAATCGATCGATGATGCTGTGATTAGGTGGGGCCCGCAGCTTGAGCAAGCTACTTACAAGAATCGCCAGCGCCTCTATCTCTCCGAGCAGGCAAGTTTTTTTGCTTATACTATATGAGCGTCTTTCTGGTCAAACATCTGAAACTTCTGTAATGGTAATGAACGAAATGCTCTAATTTATTTTTCAGCAATAGATAAATTACGGAAGAGAACTATTCATGTGCTTAATCTGAGCAAGATGGCTAAAATCTTACTGCTCAAATGAGTCTTGAAGGCTGAAGAAATAAGCATTGTGCTATGCACATTGAATTTTTTGTGATTCTGTCCCATCACAATTAATAGACAATTAATTGCATCCTTACACTGAAACAACATTGAAACTTCAAGGTTTTAATGGTAATAATTGGAGCCTATGGGTTTGGTGTGCAATTGGTCATTCTTTTAGCTTGGAAAGGGCATTTTAATTTACCCTCTGACATCTCTTTCTAGCTGATGCAATGTGAGATTTTGGGTGCTTTAGAGATTTTGTTACTCCGTTGATGGATTATGACTTGTGGTGCTGTGTTTACTTTCTTAATATCTTTCCTGTAAGACAGTTTCTATAATGTCGTGATTACTGTTTTTGTGTCCATTCCAATGTTAACCTTGCCAATAAATATTACCTTCCATGATAATTTAGACTTTATTTGGTCACTTTTCTTCAGAACTGTTCTCATAACAAATGTTTTTGCTTTTTCTGGTTATTTTTCTTTATCCAACTTCTTTTGTGTGGCCAGACTGATGGTAGTGTTCCAAATACTTTGGTCATTGCAAATTGTGATGTTGTCAAGTCTAGAGTTGCTGCTGCGGAACACATATCTCAGGTGATTAATTATTTTCTGTTGTGTTCTTTCTTCTACCTGCTCTTAACTTTTATTCAATGTTTGGGAGCCGAATATGAGGGAAAGGAAACTGAAATCATTGAAAATGAAGGGAAATGAAGTTACAGGAGAGAAGTAATTTCCTCTCTTGTTGTTTTGGTGGAAGGAATTTGGAGGAGAATTAATGTGTAGAGAAAGTTTATAAAATCCTTTTTACCTTTCATTTTTGTGGAATAGAAAATTTATTATAAGGGTGAATGAGTAACCTTTTTCCATTATCTTTCCATTTTCTCTCTAAATTGGAGATAGATTTTTGGTGCTCAAGGAAAATTTTCACTCCACTTTCATCTCTTCCCCTCATTTTCTCTCTTGCCCAAACAAATTTAAGTAACTCTACCCCGTCACATTCCTTTCCCCTGAATTCTTTTCCCTCATATCTATCCTCCAATTACTTTGTCAAGTTCCTCAATTGTTTCTACAACTTAGTTTATGTGGTTAACATCTAATTTATTTACTTAATACCATTTGCTTTATCTTTTCAGTTTAATGAAGAAGCACGCTCTCCATTTGTTAAGAAGTACAAGACCATCATACATCCTGGAGAGGTATAGATTTCACATACAGAATGTACACAGCCATAATATATGTAGTTATTACAGTTGCATGCAGTGATGCAGATACATCAGCTGATTATAAACTTTTGACATTTTTTTTGGTATAAAATAGGTATCTACTTGATCTCTCTATTAAGTTTGTTGTAAAATTTTAATGCCACATTTCCTGTTAGAAAAAGGAGTATGGACTTGTACTTTTGCTGCATTGGCTCTTTACTCATGTCCACCCTGATCTTAAAGTTTTGCTCTGCTTTTAAAAGGCAGGAAATCCCATTTGAACTTCTTCTTCATAGATTTTTTTGATATACTTTTTCAGGTAAACAGAATCAGAGAACTCCCCCAGAATAGTAAGATAGTGGCTACTCATACTGACAGCCCTGATGTGAGTGTCTTAGGAACCTATTGGTTTCTTTATTTAGGCTGAACCTATTCTGTTTTTGATTGTTTTTACGGTTTTGTTAGTTCCCATAATTTAATTTTGCCAGCATTGTACTTGTAAAACTTCAGGTTCTTATATGGGATGTTGAAGCACAGCCTAACCGACATGCTGTTCTTGGAGCTACAAATTCTCGTCCAGATTTGGTAATTTGATTTTGAAATGCAGGATGCTGCATTTTGTTTATTTACTTATTTATCAAGGCTCTCTTTTTATATTTATAATCAGCACTCTTAGTAGTTTTTGTTTTTTTATTGGTTTCGCTACAATGGAAAGTAGGGTCGTTTGGATGTTTGCCTTCTAGATATAAAAGAGTGTTGTAAATTGTGGACAATCATATGCAAATGCTATCGTGTTTACATGATCCTCTCCATAAAGCATTTTCTTGTACTACTGCTGCATTCCAGGCATATCATCATGCATTTGCACACCCTTTTTATATTTCTAGGGATTTATAATTTTCTATCAAAATGACCCTTTTTTTTGTGTCGCGTGCTAAACCATGTCAACTTGGAACTTTTTCCCACAGATTTTGACTGGACATCAAGACAATGCTGAGTTTGCCCTTGCAATGTGCCCAACTGAACCCTATGTGCTTTCTGGAGGTTGAAAATCTATTTTTAAGTTCTTTTTTCTTTTCTTTTTTTTTCCTTGTGATGGATGAATTTGGGGTGGATTGCTACTTGTGCTTGGTTAGAATATGAAATTTGTCCAGCAGCTTATTTGTGTTATTCTGTGTTTCTCCTTTTGTTGTCAATTTTCTTCTTCTTTTGGATACGTATTATGGTGTTTACTTATTAATAAATGACTTTCTTAAAAGTTAGGACTAGATTGCTACTTGCACCAAACAGCATATTTGTCTTATTACATATTTCTTTCCTTCTGGTTGAAATATGTATCTTGGTGTGTACTGTTATGCTGTGTCTCTTTAGTTTGGTTGGATGTTCATGATTCTTATAGGCACATCTAGATTGCTTGGATGGGGACTAGGACAAACTTGATTTATCTTGACAAAGATTTTCTTCAAGTATGGGTTGTTAATTGCAGGGAAGGACAAGTTGGTAGTTTTGTGGAGTATCCAGGACCATATAACATCATCTGCCTCTGATCCAGCCACTAAGTCTCCAGGATCTGGTGGATCAATCATTAAAAAGACTGGGGATGGCAGTGATAAAGCCACTGATGGCCCTTCTGTTGGACCACGAGGTATCTACCAAGGGCATGAGGATACAGTTGAAGACGTGGCATTCTGTCCATCCAGGTATCTCACATGGCCCTGGTTAAATGCATGTAGTCATCTCATTGTTTATTGTCTTAGTATTCAATGTATAATATCCATCTTTCATGAAATTATGATTTTTTTAGTCATCATTTATATTATGTTATTATATTCAGTGTATTATGCAAATAATTGAAAATGTGGCTGTAAAATTAATCTCGTTAATATGCTCTTATACTTTTCTTTAATTATAACTTTGGAAAAGCATTTATGATATGGCTTTTTATTTCTGATTGAGTTTATATGTCTTCTGAAGTGCGCAGGAGTTTTGTAGTGTAGGAGATGATTCTTGCCTTATATTATGGGATGCTAGAGCTGGTACTAGCCCAGCTATAAAGGTTATTTGCCTCTGCTTTATATTCTTGGTCTTGTTATTAGCATCTGTCTTTGTAAATTTTTCTTGGATTATGGTTGACAAATCTTGTGGGTATTTATGAAGGCATTCCCAGTATTGATGAAGTGAAAACCTGATCTCATTGTTCTGAATGATGTTAATACTAGTGTACTATTCCTTACTCTCTGCACCTGACTGTATTGACTTTTTTATTTATCTATTTTTTTTACCATAATCTGTTCACATTGATTGGGTGTAGAGTTTTGATCAAGAAACTGAGTTATAACTTTTTTTTTAATTATTTCTTTTTAATATCTACTTCATTGAACCAAAGTATCATTCATGTTTTGTATGCCTTTTTATCTGGTCACCATTCAGTGGTATTCTGTAGATTGTGCTTATTCAGTTTTAAAATATCATTCATGTAAAAGCTCAGCTCTGACTATCTATGTTTTCCTGTTCTCCACCGATTTTGGTTTCTGGTCAACAGGTTGAAAGGGCACATAATGCTGATCTTCACTGTGTTGATTGGAATCCTCAAGATGATAATCTCATTTTAACTGGGTATGTTTCAATTTTATGCTTCCTTCAGTTATGCTGTGCTGTCCAGGTGTGGACAAGATAAACAATTTTAGTTTGGTTGATGTTTTGTGCTTGTAAGGAAAAAATTAAATGCCAAAGATTTTTTTAAGCTCTGCTTGTTTTTTCTTCAGGTCTGCAGATACTTCTGTTTGCATGTTTGATCGAAGGAATCTCACTTCTAATGGAGTTGGTTTGCCTGTCTATAAATTTGAGGGTCACAAAGCTGCTGTTCTCTGTGTACAGGTACTCACCAACCTCCTTTTGTTCCTCTCATACCCCAAGCCTTTTTCTTCAAAATTTTAGTTGGAAGTCATTTGTTGGCCCTGGAAGCTAGCTGTAAATGTTTACTTTATTAATCTCCATTTCTTTTTCAGTGGTCTCCAGATAAGGCATCTGTTTTTGGGAGTTCTGCGGAGGATGGTCTCTTAAATATTTGGGATTATGAGAAGGTTTGTATGTCCAATCTCCATACATGAGCTGGATTGCCTGTGCATGGGCATCAACCCATCTAATTGAATGCAAAATAGGTCTCTAGCAATGTAGGTCTGTTTGACAAATCATTGTGAAAGTTAACGAATCCTCAAGAGAAGGGGAAAATGAAAGGATTGCATACCCTTTTTCTTGTTTGAAATGCTCTGTAAGAAATATTTAACTAATTATTTTCTAAGAAGCTGAAGAAAAGACCAAACTGTTCATCTGTTTTTCATTGCATGTACTCAGGATATATAGTCGCTGTGGACTCCTCTGCAAGAACACATAGTTCTGAATACATATGTAACTTGTCTTTTAGAAGTCTTATTTGGTTTCTGGATCTTCACATTGAGATAAAAGAAATTTTTAGTTTGTACAGAGATGCTTCCCATTATTTGTTCGCCTGCATGGGTGGGGGATTCTTATCCCAATTGTTCTTGAGCATAGCCCAGCTTTCTTTATGGTGCTTTTGAGCTACACCTCATTTTGGTGAAAGCTTTTCCTCCATCTCTGCCTCAGATTTCAAAAGTTCTAATTAAAGATGCTTTGATTGTTTGGTTGCATTGTTGCTTGCTTTGCTGTGTGATTGGAACTTGGGTGATGTTTTACTAGCATGCGTCCTCTATGTTTTTCTGTTCTTGCAGGTTGGCAAAAAGACAGAGCGTCCGACTAGAGCTCCAAGTTCTCCTGCAGGATTGTTTTTCCAGCATGCTGGGCACAGGTTTGTACCTGATAGTTTTTCTCCTTGAAAACAGTTCCTTAATTGCTAGCAATTCTCAATGGTTTGTAATTGTTTTCTCATTTGTCTTAAGGATTCCTTTTTGAATACCTTGAATATATGTTTCTCAAACCAGCATCTATCACTTGCGATTGAAAAAAGGAAATTCTCATAATTCAATATGGTGCATTAGCATTTGTCATTTTATATGGTTTCTTTATCATTTTTCTTCTCCATGCAGCTACATGAACCTCAATTTCTCTAGTTGCTGACTGGTCTTTGTTGGATGCAGCCATCTCACCTGATTGTTTCTTTGCCTTGAATGCCTACCATATCTATATGTGAAAAACACTATTTTCTTCTACTTCTGAATTTGGCTTTTAGGAATCATTGACAACATCTCTTTGTTGCAAGAAATATTTTTATGAGATGTGTTGAACCTGATCTCTCTATCATGTTAGCTTTCTGAAGGTTCTTCTCTCCTGAGTTTCTTAGACTGCTAATGCACTATTAGGTGTGGCTGGCTGAAGCATGAATGGTGAAAGCTCTGACCAACCACATTCATACTCTTAACCTGACAAATGTTTGTGACTTAAGATTACATACAATGTTAAAACACATGTCTGTCAAATTAAGGAAAGCTCAATGGCCTCGACTTTTTTGTGTTTAAGTGTTTGTTAATGTCTTATCTACCTTGGTTTAAAGATTCTCATGGTTTATTGAAATCAACTAACAGCTCTAAATTCACTGTAAATAAGCATTTGTCTCATCTTTTGCTTTGGTCTTCACATGTTTATTGTGTTTTTCCTGGTCATATTTAATCTACTTTATATGTTTGATTGATAGCAAAGCGCATCTTCAATATTTGAATCCTTGATTCTTTTTTGAAATTCTCCCGTATTTCTTTATGGGCTGATAAGTAATCATGTATTTTCTTTTACTGTCATTTAGGGATAAAGTTGTTGATTTCCATTGGAATGCATCTGATCCTTGGACGGTGGTTAGTGTCTCTGATGACTGTGATACCACTGGCGGGGGAGGGACACTGCAGGTAATAGTTGCTTTCCATGGAAATGTCTTATTGTGCAAGTGTATGGATAAGTTGGTAAAACATAGAGTATGAAGGATGGGAATGGAGTTTCAAAATTTTGTATCACTAATCTAAACTTCTAGAGATATCATTACTTTTTCTTTTTCTCTTAGAATGCTTTTAAAGATGTTTCTAATTTGAGTCATTGGGGTAATGCTTAAATTTGATTTAATAAAATGTGTGCAGATATGGCGCATGAGTGATTTGATCTACAGGCCAGAAGATGAGGTTTTGGCAGAGCTTGAGAAGTTCAAGTCACATGTGGTTTCCTGTGCTTCGAAGCCTTGACATGGACTTGGAACAAGACCTGTATGATTATGGGAATTAACACTACTAGTTTATCGTATGGATTTTTAGCTGTATTCTGTTTTCTTGCCTAGAACCGATAGCAATTAGAGGGGACGGATGCCTGTGTAGGTGGATTTTTGTAGAGATGTATTTGTGCTCCTCTTCTGCCCTTTCCAGATTAAATTCGGATGTTTTCTGGATTTGGACTCTTTTAAATTTGCTTTGCTTCGGTCAATAATTTGGCGTGGATAATGTGACAGGAAAAAGGGAGCCGAGCAGCCTGCAACTTTGCAGGGGTTTGTATTGTTGCTGTTGTCATTTGTTGATCTCAGTCTAATTCGTGTGTAGTGTAGACAGCATGCATGTCCAATTAAGTGGATAAACCCGTGAAGCGGTTCATCTGAGAATATTCTGACTATCAGATAAAAGATTCTGAGCCTGTCGGAGAACCATCCATCAGTAGGATAAAGTTGGAACTGTTATTGTTTATTTTTCCTTTCATCATTGAAGTTGAACTGAAATTTAGATTTATGAAGGGTTAAAACTCGGTTTTCTTATTTCATATTAAATAAATTGAATTCGTTTCAAGACTCTACCTTCGCTGCTTGTATCTGAGAAGTTGTAAGGGCGTTTCTTTTCATTTCAGCCATCTGTCCATGTCGAATATGGCATTTATTAGAATTTATTAGAGGCTAATTGCTCGACTGAGAGTGGTAAAAATTATATTTTAAAGTGTTTTTTACTTGAAAAAATCTTGTACGTTCGAAATAATTTTCGCAATGTAGCTCATTGATAATGCAACTAGGTGCATTAGACCATCCATAAATAAAGTATAAAATCTTTATCTACTCGTGAACGTAATCTCATAACTAATAGCAATAATCTCATGCTAGGTGCATTGTTTAATGTATAAGTACACAACATGAAATAAATAATAATCCACCATACAAAATCATATTGTTTACTTAAATACACATATCGTTGACAAGAACAACCCATTTACTTACTGCATCAACTAGTTTTTTTAGGCTACCAGACTATTGTTTTAAGAAAAATATGAACTCTAACAGAAAAGATACCCATTTGGCATGTCAATGACTTAACTTCTACAACCCATTGATGTACTTTGACGTTTCGTGATTAATAATAAATATGAACTCCTTTTGCATTAGGTAGTGTTGTTAATGCTTCAATGAGTAAACAATAACATAGAACTCTATATGATACTTGCAATAGTTTTTTTGAAGCTAGTAAGCTTTTCATTGAAAAATGCCACGAGGCGCCCCTCTTGACTAAGAACACTTCCAATCCCCAAACCCAAGGCATCGCAATTCATCTTAAATAGCTTGTCAAAATCAAGAAGAGCCAACACATGAGATTCGATAATCTTTGGCTTTGCTAATTAGAAGCTACCTTTTTCATTCGTTGAAAAGCATGACTTTTGAAGCATTCAATAATAGGTCCAATCAGTGCTATAAAGATGTGGAAGAACCACTTATAAAAAGATGTCAGCCCATGAAAACTCCTAACATCATGAATGCTCGTGGGAGAGAGCCACTCTATAATTGCTGCCACCTTAGATTTATATGTTTGCACATCATTAATAGATACAACAAATCCCAAAAAAGTGATAGTATTATTAAAGAACAAACAATTATGTGGTTTCTAAACAATTGCTCATGTTTTAATGTGTCAAATAGTCTATAGGTGCTGCACTCCAAGGATGAGTTATAGATCGTGATTTCATCAAAGTAAGTCACTACAAACCCGCCCATAAATGATCTCAAAACTAAGTATATGAATCTTATAAAAGTACTAGGTGCATTGGATAGATCAAATGATATCACCATCCACTCATACAACCCATGTTGTGTTTAAAAGTTGCCTTCCACTTATACTTTGGCTTGATCTGTATTTGGTGGTAGCTGTTTTTAATATCAGTTTTGAGAAAATTTTAAAACCGGCTAATTGATCTATAATATCATCCAATTATGGCATGGGCTAAAAATACTTCATATTAATCTGGTTAATGGCTCTACTATCTATAAATATGCCCCATTTTTCATTTTTATTTGTTACCGAAAGGGCTAAAACTATACAAGGACTTGTACTTTCTCAAGTGTACCTCATCTTCAACAACTCTACCATATATTGTTGTAACTCTTTAGATTTACTGGTCTAAGTCTATAAACTGGCTCATTTGGTAGGCTAGAACATAAAATCAAGTCGATCTAGTGCTAGATGTCTCACATAGGAGGTAGCTTTGGGATAATTCTTCTAGCATTAAGTCTGCAAATTCGACTAAAATCCCTTAAACCTCTATGATAAACTATGATAGAATTTCAAGGGATTTTGGTTTAGCCGCAACATAATCACTCGTAAGCATCAATGCAAGAACTACCCTTTCATTCCCTACTTTCTCCATAAACTATGATAAAGAAAAAAAATTATTACCCTTACTTGGTTTAGCCTCAACAATTCCCCCCTCTCCTGGATGCCAATGCTACATGCTTTCTTTTTATGTTAAAGGTGCATGCATTGTGTCACTTGTCATGCAATACATTCTTATTATACTATTAAGGCATTCTAATAATATGTGAAGCATCTATATAAACAACATCATACCAATCACTATTATAATATTTCTTGTCAATGAAAATTGAAACAAGACATCATTTATCCATGATTACCTTGCTATCCCACTTCAATGAGGTCAGTTTATAGGGATTAAGGTGATTGTTTATTTTGAGGCATGACTTATTTACTGCCTTTAATGATACCATGTTCTCACAACTACCATTGTTGATTATCAATTCCACGTTAGGGTTTTTTTTCCCTTTTTTTAAACTGATTTTTTTCTTATTTTTTTATCTCTTTTTTCAATTTTGTTTTGTTAGTTTTTTTAGATTTGTCTTCTATTGGGTTAGTCTCTTATAATTATTTTCAATTTTACTTGTTATCATTTTGTAATCTATAAATATTCTATCAAATTACAAATATTTTTCAATTTCACCATCCCTATGATTTTATAATCTTTCAAATTTGATCATAATTTTTGTAATTGCTATTTATTTTATTTGGGATCATTTTTAATTTTTTTTTAAATTCTTCCCCCTTGAGTTTTTTTCTTTCAATTTTTTTTTGCAAGTTTTTTTATTGATATTTTTAACATGATTTCATCCTTCAATATTAAATTGATTAAGAATTAAGTTTCTTGATTGAACCCGTATCTAGGATTTTATGGGTTACGAGGTTTAGAGATTAGACCAGGTTTAAAAGGTTCGCCTAAGTTTACTTGGTTTTTTTTTTTTTTTTAAACTGATGTTTTTTTGTTTTTTCTTTTTTTTTTTTGTTATTTTTTACGGTTTGCCTTCTATTAAGTTAACCTTGAGTTCATGACAAGGATCACCGGTTTCAAAGGTTAACGTGGGTTCACTTTTGTTTTTTCTTTTCTTTTTTAAAATTGATTTATTTCAAACTTTTTTTTCTGCTTTTTTTTTCTATGAGATTATCTCAATATTATGCCAATGAAAATGAAAATTTCAAGTTTACCTAATTTAATAGGGATTTTTTTTGTTTTTTTTAACAGTTTCACCTTACAACATTGTTTGTTCGATAATCTGGATAGACTCAGGTTTGGTTCTTAAAAAATATATAAGTAATATTATGCCATATATATCTCCAAATAAAATAAGGAATACTTGTCAATCAAAGAATCCAAAAATAATAAGGAAAGAGAATCCCAAATCAATTAGAAAAATAATGTAATTTTCATACAATAACTTCTAACATGTATCAGACAGCCTTACCTAACTTCAATTAACCTGAAATTTGCCTTAACATAGAACACCTCTGGAATCACCTGATAAAGTTTCAGGTCGATCCAACCGTCAGATTTTGATTTATACTCAATATCATAAAACCAGACGATAGAAAACATTAAACCCAAAGCAACCTTTTTAGTCAATTTAGCCCACAGACTTGCAATGGACTTGATCAACACCTCAATTGGATTCATTGATGTCATAAATTGATATGCATCAAAAAGGATATACTATTATTGCGTGTTGTTTTATAAATGTTCTCTTTTTACTTGGTGTTTTATGTGGATTTTATACCTATAAAACTCACCAACTTGCAAGGAGGATGTAGCATAAATAACAAAGCACAATCAGCCCACGATACCATTTCAATAGTTGTATTGTATTCAAAGTAATTATCATATCATGCCCAACCACATATTGAGTACAAACATGTCTAGTATGACTATCATCATTGTGTGAGCTCATTTATAACGAGATGACGTACAAATCACATAAGCATATGACCCTCTCGAATGTTAGAGCTGCATCGAATCCACCATGTAGAGTAGTGTTGTCTATGTAGTTTTCTCAATATTAGATTTCTATAAAGAATTGATCATCAATCCCACTTTATTACCATCATTTTAGCTTTTGCTATTGGTCCATTATTTGCTAGATTTCAAAGGCCGTGTATTCTAATCAGTGCAAGAATATTGCAGAATTTGAAGAAGATTTATGCATACCCAAAAATAAAGGTGTCTACTACTTTCTCTAATCTCAATGAAGTCATATATGAAAAAACTAAGAATGAATATTTCACTCCCAAAAGAAAAACTTTTTCACTTGTTGAAATTGCTAATTGAACGTGGATCATTTAAAATACTTTGATAGGTGGTCTATTTTTAATTTATATTTTGTAACCTCTTTTTTATATTTTTGTGGAAAAGGATTTATTCTTCAAATCTTCCATTCCCTTGAAATTGTTCAATTTGTTTTTACATTTTTGAGAATTTATTGATGGAATGGCTTTCAACTTGAAAACAAAATAATATAATTGTTGTTACCTATTTTTAGGTCCCCACAAAAAAAGAAAAAAAGAAAAAAAATAAAAAACAATTGTAAAAAAAAAACCAAAAAATATATAGCAGTGAGAAGAAGATATAGGAGCGCCCAGAAAATAGCCAAAGATTAGTTGAGAAAGTTCAAAAATACAAAGATTGAAATTTGACAATATATTTTTGACTAATAAAGGCCTTATTGACAAAACAAAATTCGATTTGAGGAAGAAAAATTCAAAATAAGATATTTAAGAACTCAATTATATTTTATTGAGAGATTAATTGAGTTTATAAAGGGTTTGATTGCAAGAAAAATTGATTTTTAAGTCAATTTAGGCTTTAATTGAAAGAAATTAAATTTTGGGGTCGAAATACAATTTTTAAGAGTTAATTTGGTCAAATCAGGGGCTTAATTGCATAAATATTAAAGTTTGATGGGCAATTAGAGACTTGATTGAAGAAATCCAAAACCAAGGACCAAATTGAAAAAGGCGCGCAAATATAGGGGTTGAAATTGATCGAATCAGGGGCTAAATTGAAGAATTTGGAAGTTTGTTGATCAATTAAGGGTCAAAATGCACAGATTCAAAACCAAAGACCAAAGTGAAAAAGACGACCAACTTCAAGCCAAAGACCAAAGTGAAAAAGACGACCAACTTCAAGGCGGACATTCGAATTTAGCAGGGATGCAATTGAATTGATTCTTAAAATCAAAATCTCAATTGAGGGTTTGATTGAACAACTCGAAAATTGACTGATTTGGAAACAAAACTTTTTGGCGCCCTTTTCTTTTAAAATGAAACAACATGTTTTGTTCGAAACGATGCCATTTCCACTATTCATTAAAAAAAGAGCTACAAACGATGTTGTTTTGATGGCATTGTTTGCCATCGTCTTCCCCTAGACGCGCAAAGGCAGGGGAAAAAGGTTTTCCTTCCCCTCCTTTGCAGCATCTCTCCCTCTCACTTGCCCAAAAATCTCAACACAACCCACACCCCCTCATGGCCTACCACCATGATGAAAGGGGCAGAGAAGACAAGCCCTGTGAGTGGCTGCATAGAGACCCACCCACCCACCTTACCCTTTCACAATGACTGGACAAGGGTAGGGTAGCTCCCTCTCCCACTACCCCTTATTACTAGACGGTAAGAGGGAGACGAAAAAAAGAGGAAAAAACATAAAGAATAAAGAAAAGGGGGGGATGAGAAGACGAGAGATGAAGAAAGGAGACGAAAAAAAAACAGAAAAGAAAAAGGAAAACAAAGAGTGAAAAAAGATAGGAAAAAAACAGGGGAGAAAGAGAACAAAACATTAAAAAAAAAAAAAAACAGAGGAACCAGAGGGGAATAAGAAAGAAAAGAAAAGGAAGCACTAAAGATAAGAGAAAGAAGAGAACATAAGAGAATAGAAGAAAAACAATAACCTTTCTCTCTCTATCTCTCTCTCCGCCGTTTGAAACACCGTTGTTGTTATTTTGTCTAGTCACCACCAGCACCACCCTCAACGCCACTACTAGGTTAGCCTCCCCTCTTTTTCTTGTTCCTTCTCTAGTGTTCAACTAGTGAACAGTGAAAAGTGAATTCTAATTCACTCTCCACTGTTCATATAGCATGTTTTCATGCATATGACCAAGTCTCTCAAAATATAAAAATATCTCATATCGTATTTTCATACAAAAAAAAATTCAAAAAAAAAATTGTGTTAGCATGCATTTTGGGTTTTAATAATCAGTTTATTAAAGTCATGAGAACTAGGCCTATATTTTAAAAATAACAAAAAAGTATTTTGTTTTCTTTTAGTATCTAAGATTACGAACTTATACGTAAGATGTATTCTTGATATTAAAAAGATAGTTCTTTTTTATTAACATTAGAATGGTTAAATTTTTACCCGATAATATAAGGATCTACTTACTGAGAAGGATTTGTCTTCAACCTTAGACAACCCAACAATTAGAGAACTAGTTTAATCATATAAATAAACAATGCAGCTTACCTTGGGTAAGGAGTATTAGAAGTGCTAATACCTTCTCTTTACGCAACTAGTCTCCGTGCTCGATTCTCTGAGATCAGTTAGTGTTCCTAGTGACCAAAATATTAGGTGATGACTCTTATTCTCTCTTTCCATTGATAAAGGACAATAATTCATTATTCTGTCCATTTCCCCACACCATATACACTTGGAACTTACTAGGAGGACGTTTGCTAAGACGCCGCACACGTGCGACAATAATAATTTTTTTCATATTTTTTCTAACAATTTAAACTTTTACAATGTTTAATACTGTCAGTCATATGTGATGACACAAAGATATATCATTTATAGATAATAATTAAGTTTTAACCTACATGATAAATTAATATTTAAGAAAATTACCATTAACATCCTATAATTTAGTCAGAATTGAACTTATCGAGTTTTGGATAATTATAATTTCCAACCTAAACTTTGATGTGTGCATAATAGTTTACATCTTATACCTAGTGCAACAAAAAAAAATCAACAAAAATTATCTAAATTTTTACATATTTATCATTATTTTTCATCTAATAACTAAAGAGGTCCTATTGCATTAAAATAATAAAAATAGATACTTCACCTAAAATCTAAATCTACATCATCCATCCATATCTACACATTAACACTTCACATTATTAAAATTATATATATATATATATATATATATATATATATATATATAATCATCCTTGTATCTCTCTCTCTCTCTCTTTCTCATACACAATTCAAGCTCCTAATTCTCCTATATTCAAGTCCCCTCCTCACTAA
>Ga0307515_10014773_pt1 | contig 14445 bp, 16 predicted proteins | sample 17_EM_MG_FD_194513 | JGI IMG/M metagenome (GOLD analysis project Ga0307515, IMG submission 194513) | Populus trichocarpa ectomycorrhiza microbial communities from riparian zone in the Pacific Northwest, United States - 17_EM | ecosystem: Host-associated > Plants > Roots > Unclassified | place...
GAGGGCCACAAGGCCATATATATACGGTACGAGCACGTACGTACTCATCTAAATGCAGAGACGGCTGAGCTCTGTCAGCCCGTCTCAGAACATCTCCGTCAGCCCGTATGAGAGCCAGCCCCGTCAGCCCGTATGAGAGCCAGCCCCGTCAGCCCGTATGAGAGCCAGCCCAGTCAGCCCGTATAAGATCTATTTATGCAACAGCTCATGTTACAGATGTACATGATATTACAGGTCTGATACACGGTCCTGCTGCAGGGGCCGATGCCTCCTGTATATATCTCGAGTCTTTCTCCTTCTCTCTTCTCTGTACCATAGAATACACGCACACGGTTTTCCCCAACTTCCATATCGTAACAGCTCATGTTACTTTGAATGGTTCAGTGACTTCTTGATTGACTTGGTTGAATGACTGATCTCTCTCTAGGGCATAAGGCCCGTATATGTACAAGCTCCCATATCTGTTTGCATACACGTTTGCACTATCATGAGACGCTCTCCCTGATCCTGATACAGACTATGCACATCCTCATACAAGCCGCCATCAAACGAAGCTGAGACTCACACACGCAAACGGAGCTGGGACTCACGATGCAGATACACATGCAATAGCTCATGTTGCATAGATACTTGGGTCGCCTGTAACAGCCTTGTATGAGGTTATGGCTTGTATGAGAATATGGGCTTATATCAAGATAGATGTGACTCGTCTCAGAAAAGTGTGTATGCATACGCATATGGGAGATCGTACATATACGGCTCTTTGAGCCTCAATTAGATAGACCCAATCAATCTTCTCTATCATCAAATTCAACAATTCAACTCACCGCTGCTACAGAAATCGATGGGGGATAGATTCTACTGTTTCGGAGGTGAATGAGAATGCTGATTTGTCTGTCTGAGTCGTCTCCTGCTACGAGTACTGATGGAATCTATAGGTCTTACTACACTGGAGGTGAACAAGAACACCGGTTCGACTATTTGATTTGTTTCCCGCCACAGCACACGAGTGCTGATGGAATGGATAGATTTCACTGTTTTGGGTATCGTTGTGAAGAAGGGCGATGATGGTATGCCTACGGCTCGATTTTGGTACAGATTTCTGATAGACTCTGTTTGTTCGGAGGTCAACGATGGTGCCGGTGCCGTTTCGTCTATCCTGGTCGTTTCGTGCTATGGTTCTATGGTGCTATGAGTGCTGATGGATTGGGCATTTCATAGATCTCGCTACTTCGGAGGTCTTGACTGACGACTAGAACGTTGGTACGTCTCTCCGAGGTCCATTTCAAGTGCTGCTATACATACTCACCGATTCATTAGATTCCGCTATTTCGAAGGAGAACGGCATTGCCGGTACGATTTTCGAGTGCAAAGCAAATGCTGTTATCTACCCTCAATTCTCGATTTAACTATTGACAATATACAGAACGAGGAAACACGGCTTTCTGGCGTCCCGTCGAGAGAGCATATGACAATCATCAACTATGTCTCAGTTCTGAGTATACCAACGATATCACAAAGTGGGTGCTAAAAGTCGCCAACCCAAGTTAGTTCAAAAACATAGAGCTCTTTATCAACTCCGCCGATACAAACCTGCCGTTTCCAAGCTCTAGCTGGGGTCAAATCTATGAGTAATTTGGAATAGAGTTGTGAAGGTGTGTTACAGTCCGGGCACCAGCGAACTGACAAAATGATATTTCCGGATATCTGATACGATCACGTCGAGGGTGGTAAGGAAATCTTTAGCAGAGTGAATGATCTTAGTGACAAATGAGATAGTCCGGATAGGCGGTTATCATGGGAGGGTAGGTCTATTCAGACAACCGGGTGGTGGGTACGAGAATGATCAGATGGAAAATGCATCATCTATGTTTTGCTATCGATAGAATCTTGATAGGGGTTGTTATTTAGTAATTTCAGTTATGTTAGAAAAGAGGGGGTATAAGAATGGATATAGGATAGTTGGGTGTTTTTACTTTGATATTTTGTAGCTTTGAACGTAGTATATTGCTGTTAATATTAGAGCAATAGGAGCTATGATACCCTGAAGCGACTTGTAACTCTTTCGCAACTGTTGTTGCTGTTAATTGTAGCTTAGGTGTCACTCACGCACGAATTTGAGGAAGTTTAGAAGAAAATTACCTTGAGGAGTTATGTTAGCTAGGCAGCTCTGTAAATGGAAGAGATAGCGGCTGAGGACTTTATTTTAGGAATTGAAGTGAGGGGAAAGTTTTTATGAATTGCATATTGTGTAGGGGAAAAGAATTTTTTTCGGTGATCTGAACAATCAATTGAACCTTCGCTGTAGTTAAGGGCTCATAGTATATCCCTCAGTGTTCACAGCCCAGCTTCTCAGACACTTTCTTGCTTTGAAGACTAGGTGATGTGGCGTGGGTGGAGGGTGGCTACGTGAGGTGCAGAGTGTGGCGTCGCACATGCTAGAGGTCACTGAACATCACTCGATCGGTGCACGGGTTTGCTGACAAGTCTTGGATTTAGGCTCGAACACCAGGTAAACAACTCTGATGGGATGAGCCCAAGATGCGCCTCGAGGTATTGGATATAGCGAAGTATGGATGAGTCGAGGGAGGCATTCCAGTCAGGAATGTCTTGGCACCGGTGCAAACAATCAAGGATCAAACATCGCTTTTCTTTGTTTGACATCTATCCTTCGTCACCCCTTTCATCCCTTTACGCTGTGCTATTACTTCTCGAAACTTCAACAAACCATCACACCACATCATACTTTACCTACGAAGACCATGGACATGGATATGACTCAAAACGACAGTGATCGGTTCTTCAAGAAAGAGCTGAACACTCTGCAAGAATCCGACTATGAAGTGAAGGTCGAGCGTCCCGGGGGTGGTGAGTACGACAGAATTGCGTCGGCCATGGAGTTTTCCGACCTCAGCTTGTATGTTTACCAATTTGTTTTTATCTTTCATAAGTTTTTTTTCTGCTGGATATATTTCGCTGCCAGAAACAAATTAATGTGTAGAGTAGGCCAAAACCCATCGTCCAAGCCTTGTTGCGTATGAACTACAAGAAGCCGTCAAAAGTCCAAGCTACCGTGCTTCCACTCCTCCTGGGTGAGAGGCCGATGAATCTCATTTGTCAAAGTCAAACCGGTACCGGCAAGACCGCCGCCTTCAGCATTGCGATGATCCACCGCGTGGATCCCAACATTCCGTTTCCACAAGCACTTTGCATTGCTCCTACCCGGGAGCTGGCTCGCCAGATTGTCAGTTACACCAACCAGATTGCGCAATTCATGTACGAAATCGAGACTGGACTTGCCATCCCGGGCTCCGTTCCAAAGGGAGGTCGACTCAACGCGCACATTCTCGTCGGAACTCCGGGAACTGTTCAAGATTTTCTTCGTAGGAAGGTCATCGATACCACACATCTGAAGATTCTTGTCATGGATGAAGCCGACTTTCTTTTAGATCAGCAGGGTCTTGGTGACCAGGCGATTCGTGTGAAGAGAGCTATGCCCTCCGACGTTCAGGTGTTATTGTTCAGTGCTACCTTCTCAGATAAGGTGGAAAAGCCCATCAAATTTTATACCGAGAGTGCCTTATGCTTACTGTTAGAGTAACAGATACTCAACTACGCTAACATGTTCTGTCCCGAGGCCGCCAAACTTACACTCCAACGCCACGAGTTGACGATGAGCGGCATTAAGCAAATTTACATGGATTGCAAGAATGAAGAAGAGAAGTATCGAATCTTGGTTGAACTTTAGTATGAATTTGTTTCTTTGGTCTACTTCAGAAGTTGTCACTGACGGGTCCTAGTCACACCATGGCAGTGGCTTCCAGTATCATCTTTGTTAAAAGGCGTATAGTAGCGGATGCTATCGCCAAACGTATGAGAGCTGACGGTCATATGGTCGCAGTCTTGCATGCAGCGTTGGACACTGCTGCTGACCGCGACGTTGTGATTGATCAGTTTAGGTCTGGCCAGTGCAAAGTATGAACTCCTCTGCCAATCCAGGTATGATACTAATATTCTGCTGCAGGTCCTGATAACTACAAACGTTCTCGCGAGGGGAATCGATGTCGCTACTACTTCGATGGTGGTCAATTACGATCTTCCGCGCAACATCGATGACACTCCGGATTTCACCACCTATCTCCACCGCATTGGTCGAACCGGACGCTATGGACGTGGTGGAGTTTCTATCTCTTTCGTTCATGACAAGCGTAGCTGGGTCGAACTGAAGGAGATCCAGAAATACTTTGGAGTTCCTATCCACTTGGTTCCCGGGGACGACGTTGCGGTTGTTGAAAGCCTCATCAAGAAAATCATGAAATCGAACAAGAACATGGAAATCCAGGCGCAGGGAGATCTTGAGAAGTCTAGGCACGCTGTGAGATAGATTCATTCATAGCATCGGATATTGGGAGTAAACGGAAGGAAAGGGATATGGAATCTGATACAGCTATTGATTGAGTGGTAGTTAATGTGCATGTACTTGTATCGATCGAGGATTGCAATAGAATACGTTAGAAAGGTTCAGTACCTAAATACAAAGCTTAAGCAAATGATGGCATATCCTATATTTGAGAGTGGACGTATCGTGCTAAAATACACTCTGTATATTGTTCAGAATAGGCGGAGATTAACGGAATGGCTCATCTGTAGTAGACTAACAGGGACGGACATGTTTATACTCCGCATCCACACTGGACATGATAGAAACAAATTGATAGGACTTTATTAAGCTATGGCAAGCCGTAAATTTCAGTTTTATACCTGATGAAAGAAACCTGCGGATGTTTACCGATAGGGAGATTGCAAGTAAGCCTCGAAGAGATTTATTAACTAATAAACACTATACATTGCATGGCCACGTGGGATAGAATCCCATCTTACCTCCGGAAACAGAATATAAATCCCCTTTTGCCTGATCAACCTTCACTTCAACAATATCAACCCTTACAAACACTTCTCGTTTCTTTCACCATAACGATCAACATCTGACGATAACAAAATGTCATGGTACTGTGTCTTCTATGGCACAATGAATCCAGAGGACTAGCACTAGATCAAAATTGGATAACTGGTATAAAAATCCTGCAGCTCCCTTCTAAGCTGGCTAAGTTTTTGAACGGCGAGACTTTAGCTAATAAGGTAAATTTATGCTCTCTCTCATGGTACTGTGATTATTGTTTTTGGAGAAGACCTGGAGTGTTGTAGTTTGACACCTATGAATATAATGTTACTATCGTTCGTTGATGTTTGTTTTATTGCAAGTCTACGTTTCTTCTTTGTTGCGGTGCCTGTTTCCTGACCGTCAGTTATTGTAACATACTTCCTCCGATTGCTACGCTACGTAAATTGCCGCGGAGGTGACCGTTTACCTGGCTGGAAGGTGTAAAAAACTGCTGGAGAAGACTGCTGTTTCCCGAGCGTATTGGCGCGGTGAATTCTATACTTCCATCAGTCGGTTGCGGGCGAAAGAAGGAAGATGTTGGATGGGAGAAAAAGCAAACACGTCGCTCAGGGATCGTGACGCTAAGTGCGGGGGATCTTCAACTAGGATAACCCCGCAGTTCTGCAAGGAGGGGAAGGAGGGAAGCTTAAATCAACACCATATCACCCAGTGAAGTTCTAATATTGAAGGAAAAACATGAACACGGGTGTCTTCCGTCGGGCGGTGTATTAGATTTGTAGAGATAGGTGTGTAGGAACTGGTACCAGGTTTCGTAGAACAGGGGATCACGACAACGTAAAATACGGCTGCCAATAGTCTAACTATAGTGGTAGCAGTGTCAGTGTAAACGTCAAAAACTAAAACCAACAACCCAAAATCCCCTAGCCAAACTTTCGCCCTGAAGTGCTACCTAGACCTGGGCTTTGTATATTCCTCTAATAGTTAGGAAAGGCATTCGGGATTGAATGTGACCGGAGGTTGCCCTGAAGCTTCTGTGTATACTGTCATACTTTAGATAGTGCGAATACAATATGATTAAACAAATAAAAGCTTTGTGTATTGGAAATACACTTGACCTCGATCTTGAGCCTGCGGCCGGTAGGAAGTACTTACGTGCAGTGCTGCCAAAGTCTCATGACGGCATTCGACCTTTCTTCTCCCCTGGTCTTAGATTCCTAGTTATCGTCCCGATGATGTTTCTATGCTGGTGGTAGGTAACAAACGGTGAAGATGAAGGCGCGACAGGATACGCGTGCAACTCAAGCTTTCAAAGATTGCCAGCGAGTCAGACGCTTACACTGAGTATCGGCTTTGGGTTTTGGACCACCTGGCCACTAAGCGTCCGTGGGTTCCATTATTAAGACCACTGAATGGAATTTGGGTCAGTTTGTAAACAGTTGAAGAGGGTAGGAATATGGGTATTTACCTCCGCATCTGCAGATGACCTCCGATTCATTGTTTGGGATTTGGGTAGCACTATACCGAGTGATGTGTCGAGGGAGTGCGGCCATGGGGTTTCCGGGGTAGTGGAACCACTGCTGAGATGTACTGCAAACTTCAGGGCGTTGGGTTTTGGAGCCGGTGTAGTGTTATGCGTGTAAATGAACGTGCATAACGGTGTCTGGTATTGAAGTAGTTAGCTAACGGACGAACGAATAAAGCGAGAGCAGCAGCAACAGCTGTATAGCACTGGTAGGTAATTGGGATATGCTTTCTTCTAAAATTCGGCGCCGAAGGGGCTCCACCACTTCGATATTGGGTTGTCTACGACCTCTCCTAGTCAAAGCGAGCCAGCATATGGACTAACTCCGTACACATCATCCACGGCTATGTGGGACATTGGGGTGGAAGCTTGCACACGACGATGGATGGGGCTGGCATGGATGATGCATTCATCGAAAGGGCAGGTAAGTAGAAGGCAGGCATGGCCAGTGTGTTACGTGGCCTGCTAGATCTATGTATAGGAAGTGTAGGTCACTTCACACCGCTTTCTGGGAGATAGTGTGAACATGGTGTCGGCCAAATAGGTAGTTCCGTGGTAACTTGGGAATAGACTGGGCTGGGCGATAATCCAAAACCTGTTTCCCATGGAGACTAAGTCAATGAAATGGTGTGCGGCGGACGATCTCCCGAGCATTCGGGATGGACTTTCAAAGCAATAACATCCAGAAGCAATACCATTCAGTGGAATCGCCGGTGGGGACTCTGTGAGGTATTCCGGCCTTTATAAGCATGAAAAAGGACATTATCAGTTGAAGACAGTCCATCTGGAATACGCAACGCATGCTCGTATGGAGAGCAGCTGGAACATCCAACGTAACATTTCTGGAGGTCTGTTCCGTCAGTACCATTGGTTTCTAAATACATTTGGAACGAATCCGAATCGGGAGGACCCAGCAGAGCAGACAGGTATTTTTAGTGTGAGTTCGGTACGCTAGATAATGGGTAGCTCTCAATTGGGAACAGCAGTGTACATAGACCCGGAAGCTGTGCCAAGGGAGTGAAGGATATAAACTGGCTACCCCCCCCACTTTTTCGATTTCCTTTCTTCTTCTTTTCTCTTCACTGTACTGGTACCAGACGCAATGGTTTCCCAGGTGTTCTCGCTGTTCGTTCGCGCTCTCTCCCGCTCTTTCACCGCTGCCTTTCAATTCTACCAGCGGCCTTTTGCTCAAGTTCAAGTTATGCAAAGATCCAGCACCCCTCGCTTTGCATCTTCGGTTCCTGCACGTGAGGAATCGATTGCTTTGGTTGACTTTGTTTCCTCGCACCAAAGCACACCTGTTGTCAGCGATGTACCACAACAGGTAGTCACCCAGAGTTCCATCCTTCCTCAGTCCCATCCTTCCTCAGTCTGTGAATGCCGCTCACCTAATTTTGTAGGCTACTCCGGTCGAGAAGTCCTCGGTCGCAGTGCCCGCTGCCGAGGATGAGGATTACTCTTTGCGTGAGAGTGAATCTTCACAGATGGAAGTTTCCCAGAGTCCTCTCAATTATAACTCTAGGAATGACGCTGACATGGCTCCGCAGGCTGAGTTGCGTTCGGTTGCGGCCTCCCCACTGGCCGTTTCTCAGGTTCCCGTCTCCGAAGAGGAGGACTGGATCGAGCAGGCACCTTTTGTGCCGATTTGCTACGATACAGTCCGAATTGAAGGAGGAGCGAGAATGGTACTATAATCCTTATCGGAGTCTATGAAATGTTACTAACTGTAATTTAGCCTGCCAGAAACGGAATGCCTTGGCTGGCTCAGTGGGATTGGTCTCATCGACACGCAACGGTCGAGGAGTCGAACATGGTATTTTCTTTAGTCTCTTCATGATGAACCTATAATGGCTAACTGTTTCTAATAGGGCATCGAGGCTTCCATCGCCTCACGGTGGGTTGTTGAGACCCGATCTCGGATTCCCATCCGAGACTCAGAGGCCAGGGTGGCCTCTATCCCTGCTCGTGTCAGGGTTGAAGGCCGTCAACGGCCTTCCAGGATACCTGTCTTTAACGGACAGGTCAAGATGCCCCGGCGAGCCACATCCATGGTTCGTCACGAACGGAAGGAGCCCAAGCGTCCCCAATGGCGGGCTCCTGGAAGTGTCCCGGTCGACTCGACTTCGCGCCATCGGGATTCGCTGCCTCCCTCAACCGTCTTTGCCAAGGTAACGGACCCTGCGAAGATGAGGAGGCAACTTCTCTCTAGGCCAAAACCTCGTTCTGGGGTCGAGGTCTTCCGAGAGGTTGTCCTAAATCTTTGCTGGGAGGAGTATCCCAATGCCACCGGTGCCGAGACCGCTTTGGATATTGGCGAGGCCATGCATGGCATTTCGAATGCCATCAGGAGGCCACAATCATCCAAGCGGCTCAGCAAAGCCCAATTGGAGGCCAATTTCGACCACTTCGCCAACGAGTTCTGGAATTGCCTCCACGCTCCAGTCTGCGATCCGATCTCGCGGTACACTTACGAGGAAGGCGCACCGCTTCCACGTAACCAGAATGGACTGCATCGGTTCAAGTATGAGATCGGTTATCCATTTGGACTGGACGAGGATACCAAGGACGAGGTCTTTGTCCATTTCGGATACTCCCAAGGGTTGTCACCGGCAGCTCTGGCAACTCTGGGTCCGGAGTGGGTGGTCGACGCTCTGACTGGGTGGGTCTCAGTGGCCGAGGACGCCGAGTACGATGGCGCCGATGTTGAAGAGGAGGGCGGTGACGGAATCGTTGCCGGGAGTGTGGCACGGGATTCATCCCGCCTCACGGATTCGTCCGAGGAGGATGGGGTGTTCTCAGGGCGGTCGATGTCTTCGGAATCGGCCTACTCTGATGTCCCCGTGGTCATCTACCCCAGCATCTTCGAGGACGAACCGGAACCCGAGCCAACATCGGTGTTGTCTCTTTGGCGGGTCTTTTCGGGTGAGGCCCAAAAAGAAGTCGTTCGTCCGGGCAAAGATGACGACGATTCTGGCAAGGCAAGTCCTCTTCCGTCTGTTCCAGTAGTTGAAGAAGCAGCTGCTGGCGTTGATAGATCACAGGTTCGGGAACCCGAATCGATCGAACGCCCGGTTGTCGAATCGCCCTTGGAACGGATGACTCGCATCAAGGATGCGATTCGTCGGATGAAGGAGCGCCAGGGTGCATGAGCGTAATGCACTCCATCGGATCGTTGGTCGCCTGGGGCTTGGTCGGCTGGCCTGGTGAGGTCTTTGGATGTGGGTTGGGATGAGGGCCTGGGTTGGGGGATTGGAGTTTTGGTATTTTTACGGTGTTTTTGGTCGATCGTTGCCCTTCGGTTATTGGTTATTGGTTTATGGGTTATGATATGCTTATTCGGGGCTTCGATCGTTATTTTTTGCATGGAGGATTATTTTGGGGCGTTTTGGAATTTGGTTTTGGTATTCGGATTGGAGCTTCGGGTATGGGTTTATTTTTGAAGACGTTGCATCATTAATTGGGCTCCAATCCTGGATTATTTGGGTTTCAGTTTTTGCTATCGCGAATATTACTTTGTGGTTTCTGGGCATATACTTGATCTCTTGATTGTGATTCTTCGAAAGAGTGATCATGCAAGTTTGGAAGAAATTCCCTCGCGAGTCGCGAATAGCCACTTATGCAACGACAGTACACAGGCCCGCTAAGCATACACAATAAGATGTTTCGAATTACCACATCACAACGCCGACTTAGTTATTTCGCTCATTGGCCATCGCCTAGAAGAAACTTTACATCACGTATTCACTCCACAAACCGCGATCTACCCTTTTCAAACTTACCAACGCTACTAGCTGCAGTATCACGTTCGGCAACGACACTCTCTGTGATCAATTGTGTACCGTGTTGTCCTTAATAACCAACTCATTCGCGTTGGGTTCCTGCATAGTCCAAGCTTAATCACTACGGTACGAATACGTGTATATAGGGTTGCTCACTGACATATCTCCCTCTAGTTCTTGATCAGTAGCGCCGTTCATCTCGCATCCAGTATCACAGTTTACCATTCGAAGATCACATTCTCTGTCTTGAACTCCGTTCTTGTCTACCGCCCCCTTTTGTCGTCCTTTGATTTCCGGCAGCAAACTAACATGACATGCAGAACTAATAACTGTCACCGACATTAGATCTTGCCGCGTACAGCGCAATCATGGATCCACCCTACCTGATTTTCTCTTTTCAAACCTCACACCGCCACGGCCTTCCTCATCAATAGAGGTTGTCCCTCATCTGTGAGTCTGCCCCGTTAGCTGCGGTCTTAACCTTCCCGTTACTAGAATCTCCTTTGCTAACTTCGATTATGATTCTAGCTCCCTCGCCGTTACTTGACTATACGTTCCTCTTCCGTTTCGATTTCCGCCCCGTTTGCGGCGCGTCCACCGTCACTGCCATCTACCTCGAGGCCTTGCTAAATCATGAATGTTTTACCGCTATCGTTAAAGCCTGGACGAATTAAAGGAGTGGTATGAAAGTTGCACTAGTTTGTTGGCGACGCATGGCTTAACATTTGAGACGATCAAGGGAACGTTGATAACACGGGATTTGCACCAGAAAGTCGGTGGGCTCTTAGGACGGATTCCATGCTGGAAATATTGAAGTTGTTTGAAAGCGTTTACAACGTGCTATACTCACAGATATCTTTCCGTCGAAGAAAGGGTACAGTTGCAGATCAGACAACTGGCTATTCAGCACCGCAACGGTCATCCTCGACAAAGAGAACAAGCATTAACAATATTCTCAGTTACAAGCCATTTTTCCTTTCAAATTTATTGGTTATTATACGAACTGCACTCTCAGACGCAGTATTATACAAAATACTATCACCTTAAAAACATTTACAGAATACCCCTCCCCAACAAAAGTGACGAAAAAAAAAGCAAAATAACCAGTGATAGCAGCGGTAACTGATGACTTGTGCGTTTTGTGGTAGGCTATAATTGTTTGTGGTTTTCTGAAGTTGAATAAAAGAATAATGGGTCAATGCGTGAAATGAGATGATTCTCGATCGCGGATAGATGTGATTGCAACGACATTGAGTCATTCAGATGTCACTACCATGTATCATTGGAATTTGTGCAGTACTTTATGAATTTAGTACCACCACATAGCAATTAGAACTTTAAATACCTTACTGATATATGAAATTATCAGTTACACTTTCGAACTTTTTCTTTTCCTCATAAGAGAGGGGGTATTCTGTATAATAATTTTCAAATGAGGGTAAAACCATAAAATCATTTGAATCTTTAGTGGCATATTAACATTACGCTCTTAGACTTCTACTCAGGATAAAGCAATTCGTATTGAGCAAAACTGCTTTGATACCAATGAATGATCCTGGTTGCAGTTGCTGTTGAAACTGAATGGTGAAGATCGTGGTCAGGAAAGGCCCAGCAAAGTGCAGAACAGCAAAAGAAGAGCAAACTATCGTCAGGCCATCTTGGTTGAATTGGCGACAGTGGCGGTCTCTCACTCATCGTAGGTTTTGTTGTCGGTGTGTGGAGGAGCATGCTAGGTGATTTGGTGTTCAATAGATCTCTTAGGCTTGATTCCAAATACCCGGCAACTATCAGACCGTAGCACAATCATGACATACAGACTAAAGTTCCGAAGGAAAGCATTTCTAAGATATGCATGGAAGCAGCGATAGTTCATTAGCGTACTCAACCAGGTGGTGCATTGCCATTGCGGCTGAGCTCCGAGGACACGGTGTAAACTTGTTACAATAGTTCGAGATTTTGATAATCATAGACTGTTGACTCTAGTACTTTAGAAAAATATCATGCTGTCAATTTGATAAAGATAGGTTTTTTCACGAGTTTAAGCATGTTTCACGATCCGATCAGAGATATAGCAACCAAGCCCCGCTCTTCCATTGAATTAATTTTATTTAGTAGATGCTATATAGAAGAGGGAATATATATCAGGGATGGGAAGCGCTCGGGGTTGTACATTGGATGTACATTCTAGTGCAAGTTCATTTGGATCCAAATCGTGAATCTTTCCTGGATCGTCGCCGGAACGTTTGTGCGTATCATAGACTCTAGCATTATGTTTCCAGCTATATCATACCAAGCATGTGAGTGGGCCGTACCGATGCTGTGAGTTGGTAGTCGCATTTTTATATAGGATGTGAAAATAACCGCATACTGCATGACAGAAGTTGGTAGCACAATGTATCAAATTTGAATCCCGCTGACTATTAGATGCCCATAGTCGAACTCATCGCTCTCAAGGCGCCTTAGTTCGTTAAATCTGATTTTAAGTGTTAGAAGAGTGACTGTTTACAACACTCTACCCCGGGGTCTCCCGAATATATACTCCCCATCGCACAGCCCATCTCCGTTACCCTTGCATCTCCGTACGCCCCCGTCGCCCAGTCCATCTCCGTCATCCCTGTATCATGACCTACCTTCTTTCCAAAGGATTTTGCCTCTAAGGAAGATGGAACTGTTACACGTCTGGTTAGAGTTTGACTACCAGGTATCTTCATTGTTGAGCCGAAATGTAAAAAATGCCGTTTAGGTCGAGTCAGGAACTCTTTCTTATTGTATCGTCTAACCTTGAATCATGAGTAGCAGTGGTATACAGAAATTTACAAGGATTCAAAATACTTATGCAACCACAAACTGATCGCGATTATGGATCCCTCATTAACATATTATAGCGACCACGAATTTTTGATCTTATAGGTCTCTAATAGTGAGACGAATCCTTTGCGCCGTCATGTTCCGCTCTTAGTTCATAAAATTGTTTCCCGTATGTATAGCGATCGTGTCCGCATAACAGCCTCTGCTGCCTAATAAACCCTTTCTTTGATGGACTTGAGTGCTTGACCCTTCAGGATAGAAAGTACGGGATGGGCTGGGTTATGCGGTCGGTCGGTAGTTGTTTAAAATGCTGAGAGTTTATTGTTCCTTCTCCCGTATCGTGTTAAGCGCCCCCCTGGATTAAAAAAGTCAATACCGCGATTTGCGCCTTGCTAGTTACACAGGAAATCATCCCTAGCCTAATGGGAGATGCGGCTGTAAATGATGAGACATACCACTTCGAGGAATCATGTTGCTCGTCAACAAAGTGCCGTTGAACAAAGCAATTCAAAAGTTAACCATGGGCGACATAATGTGTTATCTAGCTGTAGCGATGACGTCTGACGTTGTCCCAAGGCTCTGCCAATGGTAGCACAGGGATGCCGATCGTGGCGTGCTATGCGCAGGACCAAGTGTTGCGTTCTGTTTAATTAATAGAATAAATCTATTGAAGGAGTTAGAAACTTACTGAACTCACGCTTCTGTTAAACAGTCCCGAGTCCACCACCCCGAAGCAGTCCTATTATCGATGTACCAAGTATTGGGATATAGAAAGATTGTAGGAAGCACTTGAAGGCAGTCGATAATTAAACAAGTGTGAAAAGATATCTCTTCGAAGTAAATATTCTATTTCAAGATTCATTAGTTCACGACATTGCTGGAGGGGTGTGGGAGGAGAAATCTTGCTCGGACGCCCTCAGCCTAAAAATCTCGCCTTACTATGAACTCACTTCAGCATGCACTCAGAACGGGCGTCTCCTCCTGCCCGTCTTTACTTAAAGCGTGATTTCCGTAATACGGGCCCCAATGATGATGGCCTGTGGCTCGTTTGTGTTATATGTCAAAACTTCGACGGAATGGGTTTCAGTTGTTCGTTGATAAAGCCGATGAACGTGAAGTGATCGTTAAACAATTTCGCGGTAGAAATGCTGAATTCTAGAATTTGGATAGTTACTCGTCGGTTCAACAAGTATTCGGACACGTGACCAATACCGGGCGCTTAGACACTCGCGTGCCGGTATCCCTGCTTTCTCCCCTATCTTCGCTACTACAGCAGCAGCATGGCGGCCATAGTCAGGAAGAAAGGTGTGTATTACCTGCACCCTGCGGAACCGAAGCTAATTGTATAGGCCTTGAAATCACACCCCGTCGTCGCGCAGCCATTGTCGCCCTGCATCATCCACAGCTTGGGGTCAACCCCTTGTCTTTTAGAA
>Ga0307515_10014774_pt1 | contig 14444 bp, 13 predicted proteins | sample 17_EM_MG_FD_194513 | JGI IMG/M metagenome (GOLD analysis project Ga0307515, IMG submission 194513) | Populus trichocarpa ectomycorrhiza microbial communities from riparian zone in the Pacific Northwest, United States - 17_EM | ecosystem: Host-associated > Plants > Roots > Unclassified | place...
ATGATCTTCGGGTCGGAGACCGAGATCTTGGTCTGCGCCCGAGCGGCAGCGTTGCTGTGATCGGTGCCGGTCATAGGGCGGCCGTGAGGCCTACGCCACCTGCTCTCATTCTCGACGCCGAGCTACTAAGCGGGCTCAAGCTTGCGCCGCCCACCTACGGATCGTGCCATCGTATCCGTTCGGCCGCGATCACGCCGATGCCATTATCGGCGCAACCGCACACTGTCAACCAGCCGACGGCAACACCCCGCCGAATGTCTCCTGCTGACGGGTGACCCGGTAGGTCGCCCAGTGCATGCGGACCACCTCGCCGCTGTCGTTGCGGGTCAGCCGGAGCAACTCGCCCGTCTCCCGCCCGGACACCGTGCGCAGCAAGTCGGGATTATCGGGCAGCGGCCGGAAGATCGACGGCGGCCGGTCGGCGGGCGCCTCGACGCTGCGGGCCTGCAGCATGCCGTCGTGCCAGCTGAAGGCGAAGGCGTGGCCCTCGGTCCACCACTGGCCGAGGATCGTCCGGTAGGTCTGCGGGGCGGGCCTGCCCGGCCGCCACGGCCGAATGTCGGCGGGGTCGGCCTCGACGGTGATCCGGAGCAGGTCGTGCACGATCTCGGTCGCCCCGCCGGCGGTGCCGGACGAGGCGAGCACAGCACAGCCGAGCGCGCCCGGATTACCCTCGCCGCCGCGCCGGCCGTAGACGCCGGCCAGGAATCCGGGCATTGCACCGTCGTGCCCGACGTGCAGCACCCGCTTGCCCTGGGGCACCAGGATCAGGCCCAGCCCGAAGCCGCCCGCCCAGAGCGCCTCCTCGGTGGTGGTCAGCGGCCAGCGCATCTCGTCGAGCGTGGCCGCGGCCAGCACGGCGCCGTTCGGGTCGATGATCTCGGGGCCGGCCAGGAAGGCCGCCCAGCGGGCCATGTCGGACGCCGTGCTCCAGATCTGCGCGGCCGCGGCCGCCCCGCCCATGTCGAGCTGGGCCTCGATGTGCGCCGCGTCGGAGTAGGCGTCAACCAGGTAGCCCACTGCCGCGCGGCCGGTCGGCACGACCGTGGTGGCGGACAAGCCCAGCGGCTCGAGAATCCGCTCGTGCAGCACCCCGGCCCAGGTGCCGCCGCGCACCTTGGCCACCAGCTGACCCAGCACCGCCATGCCGAGGTTGGAGTAGTGGTATTGGCGGCTGTTGGGCAGCACGCGCTCGGCGCGGGCCAAGTCGGCGAGCAGGCCGGCGTCGTCGGGCGAGATGAGGGTGTCCCACACGTCGCCGAACGGCTCGCGTTGGAAACCGGCCGTGTGCGAGAGCAGCCGGCGGATTGTGGCGTCGCCGTGCGCCGGCACGTCGAGGTATTTGGCGATCGGATCGTCGAGGTCGAGCAGGCCGTCGTCGCGGGCCTGCAGGACCAGCACGGCCGTGAACGTCTTGGTCACCGAGCCGATCCGGAACTGGCTGGCGTCGTCCAGCGGATGCTCGGGGTTGCCGGAGGTGCCGACCGTGCAGGTCCAGATGTCGCGGTCGGCTCGGTGCAGCGCGACGGAAAGCGCAGGCACTCGGAAGTCGGCTTGGGCCCGGCGGACGGCGCGCTCAAGCCGGTCGGCGGCGGTCACGCTGCGCCTACCTCTCGCACGCCCTCGTGGCCCTTGCCGGCAAGGCCGCACCTCGGCACAGCCGTGCGCTCGCTCATACGGTGCTGGCCCTCGCCGGCAAGGCCGTACCTCGGCGCCGCCGTGTGCCGCTCGGTGCGCTCGGTCATGCTGACACCATCGGGCCGAGCGGCCGGCCACCGAGCACATGCGCGTGCACGTGGAAGACCTCCTGACCGGCCCAGGCCCCGTTGTTGAAGATCAGCCGGAAGCCGTCGGCCAGCACTCCTTCCGCCTCGGCCACGGCGGCGGCCGCGGCCAGGACGTCGGCCGCGACGCTCGGGTCGGCCCGGGCCAGCGAGGCCACGTCGGGGTGGTGGTCCTTGGGGATCACCAGCACGTGCACCGGCGCCTTGGGCGCGATGTCCCGGAATGCGAGCGTGGTCTTGGTCTCGTGCACGACGGTCGCCGGGATCTGGTTGGCGACGATGCGGCAGAACAGGCAGTCAGGGTCCACAGCAAAGATCCTAGGGTCTACCTATGACAGATCGAGCGGTGCTGGTGACGGGCGCGTCCCGCGGTGTGGGTCGGGCGATCGCGACGCGGTTCGCGCAGGGCGGGGATCGGGTGGCGGTGCACCATCGCGACTCGGCGGCGCTGGCCGAGCAACTCGCGGCGACGCTGCCCGGCGCCGGCCACGTCGTGGTCCAGGCCGACATGGCAGACCCCGCGGGCGTACGCGCAATGGTTGATCTTGCGGCGACCGGCCTGGGTGGGCTGGAGGTGCTGGTGAACAACGCCGGGGTGTACGCGGCGGATCCGCAACCGCCGCATCCGGTGTTCGGCACCGACTACGCCGACTGGCAGGCGACCTGGCGGCACACGTTCGACGTGAACCTGTTCGGTGCGGCGAACGCCGCCTGGGCTGCGGCGCAGCACATGCGCGAGCGCGGCGGCCGGATCGTGAACGTGTCGTCGCGGGGCGCTTTCCGGGGCGAGCCGAAGCAGCCCGCGTACGGGGCGAGCAAGGCGGCTATGAACGCGATGGGCCAGTCGCTGGCGGTGGCGCTGGCGCCGTACGGGATCGCGGTAGCCTCCGTGGCGCCCGGCTTCGTGGCGACCGACATGACGAACGAGCACCTCAAGGCCGAGCGCGGGGCGGCGATCCGGGCGCAGAGCCCGTTCAACCGGGTGGCCGAGCCGGCGGAGATCGCGGCGGCCGTGTACTGGCTGGCGTCGCCGGAGGCGGAGTGGGCGTCCGGGACGATCGTGGACTTGAACGGCGCGTCGTATTTGCGCACGTAGGATTCCGCCAGAGCAATCGGATGGGAGCGCTTCCATGACGTACGACATCGAGCCGTTGCTGGCCAAGCTCGACCTTGCGGAGAAGGTCTCGCTGCTGGCCGGGCAGGACTTCTGGTCGCTGCCGGCGATCGAGCGGATCGGGCTACGTTCACTCGTGATGTCGGACGGGCCAATCGGCGTACGCGGCACCGGCTGGTCACCCGAGGACCCGTCGATCGCGCTGCCCAGCCCGACCGCGCTCGCGGCGTCCTGGGATCCGGCGCTGGCCGGAAAGGCCGGGCTGGTGCTCGGGCAGGAGGCGCGGCGCAAGGGCGTGCACGTGCTGCTCGGCCCGACGGTCAACCTGCACCGCACCCCGCTGGGCGGCCGGCACTTCGAGTGCTACTCCGAGGATCCGCTGCTCAGCGGCGAGATCGCGGTCGGCTTCGTGACCGGCGTGCAGGCGCACGGGGTCGGCACGACCGTGAAGCACCTGGTGGGCAACGACTTCGAGACCGACCGGATGACCGTTGACGTGCGGATCGGCGAGCGGGCGCTGCGGGAGGTCTATCTGGCGCCGTTCGAGCGGGTCGTGGCGGCCGGCGGCTGGGGCGTGATGAGCGCGTACAACGGGGTGAACGGGCTGCCGATGGCCGCGAACGGGCCGCTGCAGACCGGCGTACTGAAGCAAGAATGGGGTTTTGACGGGGTCGTCGTCTCCGACTGGCGGGCCGCCCGGGAGACGGTCGGTACGGCGCTCGGCGGCCTGGACATCGCGATGCCGGCGCTGGAAAACCCGTGGGGTGCCAAGCTCATCGCGGCCGTGCACGCCGGCGAGGTGCCGGAGGAGGTCATCGACGACAAGGTGCGCCGGGTGCTGCGGCTGGCCGCCCGGGTCGGCGCGTTCGACGGCCTGGCGCGGCCGGTGGTCCCGCGGCTGGACGGCACGGCGGTGGCGCACGAGATCGCGGTGCGGTCGTTCGTCCTGGCGAAGAATGACGGCTTCGCGCTGCCGCTCGAGGCGGCCGCGCTGACCAAGGTGGCGGTGATCGGGGCGCTCGCCGCGGACGCACGGGTGCTCGGCGGCGGCAGCGCCCAGGTCACACCGCCGCACAAGATCTCCCCGCTGGCGGGGCTGAGCCACGCGCTGTCCGGGGTGGAGATCGGTTACGCCGTCGGCGCCGACCCGCGACCGTTCCTGCCGCCCGCCCGCGGTCCCGAATGGACGGAGCTGACCGTCACGCTGAGCGACTACACGTTCGGGGTGGATCAGGCGGCGCTGCGCTGGATCGGGGACCTGCCGGCCGGGCTGGACCCCGAGTCGGTGACCGGGCTCGAGATAGGCGCGACGTTCACCCCCGCGGTGGCCGGCGAGCACACCTTCGCGGTCTCCGGGTTCGGCACGTTCGACCTGATGGTGGACAACCAGCGACGGTACGCCGGCACGCTGCACCCGGCCGGCGCGACCCGGGGCGAGCTGCTGTTGTCACCGCGCGAGCACCGGGCGATCGTCCAGCTGGAAGCCGGCGTACCGGTGCCGGTGGTGCTGCGGCAGACCATCGCGCCGGGCCTGGCGCACACGGTCTCGACTACGCTCGGTTATCGGGCCCCGGGCCCGGACGACGACGGCCTGATCGCCGAGGCGGTGGCGCTGGCCGCCGGCTCGGACCTGGCGATCGTCGTCGTGGGCACCACCGAGCAGGTCGAATCGGAAGGTTTCGACCGCAAGTCGCTGGCGCTGCCGGGCCGGCAAGACGAGTTGGTGGCCCGGGTGGCGGCGGCGAACCCGCGCACGATCGCGGTGGTGAACGCCGGATCGCCGGTCCTGCTCCCGTGGGCCGACGACGTCGCCGCCGTACTGCTGACCTGGTTCCCGGGGCAGGAAGCGGGCGCGGCCCTGGCCGACGTGCTGCTGGGCGCGGCCGAGCCGGGCGGCCGGCTGCCGACCACCTGGCCGCGCCGGGAGCAGGACTGCCCGGTCCTCGCCATCGCGCCGGTCGACGGCGTGGTGTCCTACGACGAGGGCATCTTCATCGGCTACCGGGCCTGGCTTCGCGCCGAGACGGCCCCGCGGTACGCGTTCGGCCACGGCCTCGGCTACACGAGCTGGGATTACGAGACCCTGGCGGTGTCCGCGACCGAGGCCGTCGTGACGCTGACCAACACGGGCCCCCGGACGGGCCGCGAGGTGGTACAGGTTTATGTCGGCCCGGTCGGCGAGCAGCCGTTCGGGGCGGGCCCGGCCGGTGTCGCACCGGAGCGCCCGGCCCGGTGGCTGGCCGGATTCAAGACGGTCGAGGCCCACCCCGGCGAAACGGTCACGGTCCGCATCCCGCTGCCCGCACGCACCTGGCAGATCTGGGACGACGGCTGGCACACGGTCCCAGGCCGGTACACGGTCACGGCCGCCCGGGCCCTCGATAATCCCGCGCTGACCGCCGAGTTGACCCTCTAAGTTGGCCGGATGACTCACGGCATGACCGACCGCACCGAGCCACGCCCACCGCGAGATGACCACGACCGCGACGGCGAGGGCCAGGAGAGCATGCCCAGTATTCGAGACCTGGCCGCCGGACCGCGGCTACGGCCTGCTCTACAGCGCGCAAGCATGGCATTGGATCGACCCCGGGCGGCGCACCGATCTGGCCCACGCGGCGCTGGCCCAGGGCGGGCTGCTGGCCCTGTTCTGGAACGCGTCCTTACTCGACGATCAGGCCCTGCACGCCGCGCTCGCCGAGATCGACCACCGCTACTGGCCCGGCGGCGAGCAGACGGCGCACGCCTACCGGCTCGACCAGTATCCGACCGAGGCCGAAACGTTCGAGCAGGAGTGGAGCGAACTGGCGTTGCACAACGATGCCCGATTCACCGACCTGCGCAGCCGGCACTACCGCTGGACGTTGCGCTATTCGGCGGCCGACTACGCCCGGTTCCTGGCCACGACCTCGCTTTACCGGATGCTCGAGCCAGCCGACCGCAGCCAAGCCCTGGCGGCCGTCACCGAGGTCGTCGACGCCCTCGGGGGCAAGATCGAGTTCACCGTCGACACCGGCCTGGCGACTGCCCAGCGCACTAGGCAGAAGGCGCTCGGCTAGGCCGTGGCCGGCGGTCGGTGGCGCAGGCCGTCGAGCACGAGGCTGATGACACCGTCCGCGTCGGCCGGGCCGCCCGGACGGTCGTAGGCCGCGGAGATGCCGTGCAGGGCCATCATGACCGGGCCGACGCCCACGTCGTGGCGGATCGTGCCGTCCTCGGCCGCGGCGGCCAACAGTTCGCCGATGGCCTGCGCCAACGCCTCGCTCCCCTCGGTCAGGGCCACCGAACGCGTGGCCATGAGCGTGGCGAGCGTGCGGGCGAGGCCCTGGTGGGCGCGCAGATGGCTCACGAAGCCGCGCAGGAACGCCGCCAGCGCCTCGTCCGGGGGGAGCGTCGCCCGCAGGTCGCGGGCGTGGGCGCACATCGCGGCCACTTCTTCGCGGTAGACCGCCTCGGCCAGCGCCTCCCGGGTCGGGAAGTGGCGGTAGAGCGTGCCGATGCCCACACCGGCCAGCCGGGCGAAGTCGTCGAAGCGAAGGTCGAAGCCGCCCGCGTCGAAGATCTCACGGGCCTTGGCGAGCAGGGCGTCGCGGTTGCGCCGGGCGTCGGCGCGCAGCCGCTTAGCGGAGGTCACGAGCAGCCTCTCCTTGACAAGTGGAAACTATCTCCATATTTTACAAGTGGAGATGACCTCCAATTATAGGCCACGAGGTGCTGCGTGAAGATCCTGATGTTCGGCCGGGGCGTCATCGCCACGATCTACGGGTGGGCCTTGGAGCGGGCCGGGCACGAGGTCGAGTTCTACGTCCGGCCGGGTCGCGCCGCGGCGTACGGGGACGCGATCGACCTCGAACTGCTCGACGCGCGACGCCGGATCCGAGGGCGGCGGGTCAGCGAGAGGTGGCCGGTGCGCTACCGCGAATCGCTGGAGCCGGACCACGACTTCGATCTGATCGTGGTGAGCGTGCAGCACTACGCCTTCGCCGAGGCCGCCGCCTTTCTGGGCCCGCGCCTGGGCAGGGCCACGGTGCTGATCTTCAACAACCTGTGGGCCGAGCCGGCGGCGGCGGCCGAACCCTTCCCGGCCGATCAGGTGGCCTGGGGCTTCCCCAGCGCCGGCGGCGGCTTCGGCGACGATGGTGTGCTGCGCGGGGCTCTGCTGCCGATGGTCTTCTTCGGCACCCTCGGCCGGCCGCCGACCGAGCGGGAGCGAGCCGTACGCGAGGCGTTCCGGCAGGCCGGATTCCGCTTCCGGGAGCAGCCCGATTTCCGGGGCTGGCTGTGGATCCACTTCGTGCAGAACGCGGGCCTGCACACGCAGAGCCTGAAGCTGGGCTCGCTGGGCAAGCTGGCGGGGGCGCCCGGCAACGTACGCGAGGCGGTGCTGGCCACCCGCGAACTGCTGCCGCTCGTCGAGGCCCGCGGCGTCGACCTGGGGCGGCATCGGGGCAACGTGTTGCCGGTCCGGGCGCCGGCCTGGCTGACGGCACCAACCCTCGCCTGGCTGCTCGGTCACTTCCCGCCGGTGCGCCTGCTGCTCGAGGCCCACGCCAACCCGGAGGAACTGCGTGCGGTCTGCCGCGACACCCTGGCGGAAGCGCGCCGGCTGGGCGTGGCGGCGCCCAGGCTGGAGGCCGCCGAGCCCTACTTCCTGGGCGAGGCAGCAACACACCTCGATCCACCCCCGCAAGATCCAGCGCGGACCGAGCCACCCCAAACCTCACACACCGACACGCCACCGCAATCCGGCAGTCCTTCAAGGTCAGCGCGCTAGCCGGCCGGCTTGGCTCTCCCGCGGGAGTTTGGAGTGGATCGACCAGGGCACTGATGATCACAACACTCTGCGAACGGAGAGGTACCAAGTGATCAGTCAAATCGTACCGAGGGCCGGCGCGCATTTCGATCTCCAAGCGGCCGCCCATGTGGGGATTTCGGTGTCTGACCTGGATAGTTCAGTCGCGTTCTATCGCGCGATCACCGGCACAGAGCCCACTGTCCTGGACGAGACGATGGACAGCAAAGGCTTCGCCACCGCTCAGGGTCTGCCGTTTACTCGGCTACGGTACGCAACGTTCCAGCTGCAGAACATCGGCATCGACTTGATTCAGTTCTTGGATCCCGCGGGTGAACCCCAGCAGAACGGCGCGAACCGGCCCGGCTCCATGCACCTGTGTTTTCGAGTTGACGGCGTGCAGGACGTCTACAAACGCATGAGCGACGCGGGGATCACCTTCCTGGGCGAACCGTACAAGTTCGTTACCGGCGAGGTCACGCCCGACGAGGCCGCGGGCACCGAGGTCGCGTACTTCAACGATCCGGACGGAACGCTCCTCGAATTGATCGCACCGAAAGGCGGCTTCGCCGGTCCCAACTGATGCTTAGGCGCTTGCGAAGAACTCGAGGTAGGCCTGGGCCAGGGCGGTCGGATTCTCCAGCGCGATGTTGTGACCGGACGCGGGGATGACGGTGCCGCGGACGTCGCGGGCCACCTGGGTGAGCTGTTTGGATACTTCGTCCCCGAGATAGGCCTGCGCGCCGACGGCCAGGACCGGGCAGCTGATCGGGTCGGCGTAATGCGGGCGGTTCTGTTCGGCGTCGGTCTGGCGGGCGCGGTACATCTCCAGGATGGCCATGGTGCCGCCCGGTTGCTCGGCGGAGTGCACCATTTCGTCGATGTCCTCCTCGGTCAGCGCGCTGGGGTCCCACATCTGGCGTCTGGCGTAGTACGTCCAGAATGGCCGTTCCCGTCCGGCCAGCAACAGCTCGGGGTAGTTCGGCAGGCTGAAGAAGCTGAAGTGCCAGCCGGTGCGGCCGTCGTCGGCGGCGAGCGAGGGGTCGGGTCCGCCGCCTGGCAATCCTGGGCCGACTGGCAACCCGGGTAGGAGCGTTTCCTGGAACACCAGTTGCCGCACCCGGGGCCGGTGGAAGGCCGCGACGGCGTAGGCGATGGCCGCGCCCCAGTCCTCGCCGGCGACGCGGAACCGGTCGAAGCCCAGGTGGGTGGCCAGTTCGGCGACGTCACCGGCCATCGTGGCGGTGTCGTAGCCGGTCGGCGGGCGCTGGGAGCCGCCGGAGCCGCGGTTGTCGACCGCGATGACGGTGTAGTGCGGGGTCAGCAGCGGCACGACGTGGCGCCAGTACGACATGGTCTTCGGCACGCCGTGCAGCAGGAACACCGGCTCGCCGGCGCCGCCGATCGCGTAGTGGATCTCCACGCCGTTGACCTTGGGCTTGCCGTGGGTGAGCGGGACTCCGGCGTGATCGGTGAGGTTCATCTCGGCGAACTCCTTGTTCTCTTCGGCCGGGTAGGTACCGATCGGTACAACAGCGCCTGCGATGCCGCCGATGTCGCCGGCGCCGCACCGGTCTCCGACAGAATCCATCTGGTCACGGCACCGTTGGGGCGAGATCGAGTTCACCGCCGCGCCTAAATCGTATTCACAAGAGCGCGGCGGCCTGGATCACACCGGCGACCGCGAGCAACGCGCCCGAACACAGTGCGAATGCCCGCGCGACGCGGCGCAGGCTGGCAGCCTCGCGGTCGGCGTCCGCGCGCAGGGTCTCCAGGTCCCGCACGGAGCTGCCCCCGCCGGGCGGGGCGATCAACCGCCAGCCGTCTTCGTGCCGAACCGGGGCGGCGAGCACGGTGACCTTGCTGTACTGATCGACGCGCATCTCGTGGAAGGTGAAGCTCGGCGGCGGGTCGTCGACGAAGTCGCAGATGCCCATCTCACGCAGCCGGGCGAGCACATTCCGGCGGCCGCCGCGCTTGCCTTCCACGATGTCGTGTGTCGCCAGCTGGAACCCGGTCGGGTTGTCGATGTCGTACACCGCGATGAACCGGTCGAAGATCCGACCGTCGAGCAGGACCGAGCCGCTGCCGTCGTCCAGTTCCACAGTGGCCTCGGCCCGGTGAGACGACGGCGTGGTGGTGTACGTGCGAAGGCTTTGCCGGTAGGTGTGCGTCACGTCCACCCGCCACCACAGGCACGGGCGGCTGGTCACGGGCCCGATCAGCTGCCCGGTCGGACCGGGCTGAAGCCGTCCGGTCACAACAACCAGCTTCGGTGCCTGCTCTGTGGCCGCCAGTTCCCCGCAGGTCATCGGCACGGCCCGGCGCAGCCGCCGGCTCAACCGCCCCCGGTGCGCGGCGGTCGCGCCGAAAATCCCCGCGATGGCACCGGGCGCCGCAGCGACGGCAAGCACGGTTATGACCACGTCTTCCATGGCCACCCCTTGGTCCCTGGGCTGCCGTGATGGCCGCATCGTGGCGCCGATCGTAACCGGGCCAGGCGAGCGGGCTGACCGCTCCGATCAGCGGACCAGCCGTTGGCGCGCTACTCAGACGCAACAACGCCTGGCTCAAACGCCGCGCCGCCGCCCTCAACCGCCGCGGCCTCATCAACTGCGGCCTGGACCACGCCTCAGGATGGGTCCTCACCACCACCTGAACCCCGAGGGCACCACACGAACCACCTCACGAGCACCCACCCAGCCCCCACAAAACGGGGCCTGCGAGGCGCCCCTACGCGCCCACAACCGACCACCCCACCAAACCCAGCCGCCAGCCACCCCACCGACGGCCTCAACCCCACCCCAGGAACAGCGATATTTGGCCGCCTCCTAGGTTGACCGGATGACGCAGCACGGTATGACCGACCCACCGAGCCACGCCTACCACCCAGTCAGCACCGCGAGCGCAACAACGTCGTCGGCGAGGCGGCCGATCAGTATGAGGCCTTCCGCCCCGGCTATCCCGACGCACTCGTGGTTGACGTGCTGGCCGATGCCGGGCCCGGCCCCGCGCTCGCGGTAGGCGCCGGCACCGGCAACCGGCAACCGTGGCCTTCGCCGGGCACGGCATCGACCTGCTCTGTCTCGAGCCGGACGCCCGGGTGGCCGCGGTGCTCGCCCGACCGGTCGCTGGCTTCCCGGGCCGTCTCGGCGTCGGCGCCCGGTTTCGAGACCTGGCCGCCGGGATACTCGAGCCGGCCGACCGCGCCCAGGCACTGACGGCTGTCACAGAGGTAGTCAACGCCGCCGGCTGCGAGATCGAGTTCACCGTCGACACCAGCCCGGCGACCGCCCGCCGCACCTAGCGTCGATCTCGATCGGCAGCAGCGGCCGGGTCGGTCTGACGCCTGCACGGGGGCTTCTCATCGAGGCTAAGGGCCACCGCGCCGCGAGCGGGTCCAGATACAAATCCCCGCTGTGCCCCTAGAGTTGGTGATGGCTATCAAGGCCCAACCATAGGAACGAATCCAGCGAAGAAAGGACATCTCATGACGGCAAGCGTTCCTCTTGATGGCACCGGGTCCGGTAGCTTCAGCATTCCCGACCTAGTGAAACTCGCTGGCGCGGGCTCGATCCGTATACCGACGTTCCAACGAGCATACGTTTGGGACGCGGGAGATGTCCGACGACTCTTCGATAGCGTCTTCCGAGGATTCCCAATTGGAACAATTCTTCTGTGGCGTCAACCCGGAGCGGCCGAGGAGATAAACTTCGGGCCTATAAGGGTTTCAGCGCAACACAGCACGGACGCATTGTGGGTAGTGGACGGGCAGCAACGAATAACATCCCTGTTCGGCGCCCTATCACAAGAACATAAGGGGATGGATGAGCGCTTCGAAGTTTACTTCGATCTATCGACATCACGTTTCATAAACCCTCGACGTGGAGTGGTTCCGCCAAGGGCCATTCCCGTGCGAGAAGCACTAGAGACCCGCCGGCTTCTTACTTGGCTTCGCCAGCATGAAAGCGACCTAGAGGTAACGGACTTCGACTTGGCGGATCGGTTGGGCGGCGCAATCCGCGACTACAGGATTCCCGCATACGTGGTTTCAGGAAATGACCAGGCCCTCCTGCGTGAAGTCTTCGATCGCGTCAATAGTGCTGGGCGGCCGATTAGTCGGGCGCAGGTGTTCCACGCACTGTTTGCAAACGATGCGGAACCAGGTAGTCCTGCAACAGTCGTTCAAGAGCTGAAGCAGCTCGGTTTCGGACAACTCGATGAGAACAGGATCGTGCAGAGCCTCCTTGCTGTTCGAGGCGGCAATGTTCAACGAGACCTCCATGAGGAGTTCGAGGAGGGAGACGACCCTGCCGACTGGTACGACAAGACAGAGCAGGCCTTGGCTCTGTCTATCAAATTTCTTCAGTCTGAAGGCGTGCCGCACCTTTCCCTGATGCCGAGCACTCTCCCCTTCCCCGTTCTCGCAGCGTTCTTTCATCTCCACCCCGAGCCAGATACTTGGATCTTGCGCCTCTTATCTCGCTGGCTTTGGCGCGGCTGGGTTCATGGATTCGGTAGCGAAGGCGGCCAGACGCCAACCCTTCGACGCGCCATTCAAGCGGTGAACCCCCGCAGGCTATCCCCGCAAGCGGCTCCACCTGCGTACGAAGCTATACGAAATCTGCTTCAGGCAACTTCCGATGCGCCGGTCAACGACATTCCGCTCGACAGAATGAGAACTGACAACGCCAATGGCAGGCTTACTCTCCTTTCGCTTGCGTCACTCAAGCCACTCAACCGAGTGGGTGCGGGGATAGACTTGGCCAATGAATTCAACAAGAGAGGAGTAGGGGCTATTACCGGACTGGTCCCGTTGCATCGGTCCGACCCTGCCGCACGGGGTTTCTGGCCCGCAGAAGAAGATCGTCCATCGGGGCGTGAAGATCCTCTAGTCCTGAAGAGTCATGCTATCTATCCGAAAGCTGCCGAGCGGCTTCGTGACCGAGATATCGCGGGATTCCTGGCCGAACGCCGGAAGACTTTGAAGGAAGTTGTTGGCGGGTATCTAGAGAGCAGGCTAGAGCCTGGGGCAATTGTGCGGCCGCCCCTCGCGGACCTCATGGTGGCCGAAGAGGACGATGAATGATGGGTGCTCGACAGGAAACCCTGCTCGTCCAGATCCAGAACCCTGAAGGCTTGTGGCTCGATGTTGGCTTCGTCAGGAAAGACGATCCCAAAAACTGGTTCGAGTTCACCGACTCATATTGGGGTCTGCCTGGACGGCCTGTCTTGGGACAGATATTCGAAGAGCAGGGCAGGCACTTCAAACCGACGGCACATGTAGCCCTGCCTCACTGGTTCTCACACCTGCTACCGGAAGGACGGCTGCGTTCGGCTGTAGCCGACGCCGCACACACGAGCCCGGCGCGGGAATTCGAACTACTGAAGCGGCTGGGGCGGTATGACCTGCCTGGCGCACTAAGAGTCCAACCCGTTACGTCGCCCTTTGACCTCGCACCTCCAGACTTAGCCGACGAAGATGCGCTAGCCGATGAGCATGACCCTATCTTGAAATTCAGCTTGGCTGGCGCGCAACTGAAGTTCTCTGTCTTTTCAGACGAGCGCGGTATCACTATTCCGGCTAGAGGGCAGGCCGGCAATGTAATTATTAAGTTTCCGGACGGACGGACCGGATTTGGTGGAGTTCCCGAAGCTGAACTCGGGTCCCTGGAATTGGCGCGCGCATCCGGTTTCGCGGTAGCCGAGGCGGAGCTCCGGGATCCCTCTGAAGTCGAAGGGCTTGAGCGGTGGGCCTCCGGAGCAACGGGAATGGCACTAGCGGTGCACAGGTTCGACCGCAAAGGTGCTGATGGTCGCGTACACATGGAAGAGCTCGCTCAAGTAATGAATATCCCCACTAAGCCCGACGTAATGAAGTACAAGCGGGGCAATCTTGAAACAGTCGCTTCCTACGTCGGAGCGCTTGCTGGACCAGAGGCCGTCGGTGAAGTAATCGACCGGATAGTACTGAATGTGATAATCGGGAACGGTGACGCCCACTTAAAGAACTGGGCGTTCCTCTATCCCGATGGCAGAACTCCTGAACTGAGCCCTCTATATGACGTCCTTCCCACCGTGCTGTACGTTGCCAATGACGACATGGGGCTACACCTAAACCAGAATAAGAAATTCGAAGAGGTGACACCCGCCTCCTTTGAGCGGCTCGCGATGCGAGCAGGCTACGGCGTTGAGGCTGCACGAATGCGAGCTTCTGACGCAGTCGATAGAATCATGGAAAACTGGACATTGATGAAGGAATACCTACCCGCTGAAGAATTCAAGACCTTGACCAATAGGCACCGTTCGCTTGCGATCATGAGGCACTAGTTAGCGTTCCAGCGCGATGGCGAGTTCGACCTTCCGGTCTAGCGCCGATGGCGGCCGGCTCGGCTAGGCGGGGTGGCTGGTCAGGTAGCCGCCCATGGTGGTGAAGTAGTCCAGCGCCCGCATTTCGTGGCCGTCTGAGGTGCGTACGGTGAGGATTAGAAGGGCTTTGCTTTTGCCTTTGCGGGCGTCTGCGCCTGCCACCACCGCGACGCCGGCGCCTTCGCGGTAGAAGATGCGCCCGGGGGTGCCGCCGTAGACGGCGGCCGAGACGTCCGCGGTGACGATTTCCAGGCGCTGGCCGCGGTGGAAGCAGAACGCCTGCGGGTAGGGCGCGGACTGGGCGCGGATCAGGCGGTCCAGCTCCTCGGCCGACCAGGTCCAGTCGATCCGGATGTCCTCCTCGGCCCGCTTGTGGAAGAAGCTGGCC
>Ga0307515_10014775_pt1 | contig 14443 bp, 14 predicted proteins | sample 17_EM_MG_FD_194513 | JGI IMG/M metagenome (GOLD analysis project Ga0307515, IMG submission 194513) | Populus trichocarpa ectomycorrhiza microbial communities from riparian zone in the Pacific Northwest, United States - 17_EM | ecosystem: Host-associated > Plants > Roots > Unclassified | place...
GTCGGCGCTGTTCGCCGGCTACACGGCGCTGTTCTCCACGTTGACGCCGCATCGGGTTTGGGGTGGGATCGCGGTGGGCGGGTACCTGCCTGCGGCGATGGTGACGGCGTTGCTGCTGGCGCGGCCCGCGGTTGCCATCAGCAGCCGGATCTACATTCTTGCGGCGACCTATGCTGCGACGACGTTCTTCCCGCTGGTGGCCGAGGCGGTTTCGCGAGCCGACGGGACGCCGGGGCGGGCGCAGGAGGAGGTCCTCGTCGTCGAGCAGGCGGGAGTGCGGCTGTTCGACCTCGGGACGCCTTACCTGGGGCGTGACGCGATTGCCGCACTGCCTGATCCGCTGCTCGGGTACAACCCGTATCAGCCGGGGATGGCCGTGTTCGGGATGCCGCGGGCGCTGTTCGGTGATGGTGCGTGGATCGCGGATGCGCGGATCTGGTTCGCGGTGGTGACGCTTGCCGCGGTGCTCGTTGCGCTGCGGTTGCTGCATCGCGAGGGGGCGGCCGTATCCGGGTTGATTCGGGCTGCCCAGGCCGTGACCGTGCTGCCGATCTGCGCGTTGACGCTCGCGACTGGTGGGGACGACCTGCCGGTGCTGGCGTTGGCGCTGCTGGCGCTCGCGCTCGCCGCGACGAAGCGGTGGGTGTGGGCGGCGGTGGTGATCGGGGTCGCGGCGGCGCTGAAGCTGCTGGCTTGGCCGATTCTGGCGGTGCTGGTGGTGTACGCGATTCTGAGCGGGCAGTGGCGGCGGTTCGTGCCGCTGGCGGTCGGGATTCCGGTGCTGGCGCTGGTTCCGGCGGTGCTGGCGGATGCGGGGGCGGTCGCTGAAAACCTGGTTGCGTTTCCGACGGGGCACGGCTTGGTCGCGTCGCCTGCCGCGTCGCCGTTCCCGGGCCACCTGATCGCCGAGGCGTTCTCCGGCGGACGGGTCGTGGCATTGGGATTGCTGGTGACCGCGGCAGTCGGGATGGCGGTCTGGATGTGGCGTCGGCCACCGCGGGATGCGGCTCGGGTGAGCCTGGTGATCGCGGTCGGGTTGCTGGCCGCGATCCTGCTGATGCCGGCCACGCGATTCGGATATTTGTTGTATCCGGCCGCTTTCGCCGTGTGGTGGCTGCCGCTGCGGTCGATTCTCAGCTTCGACCAGGTACCGTCGTGGGATGGAGATGACCTGTCCCAAGTGCCACGGCCGGATGCGCCAATTTGAGCGCAATGGCGTCCACATCGACCAATGCACCGAGTGTCGTGGAATCTTCCTGGACCGCGGTGAGCTTGAGCACCTCATCGACGCGGAGAACCGGCTGAACGCGCCGCCGCCGCGGGCCGCGGGTGCGCCGACTCCTCCGCCGCCTCCGCCGCCGCCCGCGCAGGGTTACCCTGCGGCGCAGCCGTATCCTGCCGCGCCTCCGCCCGCGCCGGCGTACGGGTACGGGCAGCCGCACTACCGGCATGGGCATGCCGGGTACCGGCACGGGCATCACGGGTACAAGCGGAAGAGTATTTTCCGGGATCTGTTCGACTAGACTCCACGCTCGCGGTGGTGCCGCGAAAGCGTCGACCCCCGTGCCGCCCTTGAGGCGGTACGGGGGTTTTTGCATGCAGATCGCCCGATTCGGCTACGTTCCCATCGGGGACGACGGATCGTCCCCGCCACCAGCCACCGGGGGGATCGGCACATGGCATTTCACGTATCACTCACCGTCAGAGCACTAGGCGCATTCGCAGCGGCCACGACGCTCACGTCGACGGTCCTCGCACTGAGTTCCGGACCGGCGGCCGCCGCCGCCGAGTACGCCTGCACCGTCAACGGAGTCGAGGCGACCGGCCCGGAGATCAACGGCACCGACGCGAACGACGTCATCCTGTGCCCCACCGGCATCGACAAGGGCACCACCATCAACGCAGGTGCGGGCGACGACGAGATCACCGCGACGGGGGCCAACGATGCGGGCGGGGGACACGGCGGACTCGGATCCCGTGGTGAGATCTACGGCGGAGAGGGCAACGACAAGATCACGGTGCAGGGCGGCACGCCCGGCGGCGGCGGTCTGGTCAAGACCCGCTGGCCCGCGAGCGTCAACGGCGGCGGCGGGGACGACACCATCGTCGTGACCGGCGCCCCGAGCGACAACCGCGGCGGCCCGCCGGGAAACCAGGACGGCACGATCAACGGCGACGACGGCGCGGACACCATCGAGGTCACCGGAGGCGCGGGAACGTACCTCGGCACCGGCGGCTTCGGCAGTTCCGGCACGATCAACGGCGGCGCCGGACCGGACACGATCACGGTGAGCGGCGCCGAGGGCCGCGAGGTGGGAGCGGCCCTGACCTCGACCGGCGTCATCGACGGCGGCAACGACGTGGACACGTGCGCAACGCCGGTGGGCGCGAACGAGGGGACGATTCTGAACTGCGAGGCGTGAGCCGGGGCATCTCGCCGACTCCCACCTCGACGGCGAAAGGCCGGGTCCGGCCGCCTTCCGGCGGCCGGACCCGGCCCGCGAAACACGAGTCGGCCAGCAGACCGGCCCTAGCTCGTCACGTCCGTGCACTTCGTCGAGATCGTGCCCGCCTGCGTGGGGATGTCCGAGGCGAGCTGGGACATCTCGTCGGCTTCGGCGGTGGTGAGGGAGGTCGGGTCCTTGGCGGCCTTCTCCTGGAGGACGGCGAGGCGGTCGAAGCCGTCGGCGAGCTTGTTGACCGCGTCTTTGAGCTCCTGGTCGCCGACGTCGGCGGCCTGTTCGCGGAGCTTCGTCGCCTGCTCCTTGAGGGCCGCGGGGTCTCCGGCGATGTTCCCCAGGCTCTCGGTCACGGCGCCGCTCAGGTTCGCGCAGTCGACGGCCTGTTCCGCCGCGCCACAGGCGGCCAGGGCGGGGAGGGCGAAGGCGCCCGCCACCACGATCGTCGCTATCCGGCGCGTCATGCGGTTCATGAATCTCTCTCTTTCGGGGCTGTGTGGGTCTTAAGGAACTGTACGGACAAGCCGCCATAAAGAAACCGCCACCGCTTCGTCAGCGGTGGCGGGTTCGCGGATCGTCGTTCTCGACTACTCGCGGTAGAGCTCGGCGCAGAGCGTCACGTCGAAGCTGGACCCGATCGGGCTCTGTACCTTGTACCAGAAGGCCGTCCTGGCGTCGTCGCACAGCTTCTCGTCGTACTCCCCGTCGATCCGGTCGAAGACCTGGTAGACGTCCGCGCCCTCCTTGCAGGAGGTCATGAGCTCGGCGTCGTAGCCGCTGCCGTCCTCCAGTTCGACCGCCTGGAGGCAGTCGCCCTCCTGGGCGAGCACCGGGTCGGTCGTGTCGGTCGGCTCGGTGGTCTCTTCGTCGGTCGGGGTGGGGTCGTCGGTGGGCGTCTGGTTCTGGCTGGTGCCCGGGTCGGCGGTGTTGTCCGGGTCGTCGTCCCCGAGGGACGAGAAGAGCCAGATGCCGCCGGCGGCGAGGATGACCACGACGAGAACGATCACTCCGGCGATGATGGGGCCGGAGCTGCTGCTCTTCTGCGGGGGCATGGGCGCGGGCGACTGCCACGGCTGCGGTCCGCCGGGTGGGCCGAACGGAGGCGCAGAGGTGGGGCCGTACGGGGGCGCTGACGTGGGCCCGTAGGGCGGGGCCGAGGCCGGCGACGGGTTGTACGGGTCGGGCTGCCCGTAGGCGGGCGGCTGACCGTATGGGTCCTGCGGCGGCTGCTGCGGCTGGCCGTAAGGATCTTGCGGCTGCTGGGGCTGCCCATAGGGATCTTGCGGCTGCTGAGGCTGGCCGTAGGGGTCCTGAGGCTGGCCCCAACCCCCTCCTGCGGGCGGCTGCTGGCCGTACGGCGGCTGCTGCTGGCCGTACGGGTCCTGCGGCTGGCCATATCCGCCACCAGGTGGCGGTCCGTACGTGGACATGTGCCGTCTCCTTTGAGGGGATCGTCTTGAGGACACGGTAACTCGTGTGGGCAAGTGTGCCATCCACCGGCGTGAATCCGACCAGCAAGTGGGCGTGATCAGCTTCTCTCGACCACCTTATCGGCGAGTCTAGGGTTTATCCGAGACATTCCTAGAACTCACTACAGGAGCCTGGGCTGCTCGGCTTTGGCGACTTCGTCGGGCACGTGCCCGTAGACGCGGACGAGGCCCGAGTGCATTTCGGCCAGCAGCGGCGAGGGTGCGCCGACGTGGGTCAGGTAGACGAGGTCGCGGGCGCGGGTGAGGGCGACGAACAGCCGCCGGCGGCCGGCGGTGTCCACGGGGACGGCCTCGGAGTCGACGCCGGGGACGATGACGACGCGGAACTCGCGTCCGACGGCCGCCGTGAGGCGCAGCGAGGCCGCTCCGGCGACCTGGCGGGGTTCGTCGAGCCAGAGGACGCCGATCTCGGCGGACGGGACGCCCAGCCGGGAGAGCCTGGTGACGATGTCGGCGATGACACCGGTCTCCTCGGCCTCGTCGGCGGCGGCGTAGCGCTGGACGGGCGGGATCGCCGTCGGCTCGCGGCGGCAGGGCTGGAGCAGGCGCGAGCGGGCCACGGCCACCGGGGACACGAGCAGGCCCGCCGTCGCGAGGATCGTCTCCAGGCTGCGGTAGTTGCGGGTGAGCCGGAAGACGCGCGTGTCGGTGTGCTCGGCGGTGAAGCGTTCGAGCAGGTCCGGCTGGCCCTCGGTGAGGGTCTGGTCGGCGTCACCGGTCGCGGAGACGAACTCGCCGTCGCCGCCGAGGCCGCGCAGGACCTCGTACTCCTCGGCGGTGAAGTCGTGCAGGTCGTCGACGAACACGTGCCGCCAGGGTTCGGCGCCCGCGAGGGCGTCCAGGGACGCGACGACGACGTCGGCGGCGCGCTCGCCGAGCAGGCCGGTCAGGCGGGTGCGCAGCTCTTCGGCCGCGCGGGCGTCGCGGGTGATGGCGACGCACTCGCGCGGGGGGACGTCGAGGTCGGCGATCAGGTAGGCGATGCGGTGGGTGAGCGTGTGGGTCTTGCCCGTCCCGGGGCCGGCGTTCACGAGCAGCGGCCCGGGTGGGGCCGAGGCGGCGACGCGCTGCATCATGTCGAGCCGGTCGAGCAGACCCGTGCCCACCTCTTCCATACCGGAGAGCGGCGGCCCGACGGGCGCGGCGACCGAGCGCTGCGGCACGAGGGCCGGGTCGGGCACGGGCACGTAGGTGACCTCGGGCCTCGACCGGCGGGCGGGACTGCGTCGGCGGCGTACGACCCGCGCGCCCTCAGGCAGGGCGAACAGGCCGTCTGGTTCGTTGGTGCCGGCGGCAACGGGTTCCACACCGAAATCCTGCCATCACCGGAGCGCTTGGGAGGACAAGGTGCGGCCGCCGTGTCCGTGCGCCTCGACCACGGCGGCGGTGATCACGCGAGAGGATATGGTGCGGGCGGGACTCGGCCAGAGCCCTACTGGCGGGTAACATAAGCCGCGCCCCACAGCCTCACCGAGGAGGACCCGGATGGACGCCCTGAACATCGTGGCGCTGGCGATCGTGGCGGTGGTCAGCGTGGCCGCCGTCGGGATGGTGGTGCGGACGGCACTGCGCATGACCTCCGTCATCCGGCTCGGCGCGAGCGACAAGACCCGCACCGACCGCCCCGGCCGGCGCGTGAAGACGCTGCTCAAGGAGACCCTCGGGCACACCAGGATGCTCCAGTGGAGCCTGGTCGGCGCCGCGCACTGGTTCGTCTTCATCGCCTTCGGCGCCCTACTGCCCACGCTGCTGGAGGCCTACCTCCAGACCATCGACCCGACCTGGTCCATCCCGTGGTTCTCGCACTGGCCGGTGTGGACGCTCGGGTCGGAGCTCATCGCGACCCTCATGGTCCTCGGGATCATCACGCTCATCGTGATCCGGCAGGTGAACCTGCCGTCCCGGCGCGCGAAGTCGCGCTTCGAGGGCTCGCGGATGGGGCGCGCCTACTACGTCGAGGCCACGATCGTGGCCGTCGGAGTGTGCGAGTTCCTCCTGCGCCCGATGACGATCGCCGAAGGCGCCGAGATCCCCGCCTGGGCCTCCCCCATCGGATACGGCCTGTCGAAGCTCTACACCCCCGGCGAGGGCCTCCTCGCGGCCATCACCATCGTCGCGGTCATCAAGATCCTCATCTCGATGGCGTGGTTCATCGCCATCGCCCGCAACATCACCATGGGCGTGGCGTGGCACCGCTTCACCGCCTTCTTCAACATCTACTTCAAGCGCGATCCCGACGGCGTCGCCCTCGGCGCGCTCAAGCCGATGACCGTCGACGGCGAGAAGCTCGACTTCGAGACCGCCGACCCCGAGAAGGACCCCTTCGGCGTCGGGCAGGTCGAGCAGTTCACCTGGAAGGGCCTGCTCGACTTCACCACCTGCACCGAGTGCGGCCGCTGCCAGTCGCAGTGCCCGGCCTGGAACACCGAGAAGCCCCTGTCGCCGAAACTCCTGGTCATGGCCCTGCGCGACCACGCCTACGCCAAGGCGCCCTACCTCATGGCCGGCGGCGGCAAGGACGCCATGGGCGAGGAGACCGCGACCGAGGAGCAGCTCGCCGGGGTCAACGTCCTCGCGCTCGCCGAGGCCGAGCGGCCGCTGGTCGGCGCGGTCGCCGACGGCGGCGTGATCGACCCCGACGTCCTCTGGTCCTGCACGAGCTGCGGCGCCTGCGTGGAGCAGTGCCCGGTCGACATCGAGCACGTCGACCACATCATCGACATGCGGCGCCACCAGGTGATGATCGAGTCGGCCTTCCCCGCCGAGGCCGGGACGATGCTGCGCAACCTGGAGACCAAGGGCAACCCGTGGGGCGCCAACCCCAACACCCGCGACGACTGGACCAAGGGCCTCGACTTCGAGGTCCCGCGCGTCGACGACCCCTCGACGGAGTGGGACTACCTGTTCTGGGTCGGCTGCGCCGGCGCGTTCGACGACCGCGCCAAGAAGACCACCCGCGCGGTGGCGACGCTGCTGCACGAGGCGGGCGTCAAGTTCGCGATCCTCGGCAAGGGCGAGGGCTGCACCGGCGACCCGGCCCGCCGCATCGGCAACGAGTTCCTGTTCACGATGCTCGCCGAGGCCAACGTCGAGACGCTCAACGAGCTGGGCCTGTCGGAGTCGACGTCCACGAAGATCGTCGCGACCTGCCCCCACTGCCTCAACTCCCTCGGCAACGAGTACGGGCAGCTCGGCGGTCACTACGACGTCGTGCACCACACGCAGCTGCTGGCCACGCTCGTCGCCGACGGCAGGCTCACGCCGGTGTCCAAGGTGGACGGTGGCGTCACCTACCACGACCCGTGCTACCTCGGCCGCCACAACCGCATCTTCACGCCCCCGCGCGAAGTCCTCGGCGCGGTCGCCGAAGAAGGCCTCACCGAGATGCCGCGCAACTCCGAACGCTCCTTCTGCTGCGGCGCCGGCGGCGCGCGCATGTGGATGGAGGAGACCATCGGGACGCGCATCAACATCAACCGGACCGAAGAGGCCCTCGACACCGGCGCGCGCACGATCGCGGTCGGCTGCCCGTTCTGCGCGACGATGCTCGGCGACGGCGTCAACGCCAAGGAGGCCTCCGAGCGCGTCGAGGTCGTCGACGTGGCGCAGGTGCTGCTGAGGACCGTCAAGGGCGAGTAGGCCACCGCGACAAGGAGACGGCCCGGCGGAGACGCCGGGCCGTTCCACGTCACCGAACCGACAGGGCCCGCGCGGGTCGGGTTCTTGACGCCCGGCTCACCACGAGCCGGGGCAAGCCCCCGCAAGCCGGGCGCGACCGGGCCCCGGAACCGCCCGATTCCCTTGTGCGGCACCCTTTCCGGGTCTTTTCAGATCCGGGTACGAGACAGTAGCCTTCCGCTGTGGCTGACGCGGGCAAGAAGTCCTTCTGGCTCACCAGGAGGGGACTCCTGATCATCGGTGTGGCGATCATCGCCGTCGTCATCTGGTCGAGGGTCAACCAGCCGAAGTTCCCGCCGGAGGCCGACTGCGGCACCCCGGCGATCCACGTCGCCGACGACCGGATCTCCACCGACGCCGTCCTCAAGTACGCCGTCACCGGCGCGGCAGGCGGCCAGTACACGCTCACGCTGGGCGTGTCGAAGCTGAAGCGCGGCACGCCGTCCTCGATGAAGGTCGAGAAGGCCGAGGAGGACGTCGGCAAAAAGGCCCTCATCCTCGGCGAGAACCTCGCGCTCACCGATTGCCTGTATGCCGGGGAGGTCGCGATGCCCTTCCCGTACGGTGAGTACACACTGCGCCTGTGGGACACCAAGGGCGCCGATCCGGTACAGGTCGCCGAGGTGACCTTCACCAGCCGTGGATGAGTCGGACGGAGCCCGCCGCGTGAGGTGGTCGAGATAGACGAGCTGTGGCTCACCGCGGTACCCCTGCTGGTCTTCGTGCTGCTCACCGCGGGCAACGCCTTCTTCGTGGCCGCCGAGTACTCCCTCGTCACCGTCGACCGGCCCTCCATCGAGGCCGCGGCCGAGGCCGGCGACCGGCGCTCGCGCTCGGTGTCGGCGGCGCTGCGGCGGCTGTCGTTCCAGCTGTCCGGCGCGCAGCTGGGCATCACCATCACGGCCCTGCTGACCGGTTACCTCGCGCAGCCCGCCATCGCGCGGCTCCTTGAACCGGTCCTCGACTTCCTCGGCGGCGCCGGGCCCGCCGTCGCCACGGCGCTGGCCATCGTCATCGCCATGCTCGTCTCGACCGTGTTCGGCGAGCTCGTCCCGAAGAACGCGGCCCTCGCCCGGCCGATGGCGGTCGCGCGGGCGACCGCGGCCCCGCAGCGGGTGTTCTCGCTGGTCTTCGGGTGGCTGATCACGGTCCTCAACGGCAGCGCGAACTGGCTGGTCCGGCGGATGGGCATCGAGCCGCAGGAGGAGCTGGCGACGGCTCGCAGCCGCCACGAGCTGGGGCTGCTGGCGGTCACGTCGGCGCGGGCCGGGACGCTGTCGCCGGAGATGGCGCGGCTGCTGCGGCGGACGGTCCGCTTCAACGAGAAGCGCGCGGCCGAGGCGATGACCCCTCGGGTGGACGTCGAGGCCCTGTCGTCGGAGGCGACGGTCGCCGACCTGTTCGCGAAGGTCGCCGAGACCGGGCACAGCCGCTTCCCGGTGTACCTGGACACGCTGGATAACGTTGTAGGCGTCGTGGCGGTCAACGACGGGCTGTCGGTGCCGCCCGCCGAGCGCGCGGCGACGCTGGTGCGCTCGGTGGCGCGCGAGCCGGTGTTCGTGCCCGAGCAGCTCGACCTGGACAGCCTCCTGGCGCGGCTGCACGAGATGCGCAGCGACATGGCCGTCGTCGTCGACGAGTACGGCGGCACCGACGGCGTGGTCACCATCGAGGACCTGGTCGAGGAGCTGGTCGGCGAGATCGCCGACGAGCACGACTTCGACGAGCACGACACGGTCGACGACGCCGACACCGACGTCGACAACTACCTGTCGGCCTCGGCCGAGCCCTACGAGGTGGACGGTGTGCTGCGCGGCGACGAACTGGCCGAGCAGACCGGTTTCCGGATGCCCGACGGCCCCTACGAGACCCTCGCCGGGTTCCTGATGTCCTCGCTCGGGCACATCCCCGCCGCCGGGGAGTGCCTTGAGTACGAGGGCTGGGAGTTCCACGTCGTCGAGGTCGAGCGGCACCGGATCGAACGGGTCGTGGTCGTGCCGCCGGCCGAGGACGACGAGGCCGGTGAGAAGTCGTGAGCCTCGTCCTGACCGCGGTCCTGCTGCTCGGCAACGCGTTCTTCGTCGGCGCCGAGTTCGCGCTGATCGCCTCCCGCCGCACGGTCCTGGAGACGCAGGCGGACTCGCGGCGGGTGCGCTGGGCCCTGTCGGCGATGGGCCAGCTGCCGCTCATGATCGCCGGCGTCCAGCTCGGCATCACCATCTGCACCCTCGGCCTTGGCGCGGTCGCCGAACCGGCGATCGCGCACCTGCTGGAGCCGGTCGCGCACGCCGTCGGGCTGCCGGAGAACTTCGTGCACCCGGTCTCGCTCGTCATCGCGCTGACGTTCGTCACCTACATGCACACCGTCTTCGGGGAGATGGTCCCGAAGAACCTCGCGCTCGCCGGGCCGGAGCGCTCGGTGGTGTGGCTCGGGCCGCCGATGCTCGCGTTCTGCGCGGCGACGAGGCCGCTGCTGGTGGCGATGAAGGGCTTCTCGGCCTGGGTGCTGCGGCTGTTCAAGATCGAGGCGGCCGAGGCCGTCAAGAGCACCTACACCGTCGACGAGTTCGCTGGGCTGATCAGCGAGTCGCAGGCCGAGGGCCTCCTTGAGGAGAGCGACCACGCGCGCCTGTCGGCGGCCCTGGAGCTCGGCCAGCGCCACGCCCGCGACGCCATGAAGCCCTGGGCGGGCGTCACGACGGTCCCCGACGACACCAGCAGCGAGAAGCTGGAGGCCCTGGCGTGCAGCTCGGGCCTGTCGCGCTTCCCGGTGATCGCCCGGCAGGGCCGCCGGATCCGCGGGTTCGTGCACATCAAGGACGTCATCAACGTCGGCCCGGACGAACGCGCCGAGCCGATCGACCCGGGCCGCATCCGGCCGCTCCCGGCCGTCCCGCCCGACCGCAGCCTCGGCGACCTGCTGCTCCAGATGCGGCGGGCGGCCGTGCACATCGTGCTCGTCGCCGAAGGGGGCGCCCCGCTCGGGATCGTCACCCTCGACGACGTGCTGGCGGCCCTGGTCGGGCGCTGACCGTGATGCGGGCCCCGCGCGGCCTCTGGCGGCACTTCGCTGCGGTCTCCCGAAGACCACTCCCCGAAACCGACCTGAAACGCCGTTCCCGCTGCGCAAGTGACAGAGTGAGCGGATGGACTCCGCCATCTTCGGGCCACCGGCCCACCCCGGCTCACGCCGGGCACTGATCACCGGCGCCACCGCCGGCATCGGCGCGGCCTTCGCGCGGCGGCTGGCCGCCGACGGGTACGACCTCGTACTCGTCTCGCGCGACGGCGAGCGGCTCACCGAGTCGGCCGAACTGCTCCACGAGACCTACGGCGTCGAGGTCGAGGCCCTCGCGGCCGACCTCACCGACGACAAAGGGTGCGCGGTAGTGGAAGGTCGGGTATCCGACGCGGCGCGCCGGGTCGACTTCCTTGTCAACAACGCCGGAATGGGCTTGGCGCACGGCTTCTTCGGCTCGCCCGTCGAGGACGAGGACCGCCAGTTGCGGCTCAACGTCCGCGCCGTCCTGCGCCTCACCCACGCCGCCGTCCCGTCCATGATGGACAGAGGCTGGGGAGCGGTCGTCAACGTGTCGTCCGTCGCGGGCTTCGGCCCCTTCTCCCCGGGCTCCACCTACAACGCATCGAAGGCCTGGGTCACCAACTTCTCGGAGTCCATCGGCCAAGCGGTGCAAGGGAAAGGCGTGCGGGTCATGGCCCTGTGCCCCGGCTTCGTGCGCACCGAGTTCCACCGCCGCGCGGGCATCGAAACCGGTGGCATCCCCGACGGTCTGTGGCTCGACGCCGACTCCGTCGTCGCCGCCGGTCTGCGCGATCTGGACCGCGCCAGGCTGGTCAGCATTCCCACCGCGCGCTACCGCGTCGTGTCCGAAGTGGTCAGACACGCGCCGAGATCCCTGCTGTATCGGCTGGCCGGGCGCATGCGGAAGCGGTCGGGGCGCGGCGGAATCGACTGACCACGCCACGTACCCTGTCAGGCATGTCAGAGCGCGACCAGCTGCGCACCCTCATCTCCGATCTCGCCGTCGTGCGGGGCCGCGTGGTGCTGTCCAGTGGGCGCGAGGCCGACTACTACATCGACCTCCGCCGAGTCACCCTGCACCACGCCGCCGCTCCACTGGTCGGTGCGGTCATGAACGAGTTGACCGCCGACTGGGAGTACGACGCCGTCGGCGGCCTCACCCTCGGCGCCGACCCTGTCGCCGTGGCGATGCTCCACACCGCAAAACGGCCACTGGACGCCTTCGTCGTGCGCAAGAGCGAGAAGACGCACGGCCTGCAACGGCGCATCGAGGGCCCGGACACGTCCGGGCGCAGAGTGCTCGCCGTCGAGGACACCTCCACCACCGGGGGCAGCGTCCTCACCGCCGTCGACGCGCTGCGCGAGGCGGGTGCCGACATCGTCGGCGTCGCCGTGATCGTCGACCGCGGTGCCCGCGAAACCGTCGAGGCCGCCGGAATCCCCTACCGGTCCGCCTATACCCTCGCCGATCTCGGACTGTAAGCCGAACCACCCCTCTTCGATCAATCCCCACCTGGAGAACACGTTCATACTGGGCCATTTGCCGCCATTCACGGCCTCCCGACCATCCTCACGGCCGGGAAGCCGATGGCGCGATCGACAGAGATGGTGAAAGGAAACACCCGTGCCACGCGCGATCGTCGACACCACCTATGCGACATCACCGCTAGACGGTGAACCCATGCAGCATCCCGACGCCGAGCGGCTCGCCTCGGTGCTCAAAGCCCTGGCCGACGCCAACCGGCTGCGGCTGATAAGCCTCATCCAGGCGTCCCCCGACGGGGAGGCCTGCGTCTGCGAGCTCACCGGCCCGCTCGGCCTGTCCCAGCCCACGATCAGCCACCACCTGCGAATACTGACCGACGCCGGTCTGCTGGAACGCGATAAACGCGGCGTATGGGCGTACTTCCGGCTCGTGCCGGAGGCGCTGACCATCATCGCCGGTTCGATCACGCCGCCCAAGCAGCGCCGCCAGAGCCGAGGGGGTACCCCGGCCCCCCGCCGCAGGTGAGCCTATGGCGATCCGGCACCGTCGTCCCCCACGGCTCGGACTGAAGACGAGGCGCACCCTCATCGGCTGCGCCCTGCTCGCGCTGCTCGTTCCCCTGACGGCGATCGCGCTGCGCGTCGTCATCGACCGGGCGCAGGACTGCGCCGAGACGATCGACCTGGAGGTGGCCGCCGCACCGGCCATCGCCTCCGCCCTCGGCAACGTCGCCGGATCGCTTCGGCCCGAGGACCTGCGCGTCAACGCGACCTGTGTCGCGGTGAAGGTCACCGAAGCGGATTCGGCGTCGGTCGCCGCCGCCCTGGTCGACGCCCGCGGCGGCAAGATCGATGTGGGGGGCGGGACCGAGGCCGCCGCCCTGCCGCACGTGTGGGTGCCGGAGTCGCGGGCGTGGAGCCTGCGCGTCGACGGCGCGGTCGAGGCCGGTTCGGGCGGGGTCCTCGGCGCCCACCAGCCCTCGGTCGCGTTCAGCCCGGTCGGCCTGGCCGCCAAGGGCTCCGACGTCGAGGAGTTCCAGCCGGGCCTCGCGCTCGACGACTGGGATCCGGAGAAGCTGCCCGTCTGCGTCGGCGACCCCCGGCGCGACGTGGCGGCCCTCGCCGCGCTCGCGGCCTTCGGCAACGTCGGCGCCGGACGCGAGGTCGAGGTCGACACGAAGCTCGACGGCGAGAAGCTGCCGAAGGGGTACAAGGCGATGCCCGTGTCGAAGCTCGACCTCGATGCGCACAACGCCGACCACCCCGACGAGCCCTGGGTGCTGCTGGAGACGCGTCCGGCGGTCACCGGGCTCGACTTCCCGTACGCGATGCGCGCCGACCTGTCAGGGCTGCTCAGCCAGGCCGCGGAGAAGTTCCTCGCGGTCCTCGACGACGCCGACAACATGGCGCGCCTGACCGGCGTCGGGCTGCTCCCGCCCGACGAGTACCAGCCGGTGCTGACCACGGCCGCGGTGACTGCTGCGCTCAACGGCATCAAGGACTAGCCGACGGGTGCGGGCTCGTCGGCGACCGTGACCGGCGCCTTGCGGAACCATGCGTTGGCGGCCGGGGTCGCCAGGAGCACGATGATCGCCAGGTAGGCCGCGAAGGTCAGCGCCTGCACGATCGCGTTGGCGCCCGACCACCACGTGGGCGTGGCCGCGTCGAGGGCCTGCTCGATGCGCGCCGCGGTGGCCGCGTCGTCGCCGTAGCCCTTCGGCGAGCCCGCGCTGGCGAAGCCGCACACCCCGCACAGCACCAGCGGGCCGGCGACCGCCCAGGTGCAGGTGCGCGCCCAGCGCCTGCCGCGGGCGTAGAAGCGCGCGAAGGACGCGAAGACCAGCGAGCACAGCAGCCACAGGCCGATCACGCCGTAGGAGGCCGTGCGGGTGGTGAAGACCGCCGTCTGGCGCTGCGCCTCGGTCGGGAACTCCTCGGCGAGCGCGCCGGGGAGGACGGCGACGAGCTTTCCGGCGATGAGGACGCTCAAGACCGCGCCGGTCAGGGCGAGCCCGGCGGTCGCGTACTGGACGCCGGCCGCGACCGTCACGGCTCTCGGAGGCGCTATGGGACGCATTGCCCCAAATTAGACCATTACGACCATTGTTGTGGTGCGATCGCCGGACGTTGCCTCATTGCGGTGAACCAGGCGTTGGCGCGGCCGGTCGCGAGCATGACGACCACGGTGACGATGGCGGCGGTGACCAGCGCGGTGATGACGGCCGTGAAGACCAGCACGCCGCTTCTGGGGTTGGTGTAGCCGCTGATGTCGACGGTGGCGTTGACCA
>Ga0307515_10014776_pt1 | contig 14443 bp, 6 predicted proteins | sample 17_EM_MG_FD_194513 | JGI IMG/M metagenome (GOLD analysis project Ga0307515, IMG submission 194513) | Populus trichocarpa ectomycorrhiza microbial communities from riparian zone in the Pacific Northwest, United States - 17_EM | ecosystem: Host-associated > Plants > Roots > Unclassified | place...
AACCATTTTAAATGACCCCCCCCCCCCCCCCCCCCCGAAAAAAGTAAGAAGTAGAGACGAGGAAAACAAGATGAATAATGGCTGGCTAGCGTATTCATGCAGCTAAATTACAACTCCTATTTCCTGCTTTTCTATACTGAATTTAGCAAGGCAGAAATTCAATTGGAGAATCAATTTCTTGGATGATATATAGGTTTCGATGTTTGCACTGGTGGAATCTGTCGTGGAACTTTAGTGTTGCGAATAATGACTATTCCAACACTTCAGTCGGCCAAAGCCTCTTCCACCTGGAAATCTCTTCATTGTTGTATAGTTTTCTGATCCCTCCATAAAATCCATCTGCCTCATCCCCCTCCTCCCTATGCTCTTTCCTGTTGACCGCCGTGCTTCTCCATCGTGAGCCAGGAGTATACTGGTGGAACTCCAACACTACAGTGTCTGTTCGCAGAAATTTGATGTTAATTAGAGTTAAAAGGACAGTAAGCAAAGACAAACTTCATTTGGCTTTTGCAATCACGGCATGGATTGCAAATAAGATGTATTGACATCGTTTCTCGAATCTTGAAAATAAGTGCATGACCTATACACGCAGTCACGAATAAATTTGGCTTTTGCAATCACAGACATGGAGCAAACAGAAAAACTATCATCATTTAACAGAAATTTCTAGGGCTAGAACATGAGGAGCTTCAACTTTTGTCCAGAGTCAAAACAGATGAATAAGATTCATATATGCAATAAAAACTTGGCTTCACATTTTTAACAAGACTGCATTTTTCGCAGTACAAATAGAGACATAAACATTCTCTCTTTATCAAGTTCCAACTAGCATGCCAAAAAGAGTTTCTTTTCGATGATGTAACTTGACGAGCGGGCCATCAAGTGGTGTGGTTTACTTAAAGACAATACAAGGCCATTAAGCTTGCAAAGAAGGCAGAAAGCTGGTTGAGAGATTAGAAGCTTACAATGGGAAATTTATTGCAGCCCCACTTTGTTAAAGATTCCAACTTAACAAAGGGAGGCCTATAAAAGACATTAAGTTCTTTCCATGTGGTTGGCCATAAATATTCCCACTGACACAGAGGTTATCAAAATGTTGGTGGAAGCTGTGACATTTTGACAGGGATTTGTCGTTGGGGACCGATCAAATAGTATAACTTGGTGGTCCACATATTGAAACACCGAATTCAAGAAAAGGACTTGCCCAAAACCCAAAACTGGGTCCAAACTGTGAAAGTAAACTTAGCTTTATTTTTATGTCATACACAGTTTAAAGGAAAGATGTTCATTGCATTTTTCACGAACATGATTATATTATTCAAGTGTACTGGCACAGTTTGGAACTCTCTTTCTTTTCTCTCTTCAAAATGTTTCGCCCAATGCTGCCAAACGTGAAACCGGACTAAAATTGTGTTATTTTTTAGTGTTCCACAAGATGATTTTAGACAAAATAAAAGTAAGATTCCTCAAAACCTTATCTTCTAGGCAATCACATGAAGCATAAAGTGGTAATTGCTAGGAAGAAAAGATGAAATGAACTCACCGCTATTATGACACCGGCAATAATTTTCATTTCCATCACATAACTCCAAGTGACCTACAACACCATACCACCAACCTGCAAATATGCATGGTAATATTTAATCAAACATTAAAGCATTTTTTAAACCTGATTAATATATTCAACATACACTTCTAACTATGTACTACAAAGAATTATGCGTTTATTTAGGCATGTTCTATAGAAAATTCAAAGCGAATCACTTCAATATAAAATAGGACCTCTGCTGTCTCTGGTTCCTACAGACAAGAAGAGTATTTTTTATGATAAAAAAGTTCCCCTAGATTTTAAAGCTCACCAATATAAATCTACTTATCTCTAGCTCTTCTTCGTAGACAATAATGAGCAGATTGGGGTTGAATAATTCTTATTGTATGGAGTAAATACTCGGATATTGATATATCTAACTTGGATAAAACATCGAGAAATTCTGATTAGTAGCAAGTTTCTGGTATGGAGAACAAACCATAAGGAAACTCTTTGTTTCTTCTCCACTGAATCTCAATGTGATCTCCAGGGCGTAAATCATTCAAGCAATCAGAGATATGTAGATCATGCGGGGAGGTATCAAAAGGTGGTGCTCTAAGCCTTTCCCATGGCACACCACTCTCTGTGGCAATTGCTCTCCTCCCATGTGGTGGGTACCTGAGATAGACAGAACATATAAAATTAAATCCACTAGATCCACTTACCATATCAGTGTTATTTTAACATCAACATCTTTTACAGAAAAAGCTAATTCAAGAATCTTTAACACCCTATGAATAGTAACTATGATGTCCATAACAATCTATCGAGAATCATGGTCCAAGAAGAAAATTAATTTCATTACCTGACTTGAAATGTATCCGTCCCTGGATCATAACTTAGATTAGCATCATAGCATGATAGCATGAATCCGACGTGCCCATTCTGCAATACAACATAAGTAGCATTTACTACCAGGGATGAAAATTCATAAAACCTAACACATCAATCCTCTGTAGGGTGTTTAACTAAAAGCATAATTATAGAATTTGTAGCCTTGAAGAAGTAAAAACTATTCAAATTTAAGCTCAATTATAGCTAATTAATTAATGTAAACAACAAAAAAACAGGATCATGATCGATACCTCGCGGTTAAAGACTTGAGCAGGGAACCAAAACTTGCCAGTCTCAAGAGCAAGGTACCAGGACATGATTGAATTAACAGGAAGAGAACTCCTCTGCTTGCTATTGTTAATAGGATCAGCCTTTGGGGTACTCCACGAAGAAGGCCAAAACATTGACAGAAGCCTCGTAAGACCTTTTGGCTTTCCTTGTTTGCAACTTCCCAAATCCTTTCTCGAAGCTAAATGCCATTGCCACTCCCTATAAGCAGCAGGGCCAATAACCCTGCCCCATTTCTGCTTCATATGTTTTTCCCATAAATGATCACTCACACACCTTTCCCTCAAAGAAGTACACACGCCTGCCATGCTACAGAGCCCTGCAGGAGGCAACCTCTCAAGAATGCATTCCAAGGCCAATTCAGGCAAGTCCAAAACAGACATCTCTCCAGCTTCACCATCAAGAGAACTTTTTTCTGCTCTTGCACTTGAACTTAGGCTCATATTCTTAATTGTCATTTTTAAAGGGATTCTATCGATATGAAAAACTTTCAAAAGGGTACTCCTTAATGACCCTAAATAAGAGAAGAGAAGCAAGTCCTTCAAGAACCAGAATGACAACAATCTCATTTCACTTGTCCATGGAGGCAAAGGCTTGAGAGGGAGGGGCTTTAACAATAGGACGAAGGAGAAACAAGTAATGAAGAAGTAAAGTAGCATTGGAGATAAAGGGTATTTATATCGCCGATCAAACTCAAGTTTGGCATAAATTGTTGGATAAAATAGTGGAAGATCAATGGATGGACCAATACTGAAAAAAAGAAAAAAGAAATGGTAATAAAAATATTAAATAAAGAAAGAGAGGAAAGGGAAGGGAAGGAAACGAATCAAGTCTTCTCCTCTCCTTCCTCCTTCCAACAGCAACAACGCCCACCTCTAAAAAAAACAAAACAAAAAAATATATATTGATATTAACAAAGTGGGATCTTCTAAAAAAGAACAATCTTTTTCTTTCATAAAATTCATAAAATGGGGTTTTACTGGTATAGAGAAAGCCCACCAAACCCACGAGGGGGCCACCTCTTAAAAAAAAAAAGTTTTAAATTAGACCAAAATTAAAGCTTTCTCCTATCTATGAACACCCCAAGGAACAAAAAAAAAGAAAAGAAAAAAAACTTCACTTGTGTGAGATGTCAGCTGTCATACAAACCAACTCAAGAATCCAGAAGCAGTACTAGAATTCTCACCCTTTTTTATATTTTTTATGGACGCCAGTTCACCCGCAGCCTAAACAGCTGTCAATAAATAAATAAAAAAGGGAAATGGGGTATTAGATGAGCCAAGAAGGAGAGAGCTAGTGAAGTTGGTGGGGTATTCAGATCTGATTTGGGCCTCTGATACATGGAAATCGCAAGAAGAATACAAACCAGAAAAAAATACAGTAGCAGAAAGAAGGGCTAGATACAGAGGCCCATATCTCTCTGAAAATCTGAAATTTGGCAAGTAAAAACAAAAAAGAAACAAGCTTCAAGCTTTTTTTTTAAATAAAAAAGTGGAGAATACAGATCTGGGTAGTTGAGATAGAACCCCAATTAGGTGACTCAACCAACTCCCCAGTATCTGTTTAAAAACTAAAAACCAAAAGAGACAAATATTAGCAGTAAAGAAGAGGAAAAAAGTGAAGAAATATTGAAGAAGATGGTTAATCCGGGGTCCCCTTTATTCACCTTAATCCATTATTTTCTTTCATCAAATTCTCCTCCACCTCCCATTACAACACCTCTCTCTTCCCTATATAGCAAAGCACTGGCATTGGATAGAAAGAGGGAGATTATATTAATATTTTTGTGATTGAATGAATGAGTGGTTATAGTTAAAGCGATTTCTTTTTTTGGCGTGGATGTGAAGCGAAATCGTTACTAAGATCTATCTATCTTTTTTCTCTTTCTTTAATTGCTGTCTTCTTTAGATTTTTTAGAACTTGAAGGGAAATTTATTTGACCAAGAAAAGGAAGCGGTTAGGATTATCAGGAATCAGGCTTCCCATTGGTGGTTAAACAGGTTTCTGGGTTTTGTCATTATGCAGGCAGGCAGAGCTTCTTATTACCTATAATCTAAATCGCGTGGGGATGTTTTACTGTAGGAGCCGGCACTGTTCACGCATACATAAAATTACTGTGAATGGCAATGTTAATTTTTTTGACTAGTCATTTTGGTACTGAAGGATTTATACTAGGTGATTTGATACTAATTTAAGGTTAATTGATTTTGATTTTTTAGTTAATGGTGAAATTAAAAAAAGAGAAACAGTAATAAAAACGATGTCAAACATGGAAGGCATGCTAGAAATTTCAGTACAGATATATTTTGGTCTTTAAATTTAAAAATAACACAAATTATATGATCTCGATGCCTTCCGATTTAATTTTGGCACAAAAGTTCGTTTATGTTTTTTTTTTCATTGATTAAGAGAAGAGAGAGAGAGATCGTCAGATTCTAATCGTAAAGAGAGAAAAATATCATTGACACTTAATTAGACCACTAAAAAGGTCGATATTTGTATCAAATTATTTCATTTGACGAGGCAAGCTCATGTTAAGTGTTTTTTTTTTTTACTTTTAAAGTTTGTGAAAAACATTTTTGAACCTGGGTAATTTTTGGATTTTATGATGGTCTTTTGGTTTTTTTAAGGCCATGAATAGATTTATTATAATTTTTAAAATGTTTTGGATAAAAAATAGGTTTTTAAATATAAAAAATTAAATCCTAATTTTCCAACCATTACAATAATTTATTGTTGGTTTTGCATTTCAAAGTACTTTTGACCAAATTTGAAATTTTTTATTTTTTTATTTTAAATTAATATTTTTTTAATGTTTTCAAATTATTTTAATGAATTAATATTTAAAAAAAATTTAAAAAAATAAAAAATACTTTAAAAATCAATTCCAACTATACTCTTAATCACTAAATATAATAAATTAGGTGACTCACCATTTGAAACAGCAAGCGATGCGTGCTAATGCTATTATATTTTAAAAAAAAATTGGGGCCAGTCGACAAAATGCAACCAAAAACAAAATAAGAGCTCATTCGTGTGGGCATGCACAAAAGGTTACACGTAAGTTACACAACCCAATAACAGAGCATGTGGGGCTAGCGAACGCGTTCTCCTTCACCATAGATATTTGGACGGTGATCAGAGGAAAAAAAGATCTCCAGGAAGAACAGGGCAGTGCGCTCACCGAGAAATCTCGTGTTAGACTTCTTCCTTAACTTACTGAATACATGTTACATCTGCACTGTATTGCCTCTGTTCTTTAATATATTCCATGATTTAGTTTCAAGGTAAAATATGGTGGAAGCAAATTTAAATGTGTGTAAAAATTATAATTTTTTATTAAAATCTACTTCATCTCTTTTCTTTTTATAAAAACTTATACAAACCCTATCCCGATGAATTTAGTTTACTCTGGCCTTATAATGTTTAGGTTGGTGCTGAGTCAGTTTTATTAATTTTTTCTTTTTAGTTTTTGTTTGGTTCTTTAAAATATATGATGCATGACACCATATGCTTGGATTTGATAATGCGTCAAACCCAAGGTATCGTGGGTTTGGCACGCGTGTTAAATCCAAGACGCTTGAACTTGGTAGGGTGTCTAGCTCAAGGTAGCGTAGGTCTGACACGAGTGTGAGACCCAAGGCTCTTGGATTTGATAATCAGCCAAGTTCAAGGTAGCGTATGTCTGTAAAAAATAAAATAAATCAAGAAAAAGATATAAAAAACAAAAAAAATAGTAATCAAAAGAATGAGAACCAAATATAAAAAATAAAAAAGAATTAAGGAATGATGAGATTAAAAATCAATTTCAATTTCATTTAAATAAAACAAAATATTCAAAAGTATAAATTTGAATGCAAAATAAATTGAATGATTGCTTTGAAAATAAAAGGGTTTGGCGTGGAAATTGAAGAGGAGAGAAAAAATAAAAAAAAATAGGTTGTCGGCACCAAACCATAGATCATTTGGTTACACGCGTCACCCAAGCATAAAGTAGATGCCGAGGGAATTCCAACTCTGCCCTGGAATCAGCGTTTGGCCACCGTGCAACGCTACGCATACCGTTAATGCCTTTTGGCACAACCTATACACTAATGTGTGCATTATACGCGTCAACTACTTTTTTTTCAATAATATTTATATTTAGTAAAATATTAAATCACCTTCAATCCATGTTATGATAACAAAAAATAATATTAGAAAGACAAAAAAAACCCTTAATAGTAAGTTTAGTGATTTTTACTTTTAAAAGTAAGTTAGTCATTTAATTATTTTGAAAAAGTTGGAAAAACCAAGAAATCCCGGATGCTAAGCTAAATTTTTTTATTTTATAAGAATAATTAAATTTTTTTATTGTGCTAAAATAAATAAGAAAATTAGAATTTGATAATGCCAATTAAATCTAGTAAAAATATCACTTTATTAACATGTACTATAAATGAAAAAAACATCATTGTACCATAGTAATTTACAGTACAATAATTTTTTGCCCACGCTTGTCTCTTTTGTTTTTTTTATTTATTTTATCCCTGAAAAAATATGGAATCAACTTTGATTTTCCGTATACTTTTTTGTTGATTTTACCTTCGCTAAACACCACAATCAAATTAGTTGATTTCAACTTCTTTCATGGAAGTTAAAATGTTGAGAAAGTGGCACTTACTTTATTTTTTGTTTTTTTTTAATATCAATTATTTATTATTCATGTAATTTACTTTCAACCACTCATAAACAGTTTCTATGAATCTTAATCTAAAAAGTTTTCTTTTAAATTATTCTAAAAAAAATCCAACTGCTCGAGAGAATCAGTTTTATTATAGTTTTTGTAAATTTTAAATTCGAAATTAAAGGTCATCCGGATCAAGGCAATTAAAAAATAATGTATAGGAATATAATTTATTAGATTACCGATAATGTAAGCATTTTATTTGTGGATCCAAGGGAATTCTTTTTATTGATTATGCTGGCGGGTAAGATACAAAAATCAAGAAGACAACTAGCCTAGTTTATATATATATATATATATATATATAAAGGAAAATATATAAATGGTATAGCTCAAACAAATTAGTTTTCGAGCTTGGGTTTACGATGATGAAAACAATAGTAAATTGGATCCATCATTGATGTCATAATATATTTTTGAGTTATTTTTTAAATTTTATTTTTTTTCATTTAAAAAATAAATAATAAGAAGAAGAAGACTGACATTTTAAAAAAAACAAGTTGAAAGAATTTCAAATATAGAAAAAAATTAAGTTGTAATTTTAGATGGAACTAGAAGCTTAATTGTACTCCAATGTATCCAAGACTGGAGAGATAATGCAAATTCAAGGTCAAATTAAATAATTATTGGACAAATCTGTATAAAAATTAAGTCCATGGACATAATTAGATTTTTAATAAGCCAATTTGATTTAATCATGGGCCAAATTAAAAGTTTAATTATATTCAAGAATTAATTTGGGTCCAATTAACTAATTTAATTAGGTGCAAGGACTTAATTATACTTTAAATGAGTCAAATTAATTTTATTAGGAGCTTAATTTGTGAAAAAATAAGTTTGGGAGCACAATTTGAGCTTAATTGAGAAGATTGAAATTTTTGAAGACCAAATTTAATTTTTATCAAGTCAATTGATTGAATCAATGATAAAATTGCAAGAAAATAAAAAATTTAGGGTCACTTAGGGATTAAATTGACAAAAATCACAGCCGAAGACCTTTCTGTAAAAGATGTCAAACTATTGGGGCTCAATTGACTAAGATTAGGGGTGAAATTAAGGACAATTGAAAGTTTAATAATCAATTGAGGGTCAAATTGCATAAATCCAAGACTAATAACCAAAATAAAAAAAGCCCTAAAATGCAGGGATGATGTTGAAGTTCGGTAAGGGCAAAATTGCATAAAATTAAAAGTTTAAAGCCAATCAGGGTATAATTGAATGAAAATAAAAATTGAAGAACTAAATTGAACTTTACTAAAATGACACTGTTTTGAAGTTACTGTTCATCTTCTTCTTAATTTTTGCTAGAAAAGACTCCTCAAATGACTACTTTTAAGTGCATTTAATGTTTCATCTCTCAATTAAATTTGAAAAAACATACACCACCATGATGACCTGACATTGATTCCGGCTGATTGACAGCATAGTCACCGCCCCAAAGTGGCCAACCTTTTTGTAGTCATTTTGACAATTCAAAATGTCCATCTTCCACTCTCTATAAATAGAGGTGGATTCCATACATTAAGTACCAAGAAATCAGAGGCCAAAGTTGAGAAAAAAATCAGCCTCTCTTCCTAGCTTTATCTGTCAGTGTTGCCCCCCTTCTCTGTGCCACCATAACTGCTAGTTCCTCCTCCAGTTAATGGTCACAGCATGTACAGCCAACATACAACCCTTGCACTAGGTAATCTTCTTCCTTTAATAACCTATACCCATCCTTTTCTTTTTTTTCCTCTAAATGAGGCATGTGGGACGTGAATTGACTCACATTTTGCTGCCTCTCATCCCTTTCAATTAAGAAAGAGATGGGTTGGACGTGTTTCGCCCAGCCCAGCCAAAAAAAAAGAGGGCAAAATATGTTGGGCCACTTGTCAGCCTAACCTGACCGAGTCGGGCTAGACCCATTCTAGCCCATCCCGAATGGCTGGGTCGGGTCCAGTCTAATATATTTAATAATAAAATAATATAATAATATTAAAAAAACCTTCAATTTTTTCAAATGGCATTTTGAAAATATTTGTGAGCTCCCCATATGTTTTTCCAACAATTTTGCATAATATTAGGCTGTATATTTACGTTGTAAGATACAAGTTCAGTATTACAAATATCCGGTTTCCTCCGAAACTTCAAAAAAATCAAGAATTTAAAAAATAATTTTTCATTTCAAAAAACAAAAAAAATATTTTGTTTTCGTGCATACAACCAAATCCTAAAATTTTTTCAAGCATATTTTCATAAAAAATACAAAAACATTCATCTTTCTCATGTTTTAAAATATAAAATGGATATCATAATCAATTTATGATTATCCGTTAGAGTTTGATCAAAATATCAAAAATCATTCACTAATCATTTTGTTCACTTTATCTTGAAAGTGTTGGGATTTACCTATAAACCTTAGTATTTGGATTTTGGAGGTATAAAACTATACTGTAGAGTATACCCTCAAATATTAAAGATGATAATAATAATAAATAATAAATAAATAAATACGATGCTAAAATTTATATTTTATAACGGTTAAGATTTAACTCAATAAAATAGAGGCTTTATTACAAATAGAGATTTGACTTGAACCTTATTAAAGATCAATAAACAATAACAAAGCTTAAAAAAAACAATTAAATAACAATGCAACTTATTTTAGATAGGATGTACTTAGAAATGCTATATTTTTTTTTATACAACCAGTTTTTTATTTGGATTATCGCAAACTATTAAATTTTTTAATAATTATAATATTAGATGGTCATTCTTAAATTTTATAAGTATAATTTTATAATTAAACTTAAAATTACATTTTCTTTTCAATACTCTGGACGCCTCGCAAGCGCCACGACAGGGGAGAACGGATGAGATAAAGTTAATGCTCAGAGCATGGAGCTTGTCTACTAGTTTATGTCAGGTCCTTTTCAGTGCAGCTGCAAATGCGTATCATGTTTCCATCAGTACTTGCATATTGCTATAATACACACAAACTATTTCGTTTCATGATGTCGGCACTGAGAAAATGCAAAACTATAATGCACTTTCTGTAGGCAATAGGCATGGTAACAATTAACTAAATATATTCTTTATCAACCATCTAGGTGGTGACCCAGTGATAAGAGCTTGGAACCAAGAGGTTTGCTCCTTCTGTGGTCTCAGGTTCGAGCCCTGTGGTTGCTCATATGATGGCCACTGGAGGCTTACATTGTCGTTAACTTCAAGGCTCGTGGGATTAGTCTAGGTGCGCACAAGCTGGCCCGGACACCCACGTTAAACTAAAAAGAAAAAGATATTCTTTATCAAATCACCTAGGTGGTGGCCCAGTGGTAAAAGCTTGGGACCAAGAGGTTTGCTCCCCCTGTGGTCTCAGGTTCGAGCCTTGTGGTTGCTCATATGATGACCACTGAAGGTTTACATGGTCGTTAACTTCAGGGCCCGTGGGATTAGTCGAGGTGCGCGCAAACTAGCCCGGACACCCACGTTAAACTAAAAAAAAAAAAAGATATTCTTTATCAGCATTTTAAACAGGAATTATTTAGCAGTTTATATCATGTCGGCTGTTTTTTTAAAAAATAATTTTTAATTGAAAATATATTAAAATAATATTTTTTATTTTTTAAAATTAATTTTAAAAAAACAAAATCAAATTTTCCCCAAAAAAAAAATTCAAAATAAAAACAGAAGGTAACTAGTTGTCATAAACTAGAAAAGGCCCAAAACACAATCTTAGAAGAATTTAGCTGTAAAAAGGAGTTCTCCAGTAGTTAATGAACTAAAAACAAGTTTTATTACCATTTCCACTTTTATGGCTTAGGGTTTCTTCACTTGTTTCACTCTTGTATGCCCTAGCTAGAAGAACGTAATTAAATAATCAGTGCTCAGCCCATGCATGTACAATTAATCAGCCGCGTAGAGTTGCCAAGGAAGGATACTGTTACCATCAAAACATGTAGTTAATTTAAGGATGCCAACGCCTTGTTTAGTCGGAAAACATCACGAGTTCAAATTCTAGAAAAGCAAAATTCTTAAATCAAGATATATATATATATAGGTGGAGGCAGGATTTGAATAATATATAGTTGGGCCCCAATGATTCTCCTTGTCTAGCTATTCTATCCTCTTCTCTACCCAAGATTTCTAAAAATCCCCTTTATGAACAAATGTGTGATGATCCAACACTTGTTTGCTCGTTCGAGCCTTTTTCAGTGAATTATGGAGATTGCGATTGTGGTCAAGCAAAAAGTTTTGGAATAGAACTTGCTTGAAGGAGCTTGAATGGTGGACAAAGTCCCACCTGGTTAGAGCTCCAAGCCACAGGATTGACACCTCGAAAAGCAACATTTCATTGGGGGGGATAGTGGGGTTGCGTGGCTAGTTGCTGAAGCAGTGTGATAAAAAGAAATTAAAATACGACAAAAAATGAATATAAGTTGAAGTCAAACCACATAATGATGCAAATGGCAACATTTGTTTTGTGGTATGGTATCACAGAAAGAGCCATAGTCGATAATGGCGAGATCGAACAGAATATAATATGATCTTGACGCCAACTTCTTCTTTTTACCCAAAGACATTCAAAACCAAGAAGGATGTCAATGTGCCGTGTTCCTGGTGACATCAAAGAACACCGTGCCTGCAACAGTACTAATGTTTCATGGTGATTTATTAATATAAACAGTAGAGCTTCTTAATATTTTTTTTAATCAATTAATTAATAATAAATTCAAGTTGCTGAGATACATGTGTAGAAACCCAAAGGTTATTGTTTCAAGAGCTTGGGGTAGCTATTGATTTTCTTATATCTTATAGACTATTAAAATAAATTAAATCCGCTAGCTAGGCGTGTGGGTCTGACTATTACACATACTTAGATTAGTTGTTAGTTATTTTTTTACATTTGAGAAAAAAAAAATTATTGGATTCATTTACTCTTCAATTATTACATGATTTTTAAGTACTATCATAATTTTTTATTTTAATTTTGCTAATTTATTTTTCAATCATTATTATGTATTTGATTTGAAAATAAAAACACTAATAATAAATGGTTTATGAAATTTAATTTAATTAAGATTTGTTGTTTATCATTAAAATGTTTAAATATATTTGGAATATAATTTTATCATATTTATGATTTTATTGGCTTCCAATCACATAAAATATAAGCATATTGTTTTTTATACATGCTTTAACAATTATATATAATTCTTCTTGTAAATATAAACAACGCTTTTAGTTAAAAACATTACATTATAAAGGGTGCTGGGCATGTGCTTTGTTCAGACAGGAACCCAATTCAGTTGCGCCTCGAGCTAGTGGTTATTTCTTGCGGAATCTACCTCTTATCTAGTACATGAGGAAGTGGCTTTATCCCCCCTTTCCCTGTGGTCTCGTAGGGGCTCTCCATGGATTATGGAACACAGAGAGCATATAATAATTGGTAAAGAATATTTGATAGAGGTGTCATCGTGTGGATCATTGATGAGGTGAAAAGGCGTTTAGGCATCTTTCGCTTTAGTTACCAGAAGATTTTCACAAGGTACATGATCATTTGATGCTTGGTCCCCTAAAGTTGAAGCATCTCATCTATTAAACCCACAAGCCTTTTAAGAAGCTGCCCCACCATTTTTGTCAACGTAAATGCTCTCTCTAGCATAGCTGATCATGTTCTAGATCCACGGAGGAAGACGACGAGCTCGATCCCAGATTGAAGATGAGGTGGGCGCGCGCGCGATAGTAATTCAGTGCTGGCCGGGGAGTATGTGTAAGGACTGGGAATTTGTAAAACAAGTCTTTTTATGGGCCATGGAGACCCTCTAATAATTAATGAGAGCAGCATAGAGAGAGTTAGAAGCTTCGTGGATGTGTTGCGGAGAGGGTGTGTTCGCTTGAAGTTTGAAGAAGAACAGGAAATTATGAGCCTTTTTTTCATCCCCTTATCCTTATCCGAGAGATAATAAAATATTTATATAACCAAGAACCATGGCAATTTGCATGAAGACGTGAGAAAAGCATCGCAACATCTATCGTTAAGGACTGCAATCTAGGATTATAACTCTTAATATATAGGCGATACAGTGTTGAGCAAATTAAAAATTAAAGAAATGTTGGTTGGGTGAAATTAAAAGAAAATTAAGAAGAAAAATGATAAAAAGAGAGGGAATTGAAAAAAATAAATAAATAAGCACTTATTTCACTAATCATATTCCAAGTTTTTTAGTATAAAATATAATTAGATAGGTGACCCGTACTAATATAACTCCAAGTTAACTCGTAATCTGTGACCTGAAATATAAAATACGGATAACCCCACTTAAAGAAAAGAAAAAAAAATTATGAAACTCAGATCCAATAACCTAATGTTGAAGAATGAAATTGAAAAAAAAAATCAATTTAAAAAAAAAAACCTAAAAGAATACCAAAGTTAAAATCAGAATAATCTTTTAAACTTGTGAAAAAAAAATGATGATCAAAAGTTAAAACCCGGGTCATGAGTTAGGATTATAAAAAAAAAAGCAAATATGAAAAAATCACAAAACAAAATTCATAATCATACAAAATTAAAAAAAAAAAAACAATACAAATAACAATAAAAATAATAATGACTAAATCTGGTATAAAAACTAAAATAAAAAATAATAATGAAGAACTAAATTAAAAAATAAAATAAATTAATAAGAGGATGAAAATAAAAAAATAACAATGATTAAATTGGATAGATAGAAAAATAAAATAAAATATTGAAAAGTGAAATTAAAAAAAATAAAAAATAAAAAATAAATTGAATATAAAAATGAAATGAAATAATAAAAGATGAAATTAAAAAAATATTAAAAAAATAAAAAGTTTACGAAAATCCAACTAGTGCTGCACATGCGTCAGATCATCAAGAAGAGAACCGCGATACGTTTTCAACGCCATCGCAGGAAACCGCGTTGGCCCATTGAAAGATAGTACACACGCCGCCCAGAAAAACATGGACGCCTCCCTCTCGATGCGAAAACCAATGAGATCTTTTA
>Ga0307515_10014777_pt1 | contig 14441 bp, 14 predicted proteins | sample 17_EM_MG_FD_194513 | JGI IMG/M metagenome (GOLD analysis project Ga0307515, IMG submission 194513) | Populus trichocarpa ectomycorrhiza microbial communities from riparian zone in the Pacific Northwest, United States - 17_EM | ecosystem: Host-associated > Plants > Roots > Unclassified | place...
TCTTCGTCCGAGTAGTTGTATGTGTCGAAAGCTGAAGTTCGGGGTGAGGCTGTCGGAGAAACGGTAATCCTCCTCATATGTCCCTCAGAGCCCATGTCATCTTCTGATTGTGTTCGGGATGAGCCTAGGGGAGAGTCAGCCGTGTTCGGATTGAAACGAACCATGGGGGGAAGATGAACATGCGGGTCGAAGCCATGATAATATCGTGGCGTTGACACGAATGTAGAGCGATTCGCGCATATACCCAGCATCTGAGGGCCTAGAAACGCACCTGAACGAGAAGAATATGGGCTGTATGTGTATCTTGTTGATGGCGATAACGGACGGCCGGATGTTGATAATGTTGAATAAGTTGTTGACCCATACGTTCGAGACCTGGTGTAGCCCGACGAAAGGTCGGAGCTGGTTCGACTCGACATGCTGACTCGCGCGCGCGCGAAGTAGCGTTGTTAGAGACGAGAGCCGGATGAGAAACCAAACAGTCACGAGGACTTGGGGAACAACGGAAAACCAGTTTGACACGAGTTGATTCCCACGCAAGGACGCGTCGGTCATGTGATCGCGACGTGACCATGTGCATGCCACGCGGGTGGATGTGTGAGGCGATCAAGAAGTATTCTGGTTGCGAAGCTTAGCACTACATTGTAATGAACACAAAGAAAAGTAACTAGGGGTGTAAGAAACGCACAAACTAACGACCGTATCTGGAAAAACGTCTCAGCGCAGGTCGCGTGCCTGAATGATAGGGTACTCACTTTTGTAGCTCCCATTCGCGATTGTCCAGAGGACAGACGTTCCTTGTCTTGAGCCAGCGGGAGATACAGTGGAAGTGGAAGGCATGCTGTAGTCCACGGTGTCAGAAGTCCAAAGATTGGATCCTATTAGTGTGGCCACTCACGTTGCAGATACCCCATGCAGCGTTGCATTCCTCACCGCTAGAAGTTACTTGGTTGGCTTGACAATCAATGCCTGGACAACATGTTAGTACAGATTCAAAGGAATCGCCGAGGTAAGATGGCCGACGAACATAGGTCCATGATATGGTTTCTGCAGATTGCACAGTTATCGACGACGATGTCTAAGATCCTGATTAGACGGCCAAACAGATCGGAGAGCGAAGGGAGACCCACCCCACGCCCAAAGAGAGACTGCGTTCCACTGAAGTCTTGTCAGGATCGTTCGATATGACACCTCAGCGATGGACACTGACTTTCTTAACTTCGAATCGTTTCTTGCCATTATCCTTTTCCTTTCCCGTCTTGGTGGAGGTGGGAGCGTTGTCAACCTCCATGTCGTCCATGAGTAAAGAGGTGTGGAGTGACCAGACAGATAGAAAGGGGTTGCAACAGGCTAAGCGGGGATGACTGTGGCAGTCGGGAACGGCAAGGGACTATCTGCCTCCCCGATTGGGAAGGTGCTGGCGTCCCCTCGTCTCTCATTCCATTTTTCCGCCACCAACCTCGGTCCAACGGCTTGGATTAAACAAAAACGTCGCATTGTGGATATTGCGAGATCTCTCTTCATATCCGACAACGGGCAACACCGACGGTGTCCCAACTACTCAGGTTCCTTAGGCCCGCATGCTGTGTGATCAGCCGCCAACGCCTCCAACCGTCGTTCTTACCCTGTTCGTGGACCGCATGGGACTTGAGCAGCGGCAACTGCAGTAATTGAACTCAAGTTACAAACCTTGCGATTTCTTCCAACGGCCTCTGGACGTGCGCACGGCAAGGTCCCACGCTGATTCTCCAGTGGCACGCCATCCATAAACCCCGTGGGGGTGGTGCTTTCTTCCCTATGCCTCGCGAGCCAGGAGACAGCTCTAAAAACCCCAAGCTGTTGCAGTACTGGGGCAGGATTTGTGCTTTTTTGAACGTCCATCTCGCTAATCAACCTCACGAGAGTGCACGGCGGCCAGCAAACCAGGTCACCAATCAGAGTATCCCTTGTCGTTACTCACAGGCTGTCATGCACGGTTCGTTCTTGTTCACCAATTGGGTCCCTCCACTGATCAGCCCCACATCTGGTTGGCTTAGCCTTGACGCGAACTCGAACGCTATTATGGTGACCATTGTGATATGGTTAGTGGTTACAACGGCATTTCGTACCCCTCCGACACGGTCCATCTATTATGCACATGGAGTAATTTTGACAAGGATGTTCCAAAGCCCCGTCTCCACCCTCTCACTACGGCGCTGCGCTCGAGACACCTTCACGCGCATGGGATTGGCTCGCAATTACCCTCAGCCATCAGGCGGTCTGGTCCGGCAGAGCGTGACACAATATACATTCGCCTGTTAGCCAACTGGTCATGTTTGATCTCGGGCAATAAAACGCCGTGCATAACCGCCAATGGACGAACTTCCAGAGAACCAACTAAGGGACCGCGACCGCTGACGTGCGTTTTGTATCTTAAAGTTCCGCCCACAGTGAGTCAAGCGTGGGATTTGACTGAGTGTATTGCCGTGGGTCGGCAACACCCGGTCGCAGGGTATGCAATCCAAGATGTTCTTAAGCGAAGCGAGTGCTGATGGTATGAGGTTAACCCTGACTATACCTTTCTCGAAAACCGCCGCGGCGAATGAACTGCAACAAAGGACTAGCCTACGTTGGTATGGCACCTGTCAAGTCCAGTCGACTGTGTGTCCCTTCGAAGGCTGGAATCCTCCATCAAAGTCGACCGGGGCCCAGCGCCCATCACTTAACGTCACCGGTGTATGCCGTTACCCTTGTTATCGTTTGTTTTCACCATCAGGTCAAATCTACCCTCATTCCCTTTGATCTGGGAGCTCAGGCACGTTCAAAGACGATAAAAGATAGGCTGGACCATTCCCCGCTGCCTCGGGCGTATTTCGGTTCGGCTCATTCATTCGAGCGAAGATCGCCTCGGTCGAACGGCTCCCGGATGGCCCGCAGCTTCTCACCACCATTTGCCTCCAGCTATCTACCAATAATTAGTATACGCGCCTGTTGCCCCCGCACATAGATCACGCCTCAAATGCTTCTGTCCAGAGTTCGTCGCTGCCCGCAATCGTCGCTCAAAGACCCATGACTCGCAGGCCGGCCTTCCGCTTCATCCCATAAGGATCCCTCATTTTCCCCCAGTTGAATGGAAGGACGATATGAGGCAGTCGGCGTTGTGCGGGTATCATTTAGCCTAAAGTCCGCTCTGTTCCGTCCAGTGTTTCGGCCATTCCCAGACGATCCGATCGCGACTTGCGCTTGGATACCCTTATCGTTGCTCTATGGGCGCAAACTGTGGAGTGACGACGTGGGCTAGGTCCCGTTCCATCGTTTGTTTCACAAAGAGCCGCCACGTCACAATTGGTCATGGTAAATGCGGTGTCCATTGCTCTCGTTTGCCCCGCGTTCTTCCCCTGGATTCGCCCAAAGTATCTGTAGTAGGGCGGAAGATAAAAGACCACCTTTTCGAGAAGGTCATGTGGGCTTGGGAATGTACGGGTAAGGTAAATTCGCCCGCCCGCCCTGGTGAAACATCAATGCACTCCATCCCTTACCGGCGGAGTTGTGGTTCCAGTTAACGGTACTTGTTCCTAAACAGAGTCACGTCGGTTGTTGCAGTTGCGCAGAACCCGCTCCGGCCCGGGCCGTGGCATACTTAGTGCGCGTGGGAAGTTGACGGGACATCATAGCTACTTCCTTCACTGATGTCCTTTTGAATGGTCCCCCGATTCGCACTCCTATGCGACCACGAGTTAGAATGGCCTTCAAATCCGAGTCGTATTCACGGTACCACTAGGGTTGATACTCGGTTGATACCCCAATCCTCTGATATGCAATACGGACTCGAAAAGAACCTCGATGCTTCTGCTGGTGACGTCACGATCCTAGTGGCGTAATCTTACTTTGATGACTCCAGTTCACACCCCGCAAATCTCTCCCGTTATTCCTGTTACACCGGTCGTTCCGGGTTACCCTCTATTTCCCAGTGATGGAGCCTGCGGCGGGATCAGAACCAGTCTCAGTTCACGAGGGTGCAGCATCTACCGTCCAACCCATGCAAACTACTACCTCTCACCATGCTGAAGAAATCAGGGAGATCGCGCAGCCGGAACACGAACAAATGGCTATCGAGCGGGAAAAACTCTCAGCAGAGAGAGAGAGGATGATAGAGGAGGAATGTTCTCGCTCGAATGGGGAGAGTGAAGCTAGGATCACAGAGCTGGAGGCTAGGTTGGCGCAGGTGTGGGCCGACTTCGAGAGCGCAAGGGCACTGAGAATCTCGAAGGAGGCAGGCCGCAAGGAGAGGGAGAGACTGGAGGACTTGGAGGGGCGTGAGGGCACTGGTACTCAGCCCAGCGATATCGCGAACATCGTCCAAGAGCAGCAGGACGAGCATGCCAGGAAGGAGTTGCGATGGAACGAAAAGATGAATCGCCGTGTGGAGAAGGATGCTCAGATCAGTAACCCGTACGATATCGTGACGAGGATAACTGAAGACAGGGAGGCTGAGAGGATCCGGAGGGAGGAGGAGAGGACCGCTGCTGAGTCTCGACCAGGTGCGTTGATCAGCCACCATGGGTCAGTTTTTGGCGTGGTTCTGAAATTTCCTAGGGACCAAACGTGTGTTGGAGGGGCCTGTTCGTCAAGATGCGGAGCGGCGCGAGTTACTGGACCAGATTTCTGAGAGCCGGAAGAACAGTTTGGCTAGAGATCGAGAGGAAATATTGGCCATCACCCGCGAGGTCCCGAGCGAGTGGGTTCCAGGCGGCTGTCTCTGTCGGGAAACCACGTACACATTTTCAAAAGCGCCGCAGAACCTCCCAGAGGACTTCAACTGGGATGCGAACTATGTTGTGCCAGGCGGCAAAGACGGCAGCAACAAGTGGGCTGGGTCTCACTGTTATTGTGGAAGTTGCCGAGTATCGGTTGGCGCTTTGGTCGTAACATGGTTCACCGTTCGCCGCGAACAATTCAAGCTGCAGAAGAAAGGTCCGACGACGGCGTATAGATCGTCAAGCCACGCAACGAGAGAATTTGTGAGTTTACCATCGTTGTTACTCTGGGTGACTCTGATTCTCCGGTTGATTGAGTGTTCGACGTGCGGGACATCCTTGTTTTTCCACGACGAAGATGAGTCTGAATTCATTGACATTACATTGGGATCGGTGTCTGCCGAGAACCTGTCGGAATACATCCAGGTCACCGCGCACATCTGGGTGGGGGATGCCGAAGAACAAACATTGAGATCTGAGGGGGAAGGTTTAGGCCTGGCCGCCATCATCAACGATGGCCTGCCGCGATGGAAACGGGGTGGAGGTAGCGAGCGACTGTGACCGAGAGTAAAAATTGGTAGAAGAATGGAGGACCAACAGCACCCGTGCAGGTAGCTGTATTGTATCGCCGCTTCGTACGTTTACAATTGTTCAGAGACTTCTTTCATATGGCCTAGGATAGCTTTACAGTTGAATGAGGTAACTTAGTTAAGAATTCTGGGAGGGGCCCCAACAAGACCATTAACAATCGATAGTCAATTAAAATAACCCCCACGAGACCGTTACCCAATGCTGGATTGATCGGGTCTCATAGATGTGGATCAAGCGCATGACGAGAACGAAATGCTATCAGGAAGGGCGCAAATCGTCGAGAACTTTCGAGATCCACGGGGGATGTGGGTTGTGGAACCGTTGGTGAGACGATCCAGGGATGGTCTGGGACGTGAACAGAGACTCTACGGGGTGAGGATCTCTCATTTCCATTGGGGTCGTCGAAGCATTGTGGTGACTAAATACCATAAATATCCATGACCGCGATAAGCTTAGACAACAAAGAAACTAGGAATATACAGAGCAAGTGTCTGGAAAACAACAGAGAGCAAGTTAACGATTAGGATTAAAAATATGCCAGAGTTACAGAGCGCGGATGAGAGTGAGGGGAAAAGTGAGGGAGAGAAGAAAGATAGGGGGAGAAGAAATGAGGTACGACGGTCAACAGAGTAGTTGTCGTCCGCCAGGACCGGTGAAGCCGCCCTTTGACCCTTGGGTGTCACGCGGAGGTGACGAAGCAGCGCTACTGGAGGGCGAACCGGTCGAGTTTGGGGGTGCATCATATTCTTTGCCTAGTAGGTAGGCAACAACGCCGTACTGGACGTCTTCGTTGTTGACTTGTACATGAATTGTGTAGGATTTTTTGATCACATCTGTTGCGGGAATTGCCACGGGCGTCAGCAGGGGGTCAACAGAGCGGAAAGAAGTCGGTTGACCGACCTCGGTCGACGTGCTTGTAGGTCATGCAGAGGTAATCCTGGCCGGTCTCTTGACAACGGCCAACCCATTTCATGCGGTCCTTCCACCGCTGGATATCGCTTTTTAGGAAGACCCAAGCATAGCCGAGGAGATCGTGCTCGGAAAGGTTTGTGGGATGCTCGGTGTGGGGGCACGCCTGGTACATGTGTACGAGACGCTTGGCAAGGTCAACGTTCCGTGCCCACTCGCTAGGGAAACGGGGCCGGATGTGAGGCGGGGAGAGGCAGGATGGATGGAAACACGCGACATACGCAGGGATGTTCTTTTTGGGGGCGTTCATCGTAGTCATCGGGGAGATGGACGAGAGGGTGATTTGGAAGGAGAGCGGGGGAGAGCGGGCTCGAAGGTGGAGAGCGTGGAGGGAGGAGGCTTGGTGTTATATAGCATCAGGAGCAGTTGGGATTTGTCGTAAAAGAGGGATACGTAAAAAGAGATTCGTGATCATACCTGTCTGGCAGATTGTAGCCTTTGCGACTTTTTTTGAAATTCGCGGCGGATTTTCTTATTTTCCTCGATTATCATTTTAGATCTCCTATATCCCGTTGGGTGCCGACAATTGAGGAAGCTTTCCCATTCAGTTGCGACGACCCGCATATCTCCAGCCTCGCCCGCCAGCGAGCCCCCCGCACACCGTCTCTCGCCTCGCCCTCGCCCACCCTCGCTCGTGGCACCGACCCCGCGTTTCTCGCCCCGCCGGGGTATCATGCCGTCGGTAATCGTTTCAGGGTTGTGTTGTAACCCCGTCGGCACTGGCCTTGGAAACTGTCGTCAACTTTAGTCTATACCCTGCGAATACGTACGCTTAACCCAATATCCCTTCGCAAGTCCGGATCTCCTCTATCCCCAAACTGTCACCGCCCCCACCGTCCAATCACCTGCCGTGGTAAAGTGCGATCATCCCGCCGGCATTCCCCGCCCCCCCCCCCCTGCAGCAGCCAACAAATCCCATGTCCGATTCCACCCTCGCTCGCGATTTCTATACCGAGTTCCAGGCTGCCCGCAATGGTCCGTCCAGTCTCCTGCCCCGAGATCGGGCACGCGATTGCTCGGCTCACCACCCAGATCTCTTAGACTTTACCTCCCGTCTATCCACCGCGACAACCTCGCACGTATCCGAGCTTTCCGCCCGGTTGGTAATCCTGAGAAAACAGTTTGTGGACGCACGCTCGTTCCTCCCCCCTTACGACCAGCGACAGTACGAAACGGTACCAGTCTCGCTCGATGCCTTTGACGTGATCGTTGATGATATGTCTGGCACGCAAGCAACTCAAGTCGTGGGAACAAGCTCTCGAGAAACTGCAGACGAATCAGTCCTCTGCTGGTATCAAACCAAAGTTTGCGTTCAAACGGAAGGACAGACCCGAGAAGCCCATACCTGACGCACCAGAGGTCAAAGCTCCCATCCCTGCAGAGATAATCAACAGATCACCCGCCTCGCATCTCTCGCTGACCTCCAAGTCAGGGTGTTTGCTCACTTTCACATCGCTTCCGGATACTTCTTCTATCCCCATTGATTCGGAGCTGATCATCGCCAATCTCGACAATTGTATTGTGGACTTGATGGAATCTGACAGTCCTGCCATGGCCCCGACGGCCGTCCACATCCGCGAGGTGACCAACTGCGTCCTCCTCTTGCCAGTCATCAAAGGCAGCGCTCTTCTCTACGATCTCCAACGCTGCGTGGTGGTCATCTCTGGTTGCCATCAGGTGCGTTATACCCTCTTATCCACCCTCCGCTTGCCATCCAGGCACCCGCCACTCTGCCTTCCAGCAGCCTCCTGACCGCAGCGTTCACCCCCAGTTTAGGATGCACGCATCAAAGCACGTTGATGCGTACGTGTCGGCCGCGGCCAAGCCGGTAATTGAAAAGTGTACTGGGATCCACTTTTCTGAGTACCCAGCCAGCCCACCGGTGAGCGGGGATGGACCGAGGAACGTGAGTTATCAGATCCCCCGGGAGACTCGTGCATGTATTACTTGACGGGAACTCAATTGGTGAACCACGATCATAGGCGTTTCGCGTCGAGGACTTTTCTCACATCCGGCAAACACCGTCGCCAAACTGGTCCCTCCAGAACGATAGTACCGCCGCGCTTGACGGCTGGCTTAAGAAACTCCGGGACAGCGGTAGAGGTGCCAATGGGTGGGATTTGCGGATCCTTGACGAAATCCTGGCTGGCGTTGGCGGCGAGGGATCTGAGTGAATCCCCGAAAGGCATCATATCGGTGACACACCATCAAACAAACTGGTCTACTCGAATTTGAAATTATCGATTCCGCTGATCGGGGCCAGGACGCTAATGCAAGTGGTCTGGACTCGCGCGATTGAAGAGGGGTTGCTTCCGCTCGAGACGTTAGAATGGAGCTTGTGTGGCTGTTTCGACCAGTCGTCGACCATCTTCTGACCAATTTCATTATCACTATCTGTCCCCCTCGTTCATGTGTCGGAAGCGAGACGTAGAATGCAGCTCGAGGCTGAAGTGGCGGTGTCGACTGCTTCCGTGACGAGCTGTTCTCATTGTCGACGCACTCCATTGTCCCACCTTTGACTCGGCCCGCGTCCCTCCCCTCGATCGTCCTTGGCCTACTCACAACCTTCTCCGGCCTCACACGGGCGTCAATGGAACATTGACTTGAAATACGCTTAAAGAGTTCAGCATCATCGTCCGAGTCCCAGGCTCTGATCTCCGCCGAGCTCCTGAACTCGGCTCACGAATTCGAGTGTGGAAACTGTCCTTGCCATCGCTTCCGCAGTTGGCAAGGGTGGACCGTCTGCGCGTGTACCAACAACCGGAAGGCACGCGTTCCTCGTAATGAAGGACAAACAGGTAAGAGGCCGCACAATTCAGAAACGCCTCGCGCAAATTGGTTTCTCCACAGAGGGGCAAGGTTACAAATACATACCGCGGCACCTTTGGTCGAACCGTTCCGGTGCTGGGTGTAGGACACTGACAAACCACGGGTATGTAAGCATGTCCGGCGCTTTTAGAGGTCTTCCCGCGTGACCCTTCGCTCGCTTGCGCCTCGTTAATCAGGTTTGCTGCGAACGGCACAGGCGGACTATCGAAAGTCCACACCCTACGATACCTGCCAGAACCATCGGTGCAAACCTCCGCCCTATCAATTCGGCAGCGGATGATCGGCTGTGCCTCTCGCTTGCCCTATGATTGCTAGGCCTAATTTAAGTACCGTTCCCTTTGGCTGCGGAGTTTTCCTGACACCGTCTCCCTTCGGGTTGGCCAGTTATCACACCCTCTGCATTCTTTCACACGTTAAGCGATCATACCTTTCCCGGACAAGGCTTTTCGCTTAGAGCCTCCAACCCCGTGGGCTCGGGCAGGCTGCCTTTGAACGTCCGTTGGTGGGTGGATTCCACCGACGGTAAGCAGGCATCCTACGTGCTACGCGGACCATCCAGCCCGATCTCTCAGCTGTCAGCCTGTTTCGGATCTCTCGGGCGGTTTTTTCCGCAGGCCTACCGTTAATGGGCACTCGAACGTTGTTTCCTTGAGTAACTTCTTACTGCGATCAATCTGTTGGACAACCAGCCGTCGTCCGGTTCGCACGGGAAGGTGTCGTGTGTCCGCATTATAGGGCTAAAGTTACATATATGGAGGATCATGTGTGGGGGAAACTGACTCGAGGAGTTCCGCGCTTCTGGGACACATGAAACAGTGTCCATTGTCCATCTGTCCACTCTGGACAAGGCGTGAGCGGGGTTTCGAGAGTGGGGCGAAGGCATAGCGCCGGAGCGTTGGTCGTGAGGGTCGGGTTGCTACCTTTCCGTAATGATAACCTGAAAGACCAAAATGACGGAATACACGAGAGATATCTAGCGCAGCATTGGGAGGGTAGGTATAAGAGTTCCTAACTTTTATCCGTTCTTACACTCGTCGGTCGCAATGTTAATCCTGCGCGATGCACAACAAGCTGAGAAACAAGAAAAGGAGAGCCCAGAGAGTCTAGAGGACGTGAAAAAAAGAAAAAAGAAAAAGAGGTGCGAGGATGTCAAGGTTTTCCCACAACTATCCGGAACCTTCCACCCTCACGTACAATCATAACCTAACCTTTTGCATCGCATTTTCCTCACGCGGTTGCATTTTGCTGAGCGTACCGGAGGCAATGATACGTCCCGAGCCCTTCTCGATTACCTGATACGCCGCGATGGAACAGATGAGGGTTTAACGTTTAAAGGCGGGATGAGTCAGTGGGTGGCTGCGGCTGAGCCGACCGGTCGATACAACGGGGGATCTGGACTCACTTCGCATCGAGAGCTCATTATTCTCGAACCCATCGCGACTGAATGGCTGACGATCTCGACGGTCGTACCTCTATCAAAAGGGAGATCATAGGGTGTGAAGTACACATGTCCATCAAAATATCGCACAATCCCGAGGGTGGCCGGGGGAAAAGTCGAGACATATGAGCACGGACCGAAAGAAGGACTGATGAGAGAGAAGGAAGAACTCACAGACGGACTGGAGCGTGGTAGTTGATGTTGATGTTTTGGGTTACCCCAAGACCGTTCTTTCCTTGGACATGACCGAGTACGACCAGGGGAGTGCTGCAACAGCTGTCGAAACGTAAACCACGGTCATTACCTAGGAGTGATTGGCAGGTGGAGCGTACATGTCGATCAGATAAGCAATACATCCGCCATGTAGAATTCCGGCTCCGTTGAGCATCTCTACCGTGCCCACAAGCGTGAGGGAAATGCGGTCTTATTATCCACTGAGACATACCTGGAGAGATCGTAACCTCTGCCACCGTACTCGCCTCCAGCCTCTCCTTGGATCCGAGATGATCAGGGCGTTGTTGATACTCCTTTGCGTTGACCTCGACAAGTCGCACCGACTCCCCGACGGAGCTCGCGAAACATTCCTCTGTTCCGACACCGTATGCGTCGAAAACGTTCTTGACTAACCGCTTTGCGCTAGCCGGAGCATCCCCCCGTATTATCGACAAGTCACCTACTTCAGGGAGACCCTCCAAGTGATTCTGGATCACGTAACGTGGGTTTCCGCCACGTCCTTGGACTGCGAGGGTGCGCGTAGGATAAGCGGGCATTGTTACGGGAGCAAACTGGGGTCGTTGTGGATATCGGCGACCAACTTATACCGTAAACCGCGCCCCAGAGTTCCGAGTTCAGATGTAGCCACGCAAGTAACGGATCGTTGCGACTCAATCTCGTAGAGTTGTATTTTACGAGCGGATAAATAGGATAGAAGGGGGTCACAACGTGCAGCGACTCTCGAAGCGCACTCTAATTTCCAAGCGGAAATGCTATGCCTGAAATGGCGATCGGGCCGACGAATCAGATGCGAGGGACAAACCAAATCGAACTAGGATCACTTAACCCCCGTGCAGATCCAGATCCAAGGTCGCGGCCGCGTGATCAGCAGGGGAATGCAGCGCAACAGGTCGAGAACAGTGTCCAGGTGGAATGGCGAGTGGGATAGATAGGAACAAGACCGGGGCGGTGGCCCTGGTCGTAGTTTTGAAGGCGAGCGCAGCAAGTGGGCACTGGGAGGAACGGCTTTAACGTTGAGATGTGTAAGATTACGAAGTGATGGCCATCACATCGTCGGACAGGTCGAGAGGTCCAGTGTCCAGAGTGAGTCTATCTCAGCGTATCCTCGAGCGCGTAGAAATCGGCGGTACCCTTTTTCGAGAGACTTCGAAGTATTTCCGCCACAACGAGAAGGTCGCATTCCTGTGTCCTTCGGGCGGCGCGCAGTCGGGGGAACAGGAATGCGACTGGAAAGGATCCGCGCTCAGCACCCGGTAGCTGGTTCTGATTTCTTCCAAGATTTGGCGATTAAATGCACGACCGCGAAGGAAAGTGGAGGTAGATTCTGAAAGGGATTTGCAAGATCAGTTGAACGCGACGTGGAGCCAGAGATGACGAATCGGACGAGAAAGCTGTGGGGGCCTGGTTAGTAGGGTCGGGACCATTTCGGTCACTCCCGAGGGGGGCGTCTATGTCGTCGGCATCGTCGGTGACACCCCAACATTCCCAAGGCCTTCGTGTGCCCCCTAGGGCTGCTCATCGCATTTGCCTTCGACGCCCCTCGTTTTAGACGGGCGCCATTCCGAAGTACAGCGCTCGCAGCCGGTCGTTTGGAACGCCCTCCAAGATGCCACGGACATCTTTAGGCGGAATCATCAACCTTTCGGCCAAAAATCTCTCGAAATACCCCTCGCTGTCTCTGGCCCCCTAACCAACCCCTCGGTACTTCAGTCGTTGTAGACCATCATCTTGATACATTCAGCAGCTGCATTTTTGCCGTAGATGGCGTCGCAGCAACAATCACCCGCGGTTCAGAGGAGCGTGCGGCTCGACCCAGGTCTCGTGGCCTTCCGCCCTTCCGTTCCAGGAAATTTGGATACTTTGGTGCATTTTTCTTATCGGAAGTGGAAGCACTATAGCATGCTCAGTGCGCATGTTCCCCGCTCCACAGTGATCAAGAAGATCGGTCACCATGGGGTCATTACTCTAGTCCGCACACTGGTGCCTCCCACGCGGTAAGTTTTCCCGTTCTCGTGTTTGCTCTAAACTGAGACCATCACGATTATCCAAATACGTCAATGTCCCGGTCTCGGTCTCACCCATCTGAAGTAGATCTATATCCCGTTTGAATGGTCCCACCTGAGTTCAGGTTGGAGTCCATAAAGTATTCTCCAATAGTCACGGTTCTCTGATGGAACGATCTGTGTAGGGTCCGGAATCGTGGACATTTCCCGTAATCTCGCTGACGAGCAGCGGGAACGGGATCTGGCTGTTAAACCGGTACCAAGTTGGCACGAGGACAATCCTTTCCCATTCCCGTGCAACACCTGGGGGAAAGTGTTCTGATTTATTCGGAGAATAGTGGTAGTGTCATCGATGTTCTCCTCCACGTTGTAAGTGGAGCCACTGATGCTCAGCGCTGCGTCGGACGACCTCCAAGTCGTGGTTTTTGCCACCATCTCCACTCCGCAGACCCTCCCGGAGTTCTTGCCTCCGAAGCGAACTGTAACTTGCGGTTGACTACAACGACTCCAGGTACAGTCACCGCAAGCTCGTTAGCCAAGGGTAAGAGCAACGCATCATCCCGGTGGTAACCAATGAGCCAATGAGATTGCCTTCGTCTCGCCCCACCTTGTGAGCCCCCGTGTATCTCCCCTTAGTGCCTCGTGCCCTGACTCCGGATTCGCGCTCTGCATTTCATTCTTCCCGTAGATCTCTTAATGATGAGCTAGTCCGCGTGGATCCATTATCTGACCGTCGACGATCGACGCGAATCCTTGGGGTTATTGATTTGGCTAGCGATCGTTTGACAGGCGTACGAAACGATGGGCCAATTGTCAGTTACTCCGTTTGCAACACAAGAACAGAACGGACCATCAGAAATCGGTGAAATACGCGTGTTTTCGTTGTTTCTGTCAACTTTGTTGTTTATTCGATATTCCAGCGTCGAAGAGAGCAGCTTCCTGCCGTTTTATGTTGTTATCATCAAGGTACACCTGAGGTATCCTGCGAACATCTAATTCGAACTGAGCTTTTTGTGTGTAGCCTTCGGACTTCGTCGTAAGCGTCCTACGTTGACCCGGCGTTCTTCCATCAAACACGAAGCTAGGCGGCCGAAATACGAACACTTCGTCGTAGCGAAATCACCCTTGATCCTGTTTAGCTTGAATGCCGGAGCGTCGATCGTCAACTATGCCTCAACCTCAACCGACCTATCTGTCGAGGGACCACCAGTGTCAACGGTAGATAAGGTAATAAGCACGCCGAGCATAGGCTAACTGTACGAACCGCGCATCCGGGCTTATTTCCAGATAAACACTTATGGATTTGCTTCCGGTTGGCATGGAGGACTTCCTTTCCGTGTCTGAGGATGGCCTCGGTGGCAGTGATCCGCGACTTGAGACGTTCCGGCCGACGCCTAGCGAGGGGGACGATCCCGAAACACGTGATGGGGAAGTGACGAAGCAAGGGGATCACGAAACAGGGTAACGTTCTGTTGGATGGCAGCGCGTCTCGTCGGTAGGAGTGAAGATCGGGAGAAGTTTACCGGGGGATTGGAATAGCGAGCCTGAGGCTGCTGCTCCCTGAAGACCGGTATTTCTGTCACACTGGAAGGTTGGTTCCTTGCCTTCGTCCTCGGATGAAAAGCCTACACCGGATGTGGT
>Ga0307515_10014778_pt1 | contig 14441 bp, 18 predicted proteins | sample 17_EM_MG_FD_194513 | JGI IMG/M metagenome (GOLD analysis project Ga0307515, IMG submission 194513) | Populus trichocarpa ectomycorrhiza microbial communities from riparian zone in the Pacific Northwest, United States - 17_EM | ecosystem: Host-associated > Plants > Roots > Unclassified | place...
ACTACGTCAAGGAGTTAGGAAGGCAAAACTTGATGGATTTGAAGGTTCTCATCGACGTGCGTCTCACGCTTACTTTCCCGCCTCTCCCTGATTTCGCTCCAATGTAGTGGAATGAAAAGAACAAGCACGTCCTACCTACTTTCACTTTCCAATACTAACACCATCTTTAGTATCAAATTCTTACGCATGTCGTCTGAGATGTTCCCCTTCGCTTCGCACCCTAAGTACGGCTACGACCTGAGCTACGTCGATGCGGAGCTCAAGGAAGTTGGGACTCTGGCGAAGGAGCACGGCCATCGGTTAACCAGCCACCCAGGCCAGTTTACGCAGATTGCAAGCCCGAAACAGAATGTCGTTGAGGCTTCAGTGAGGGAGTTGGATTGTGAGTGAATAGTAACAGTTGGTTTCAATGTTTCACCGTTGTATTTTGATGTAGATCATTGCGAGATGATGGATCGGATGGGGTTGGACCAGGACTCTGTTATGATCATTCATATGGGAGTGGGTTGGCTCATGCTTCTGAGTTGGCTCTCTCACATTCGAAGTAGGGGGTGTATAATGACAAGCAAGCTACACTCGAAAGGTTCAAGACCAACTACCAGGAGAAACTGAGTGATGCGGTCAAGAAGCGTCTTGTCCTTGAGAATGACGAGGTCCTTGTCTACTTCCATCACTCTTTCGAGAATCAGCTCATTGATGTCATTTCGCAGATGTGTTATAACATCGATGACCTCCTAACTGTTTGTCCGGACCTAGACATCCCCATTGTCGTTGATTATCACCACGATTGGATCAAAGTACGCTGTTTTTTAACTCGTCCTTACTCCTGAATAACGTATCGTCGACTCCAGCCCTCTTCTCGCCCAATCGCAGAACTCATACCCATAGTAAACGAAACTTGGGCACGCAAGGGTATCCGAGTAAAGCAACACCTCTCCGAACCACGCCCAGGAGCAGTATCGATAATGGAACGCCGCGCACATGCAGACCGATGCAGGTCCCTCCCCGATTGTCTCCCGGACGACGTCGACCTGATGATCGAGGCAAAGGACAAGGAGCAGGCGGTATTTGAGTTGTATCGGATTTATGGGCTGGCTGATGTCATATGGGAGAATTTAAGACCCGAGAAGCCTTTGGACAAACAGACCAAGCAGACGAATGGACGGAAGAGCAGCTAGTAAATTGAACTTTGAAGTCAGCCGTTTGGGCATCCACCAATAATGTCTCTCTGTACAATGCATGGCTCGATCATACCCAGTCTCTTCCAGAGTTCTACTCCACTGGGCAATGCGCGGTGACTCTTCCGCTGTTCGACATTATGTCGCAAATGTCGGAAAGAGGCTTTTAATGGCTTATAAGGGTGTTTCACTTGCACACACCCCTTCGGGGTGTATAAGGGGGGTTTTACAGCACCTTATACACGCAATTTCCCTCGTATATGACCCGCATTTTTTATCCATTCACATCATTAGAATCACACTTTGAGAGCATAAGCAATAAACACGAGATTAAGAGCAATCTAAGTATATTGGAGACCAATATATGCGGAAGCTACAGCACAATCAACAACTAATTTGGATAATAACATCCTTCGGTTCTTAACTCGGTTCCTTACACCAGTTGCACGAAATTCCTTGTCCGGAGAAATCAGCCACTGTGCCCTGAAACAGGGACTACGGTGCGTGTCAATATGAATGCTGTTGCATGTGAGATTCTCTGTCAGTCCATAGGACGAGGTGGGAGAGTGTGAAGGACACGGACCAGCATACAAGCTTCCCTCATCACCCTCTCTACCTCCCTTACAATTATTTCCACATTCTACTACGAAATGTACTACCACCTGCCCTTGCTGCTAATCCCCTACTTTTTTTCTTTTTTCTTTTTTTTTTTTTGGTGGGAAAGGGAGGGAATGCGTCATGCACCATCGCGCCTGGGCGCGGATGTGGAGGACTCCATCAGGGCTCACCAAGTTGGCCTAAAACCTTTGGACGGGAGTGCCCTGTGTCCTACCCCCTAAAACCCCCCTTCGCCGGTGTTCCGGCTGCATCCCTTTATGTGAAGTTGATTTGAGGACCCGCTAACGGATCGAACTTGGTCAATTTTTCCTCAGCCCGCAGCTTTCGGAGTTTCCTTTGTTTCCTTACTCTCTTGCCTTCTTCCATGAAGCGCGTCGCGTTCCAGCTCTTTGTCACTTGGTCTGTTAGGAGTCCTGTTAGTATTTGTGTTGTCTCGTTAGGGGTTACGTCTTGATTTTGAATAGAGATCTTTATTTTTGATTTCCATATGGCCCAGACCGTCATAGCGATCAGCATTCGCAGTCTTGCTAACCCCCTACTTGTACCAAACGCAACCAGTAGTTTAGTTTATCATCAAACACGGTGAGTCCCCCAGACAATCCTGGTAGAATAAGCTCACCACTACAGTGACAAGCGTCAGTGGAGGTTCAGGTGAGAAAAAGAATCACTCACTCCTCCCCAACACCCTTGAGGCTGACAATACAGCCGCCCTTGATCCACGGCTACGTTCTCGTTGACCAAGGAGAATTCGTCGTCGGCCTGCTTGAAGTCTACGAAAGACAGAGGTCACGGATCGGGCTGGGGCAGTAATTACTGACCAGCGACACTCTGAAGTTCGGCAGATATGCCCTTTGCAGATACAATTCCAGCACCGTTGATATGTACATCATCGGCCTGCGTGATAGCAAACTCCCTGCTCCCCTCCTTCGTGATCTGTACCTCTTCTCGGAGCGCCATACCACCTGGGCCTACAAAGGGAGCCTCAACAACCTCCCGCGAAATGCATACACGGTGTTTGAGGCCCACAAAGCGCCCATCGACGGAATGGCCGGGTAAGCTGGTCTGACCAAGATGGAAACTCGAGACAGAGTTCGCCGTGCCAATTAGATAGGGAGCGCCTTCCATGTCTTGTATCTCTCTCGACGTCGAGGAAGAGTTTACAGGGGTATCGAACAAGCCTTCATCAGTGGCTGGGACAACAACAAACGATATACGCTCAAGATGGTTCTCCCAGGCGTACCCACTGTCCAAGTCAATGGGACGTCGACTGGGAAGGAAGGGTTATCGCAGAGTGGGGTGCAATATATATATATCTCGTATTATAATGCTTGTTTTTTTCGGGTGGTGGTTGAAATTGGTTCAAGTTTGGATTACCGTTACGGTTCGTTTCATCCCTGACCTCATGGACGGCCTGTCATTCGGACCGATGATACTTCGGCCGGCAACCCGCTCTCTGGCGGTCCACCCCGCGGGGCAGGGGGCAAAAGCGAGGACGGTAGTACTCAACAATCTCCCTCGAGACGCTGTTCCTCTTTTCCCTCCATTTTGATCTCCGCCATTCCACCTCAGCCAGTATTTCCGTCAAAGGTTTTCAGGCCATCCACACAAATAGGTACCCCGCTCCACGTAAACTCCGCCAATAAGAGAGGCAGGGACAGTTGAATATGGGTGCAATTCCAAGGCCAGTGTATGGGAAATGGTGAGGCTCTAGCCGATGTTTATGGGGTTGGAAACATGGCCGGACATTCTATGTATCATGTGGTTGGACAGCCGGGACCAAAGAGGCATGGTCTGGTAAATTCAATCAGATACTGTCTGCTGCGCGTATGCACCAAATCCAAAGAGAAGTTCAATGTTCCATTTTAAGTCAAGATATTGAATTGATGCCTCATGAGACCAGAATACAAGGGCAAACAAGGTACTTGCGTGTTTTTCACGGTATATTCCCCCAAACAGCATCGGGTGGGTGTAGATCACCATCCTTCCAGCGCGAGACGGGCGAACAGTTCCTCTAATTCACATATTATTCAACCAACCAACGAGACTCTGCCCACCTTTGGTCTTGATTTGAGCCGTATGAGCTGCTCTAGAGCCCTGTTTGGCCTCTCTGCACTGGAAGAACTTCCCGTGATAATACAACGATGGGCGGAGCTTCAATAACCAAAAGAGCAACTATTACCAAATCACATGGTTAAATCAAAGCGGAAGAACAGCTAGGAAGATGCATTTTTGTAAATTTGAGTCCATGAGGTTCCAAAGGCAAAGTGGTCAAAATTAAGAGAAACGGATCGATTAGGAGATGAAAGGGGTATCGTTATAAGGGCAGGTGAATGCATGCCCCTACGACAATCGTGGGGTACCCAATATAAAAGGCCACCCTCTGAGCCCCTGACCCAACCACCGATGTCGGGCTTTGCACAAAGACCAGGATGGATTGGGTTACGAGAGGGAGGTCGGATGGAAAGGGATGGAAATGCGTCCCACGTACGGGTAGTGGTGTTAGAAGACCCAGAGACGATGTGCTGCCTGTCAGAAGCGTAAGCAATAGACTGGACCTGGTAAGTATGTCCTTCGAGAGGGTTGCCGGCTGCAGTACCAGCCTCGGTACCCCAAGTTCTAACGGTGATGTCACCGGATCCAGAGATGATGTAGCGCCCATCGGGAGAGTAAGCACCGGAATCCACTGACCCAGTGTGCTCCTCAAGAAGATTTCCAATTGCAGCGCCAGTCTCGGTCTCGGCACCCCAGATTCGAATGGTGCAGTCGTCGGATCCGGAGATGATGCGCCGCCCATCGGGAGAGTAAGCAACAGACGACACCGATTCAGTGTGCCCATAGAGAGGATCTCCGACTACAGTACCAGTCTCGGCGTCCCAGATTCGAATGGTGCAGTCGTCAGATCCGGAGACGATGCGCCGTCCATCGGGAGAGTAAGCAACAGCCTGCACCGAGCCAGTGTGCCCCTCGAGAGGATTCCCGACTGCAGCACCAGTCTCGGCATCCCAGATTCGAATGGTGCAGTCGTCGGATCCGAATATGATACGCCGCCCATCGGGAGAGTAAGCAACAGACGACACCAATTCAGTGTGCCCGTAGAGAGAATCTCCGACTGTAGTACCCGTCTCGGCATCCCAGATTCGAATGGTACGGTCGAAGGATCTGGAGAAGATGCGCCGCCCATCGGGGGAGTAAGCAACAGATGACACTGATTCAGTGTGCCCGTAGAGAGGACCTCCCATTGCAGTACCAGTCTCGGAATCCCAGATGCGAATGGTGCAGTCGTAGGATCCGGAGATGATGCGCCGCCCATCGGGAGAGTAAGCAACAGCCTGCACCGGGCCAGTGTGCCCCTCGAGAGAATTTCTGACTACAGCACCAGTCTCGGTATCCCAGATTCGAATGGTGCCGTCGTCGGATCCGAAGATGATGCGCCGCCCATCCGGAGAGTAAGCAACAGACGACACCGATTCAGTGGGCCCATAGAGAGGACCTCCGACTGCGGTACCAGTCTCGGCATTCCAGATTCGAATGGGAATGGTGTGGTCGAAGGATCTGGAGATGATGTACCGCCCATTGGGAGAGTATGCAACGGACGACACCGATTCAGTGTGCCCGTTGAGAGGACCTCCGACTGCAGTACCAGTCTCGGCATCCCAGATTCGAATGGTGTGGTCGGAGGATCCGGAGATGATGTGCCGCCCATTGGGAGAGTATGCAACGGACCGCACCCAGTCAGTGTGCCCCTTGAGAGGATCTCCGACTGCAGCGCCAGTCTCGGCATCCCAGATTCGAATGGTGTGGTCGAAGGATCCGGAGATGATGTGGCGCCCGTTGGGAGAGTATGCAACGGACGACACCAACCCAGTGTGCCCGTAGAGAGGATCTCCGACTGCAGTACCAGTCTTGGCATCCCAGATTCGAATGATGTGGTCGGAGGATCCGGAGATGATGTGGTGCCCATTGCGAGAGTATGCAACGGACCGCACCCAGCCAGTGTGCCAGAGAAGACCTCCGACTGCAGTACCAGTCTCGGCATCCCAGATTTGAATGGTGTAGTCGAAGGATCCGGAGATGATGTGGCGCCCATTGGGAGAGTAAGCAACGGACAACACAGACCCAGTGTGCCCGTAGAGAGGATCTCCAACTGAAGTACCATTCTCGGCATCCCAGATTCGAATGGTGCGGTCGTCGGATCCGGAGATGATGCGCCGCCCATCGGGAGAGTAAGCAACGGACCGCACCTTGCCAGTGTGCCCCTTGAGAGGATTTCCGACTACAGCGCCAGTCTCGACATCCCAGATTCGAATGGTATGGTCGGAGGATCCGGAAATGATGTGGCGCCCATTGGGAGAGTAAGCAACGGACCGCACCCTGTCAGTGTGCCCCTCGAGAGGATTCCCGACTGTAGCACCAGTCTCGGCATCCCAGATTCGAATGGTGTGGTCTGAGGATCCGGAGATGATGTGGCGCCCATCGGGAGAGAAAGCAACAGAGTTCACACTCCGAATATGCCCCGTTAGAGGCTCGCCAACTACGGCACCAGTCTCGGCATCCCAGATTCGAATCATTTTATCGACAGAACCGGTAACAATTCGGGTCCCATTCGGGGAATAACTCACGCTGTTGACGGAGCCAGTGTGCCCCGTCCATTCCAATGGCGGCGCTGGCCATGACAACAGGCTCCCCGCTCGTATCCTGATGGTTCTGGTAAATTCTCTGCTGAACATCCTTGATAAAGGTGACTGTGAGGGCAGGAATGGTCCCGTCGAAATATAGATGTGAGGAGTACTGATGGAGATGGGGGTGTGAAAAGTGATTAGGAAATGGCAAATATCCTGAATTCTCTCAAGAAGCGTTGAATCGACATCCTAGAGCCAATTCAAATCACATTGGAATGCAAACTAGCAGTAAGCTGGGATTTACTCACCCTGACCCATGATAGTAACCTTCGAAGGCTTGGAGCACCGATTGGGACCACCCCCATAATGCTCAGCACTTCAACCCAGAATAGTGGGTACAATCCTTCAAAGAATTTCGTCAAGCTTCCCAACACCAACATGCGCTGATCGCGGTCGTCTGGAGGGAGGCAAAGATGGCCCAACCAATGGAGACAACTATACTGCAGGGGGTCTGAAACATTCTGCTTCACTCGGGATGGGAGATCTTGAATGTCTGCATTAGTGAGCCGTGAATCTTCGAGCTTGCAGATGTTGAAACGGAGTTGCATAATCATCGTCTGGAGACAAGCAACTCCGAGCTGCACGTCCGCGTAGAGGACATTCACCTGATAGTCACAGTGGTTGCTGACAAAGAAATCGTGCACTGACAAATGCCGGACACGAATCCCTCTATTGGCTGCCTCATCTCGATAGAGTAAAGAGCTGAGAGCATCCACCCACCTCTTAACGAGATTGGGTTTCACAGCCGCTAGCTCTGCGATCGTCTCATCGCACAAGGCGCGGTTTGGTGATGTGACAACAAGGACTTCAATCACCCGCTTAAACTCGGCGTTATTACGCATAATTTGTGCTTTGAGGATACTGGAGTAAAGTTCGTATAGAGATTCTAAGCCAGTCTCGGCCGAGTCTTGCAGAGCTCCCTTCAATGACTCTTCAGGGTCGTTACACCGTTCAAGGGCAAGGACAAGAGTCTTAATAAAGATGAAAAGACCGTTCGCCCGAGAGATAACTCTTTTGAAATCTGATTCTTCGGGCCATGGGGTGTTGAGATGCCAAACAGAGGCCACCAAATCGAACTGGCTTCGGGCGAAGGTTCGCAAATCAGCACTGGCATCTTGATCTGTGGCCAGGTCATATGAAAAATACGTCGACTGTGTGAGAGCACCAAAGAAATGTTGTATATCGACTTCAATTCTGCTGGTGATAATAATCTTGAGCCACGGGGCTTGTGCGGCTGCATTGGTAAGGACTTTCAGGAGATCTGGGCGACTCCGGGGGTCACCACACTCGTCAAGCGCGTCGATGACAAAGGCGAGGGTGTGATCCGGGTGGCGAGGAAGGGAGCGGATGAAATCAAGGAAGAGAGAGCCTTTCATCGACTCTGGAGTAAGGTGTGGGTCGTCGCGAAGAATTTTCGCTACAATGGTTCGAAAAGGAGGGAAGAGTATGGCGAGTTTGTGGATGAAAGTCGGAAGGATGTTTCGGAGCACGCTCAAGTTCGGGTCGTCCCTCCGGCAGAAAAAGGCTCCAGCGAGGTGGCCCCGCTCGTGAAGGTTTGCACAGATCGAATGGGCTAAGGACGTTTTTCCGATTCCGGGTGAGCCATAGAACCAATACGTATTCCTCTGGAGAACATTATCTTGCCCCGAATTATTGGCTACCCAGTCCAGGATTTGATTGAGAAGAGATTGGCGGGTGCCGTCCATACAGCGGAGGTCGCGGTGATAGCCGGTACGGTCTCGACAGGCTTAAGACGCCTAAACAACAATTCTTGCTCAAGCCACTCTTGCTCTGCCTGCTCTTGCTCGACTCGCTCTTGCTCTGCCTGCTCTTGCTCTGCCCGCTTTCGCTCTGCCCGCTCTGCTCGCTTTCGTTCTTCCCGCTTTCGTTCTTCCCGCTCTCGCTCTATCCGCTCTCGTTCTGCTCGCTCTACAACAAACCCCTGAGGATCACTATCGACAGATTGAGAAAATGAGAGCTTACTGGTCTCGTTGGCTATGCGGAGAGCCTCCACGTTCACGGCACGGTCGAAATCTTCGATCACTTTGCTTAACTCTGTGTCTATTTCTTCGACCATCTCCGGGTACCCAGGACCACCGATCGTTCTCGCTGTGACTATCAGCAATTTGTCAAACCGAGAGGATCACCACCTACCACGCTTGACATAATCGCATGATAATTTCGCGGCCCTGTGCATTACTTCAAACATTCGCTGGATAAGCTCCTTCAATATTTCTGTTTCTTCGGAGACGATTTCATCTGAGACCTTCGTCGCCAAAGGCAAGATCCGCTGCACCCGATCGCAAAGACCCGAGGGCATCTGGTCATACTTGTTTTGCTCCTTCAAGAGCTAAACCGTCAAGTGTTAATTCTGCAACCCGATACGCCGGTAATCAGTACCAACCTCAAACGTAACTCTAGCAACACCGAAGATAGCCTTTGTAATTGGGCTCAACTAACAGGCGTCAATTTCTTGCTCGTTCTATGGGGATGTGGGAGAACTGACCTCGGCGAAGACAACACCATATTTAATCGCTCTGTCCACAGACTTCTCCATCGATACGCTCATCAGTGGGTGGCATTCCCTAAGCAGTCCTTCGAGTTCATGGAGCGATGAGCGTAGAGCTTCCGCCTACGCAGACATTACTAGCTGGCGGGAATGAGCAGTGGCAAAGGTACGAACGGTATCATTTGCAGAGAATCGTAATTCTAGAGATCCACTATGCTTCCCAACGACAATATCCTCTGTCCTTCTCTATCAGGGAAACGTGCGGACTGGTTGGTGATAATGACTGACTCAGTACGGTGAACTCGCGGTTGTTCGAGTTCCAGTAATCACTGAAGAGTCCATCAAGATCGATGACTTCGTTTGCCTCTCGGTACTTCGCCCAAACTGAATGACCGATCTTCATTCGGAGCTCAGCGCGGATCTGAGTGGTTGGAGAAACATCTCTATACACGTACATCCACTGGTGAGTGTACGCATGGGGGAAATAAAGGACATACTGGCGTTGTGCTAGTGTCCAGGTGTGGTCGTCTTTTTGCTGCAATTCTCTCTCCACATTTTCTACAAACAGTCTCAGCCCATACTCTCGATTCGGAACAGTTTGCAATGTAATATCTATGTGTTAGTCAAAGTGAGCGGCATGGGTGTCAATCGAGGGAAGCGCCGCACGGTCTAAATACAGGCTTGGATTCTTCATCAGCGAGGGCGCTATCTGGTCGTTGAGGGTACTCACAGGTTTTCTTTCTTGTGATCCTGAGTCGTCATGTTCATTCGAACACCTGAAGGTTGCAACGTGTGGTGGGTGAGACCTGCTTGACGGCTGGCAGACGTGCTTGGCGCCTTGAACATAAAAGGAAGGATCGACAGATCAGATGGAAATAAAATATCTTTTATATTCGCCATATGCAAGCACCGTTCAGCAAATAGGGGTGTTCAACCTCTCCTCTACGTACTTTGAATACCTAGTTCCTCGATATGCTCAGTCAGCCGCACAGTTCCTCCGAATACTGTGTTATTCTTGGCAAACGCGGCTCATATAAAGAGTCACAGCCCTGATTACATAATATGAATCTAGTAACCAAGACTCCTTAGTCTCCCTCGCAGACAAGCGTGAGACAACAAAACGGCTTATGTGCTTGGACCCAACCACTCACGTGTCATGTGTTAAAAGTAACACCAAGCATATCTAAAAACGTAAAATAACCAACGTAAGGTTTGCCACAAGACTCCTCGGCTACCCTGAGGCGAGGAAAACGAAAACGAACGACTGCAACCATTCGCCGGACGAACCCTCAACGAGGTCAACGCTAAGTGAGCTTAAAACCACGATCAAAAACACACTCGGTTTAATCAAGAACGCAACGGAAACACCCAACTATTTTGAGACGAAATAATGGGCCCTCGTGAAGTTCGCAACCATCCCCTTCTTCTTGGAGCAACCCACGGACAATGCATCACTACGGACAAGATTCCCGAAACTCCGGCAAACATCATTGCAGCGGCAGCGTTCTTGCTCGAGGGAGCCGACTGTGGCGGAATATGCCAATAACATCATTGGCCAACTAGCCAAGCTCACCGCTACGGCCAACAGCCACCCACAACCAACAACACCGCAACCCACATCGAGCAGGCCTTAAACGCGACCAACGACCCTACCAAGAAACAAACCGAAACTATCGAAAAGCTAACATCGCCATCGAAAAGTTACAGGAACAAACGATACGCACAGAACAACAAGCTACTAATACAGAAATCTTCTACAGAGGCGCACTGGTCAACGGTAGCAAGCAGCAAACCCCCGCAAACCCGTTCACGCCCCTCGAAGCGAAACTACGTAACCGACTCAACATCAACACATGTCAAATTCTGATCAGAATCCAGTCGAGCATTGGACCCACTCAAACATGCCTACCCGGACAAAATCAGCCCAGTAACCAAAGTTAAAGAGGCGGTGAACCGATGGCTAGCGAACACCAGTAACGACGACAACCCACCTCCACCAAAAAGCGCCATCAGAGCAATCGTGAAATTCAAAAGCCAAAAAAAATCCTCATCGAAGCCACTACGAAAGAATCAGCTGATCGGATCAAATGCAGCCCGCCATGCATACTCGAACGACTACTACGAAACCTGTATGACATTCTAGAATGTCCTTACCCGGTAGTAGCGCAATTCGTCCCACCCTGCTCCAGATCGACGATAAATGTATCCGCGAGCCCGAACAAACAGCTCACGTCGAGGAGTCTCGATCACCAAAGTCACTTGGCTAAAAGGCCCAAAGCGTAGGACACCCGAACAACCATTCGCTAACCTTAGGATCTTTTGCAGATCGCGGAAACGCGGAAACGGCAAACCAAATCAAACTGGGCAATAGACGCGTAAGCACCCTGGAAACTGCGATTTATATCCACAAGGAGATCAAGGAGGTGTTCACCTGCAAAATTTGCCAAATTACGGTCACATAGCGACCGAATGCCAAGCGACTACCCCAACCTTCGCACACTGTGGCGACAAACACATAACCTAAGAATACCACAACACCACGCCCACTACCTGTACACCATGCAGTTTGAAAGAATACCAGAGCGACGATCTTGACTGCTCGGAGTGCAAAAACCGCGAGATAGCATTCATTTCCAAAAGGTGGGAGGAGCACTCTCCATACCCTCTAACCCATGAACGATGAATATGGCAACACCACACAACCCCCTTGACGCGAGCCCAAACGCCGACCCAAACGCCCTCCCAAAACACAAAACGCCTCATCAAAACGCAGAACACGAAACGCTTAGCACAACAATCTATAATATCGAACATGGGATTAGCATTACTTTCAGGAAAACTTCGATCCTGGGAGTGATTCCAGCCTTAACACTGACCAAGCGCCGAATGAAGTTGACGACTGCGCTCACGGCTTGGCACCCCTAGTTACTGGTGGGATATTTCGAGGGCACTGGATGGCCTCTAGTCAGATATTTGTAACGCCAACGACGCACATCGCATCGTGCATCGTATATTCGAAAACCGGCCGTTTCACGTCGTTTGGCACTTACAGAGCGCCATTTGCCCGGCCTTGGCAATACTTTTTTTCCACCCTATTTCACTCCGCCCTCCCCGCCCGACTGCGCACTGTTCCAGGTCATACACCAAAATGCAGCACTCGCAAAGCGCCTACTGCCTTGGACTCCAGACAAACACCCTTTGGTCCTCCCATCCATCACCAGATCGATCTTTCAAGCCAGGTGGGCTCACAAAATGAACTTATTCCTGTAAGTACCCAGTGCCTTTCGCAAGGAAAGTTACCTTTTCGTCTCGTTACTCCCATAATGACGATTTTGAACGACCCAGGTGGACGTCGTGAATAGATATCCTGAGCATCGTTTCATGTGCTCCAGTGGTGAGTGTATCTGTCAATAGTTCCAAGAACCTGGAAATGACTGGGTCGCAGGACAATAGTTCAAATGGCCTGAACAGGCAGTTTTTCAACTTCTAGTTTGTCTAACTGTACTACAGTGCTATCCCTGTGGCTGCGCAAAGGCCAAGAAGGAAAGTATTAGCGGGACAATTCCAACCACCAGGTGACGCTTGGGTCTAACATGATGGAAATCTGCCTTCGGGCGAATCCTTGGTCCTCCAGAACTTGCTTGGTCAACGGTACCTCTAGTCCAGGTTTGGGGTCGGTGCGAGACGGCCTGGCTCCTGGATTCCTTCAGATTGAGTGGCCCACTCCCTCGAATTCTGCGTCTCCCAGGCATGAATGTAAGGATTTTATACCTGGGTCATTGAACTTCCTACACCAGTCCGTCACCAGAACTTCTTCGCGCAAAAACGGTCCTGGCATGACATCTCTGGAGTCACTTTTTTATTGAACCGACACTGTGCTATCCAATAGCGACACGTTTCCTCGCTCTACGTTCAACTGGGTCGGAATTGGCGGTACCCTTGGTGAGTTCCGCGAAGCATAGGTGTATACCCTTCTTATGCACTATTAGATACCTATACAGCTCAATCTACTTTTAGGGACGTTCAACAAGATGCTACGAACCATAAAAGTGAGCATCAGGGTTATGTTGAGTCCAAACTGCCCATTTTCAGTGAGTCGAAATAACACCAAGTCCGTGAGTGAGTGACGCGGTCAAGAAGTGGCTTGTCCTTGAAAACGACGAGGTTCTTGTCTACCGCTATCACTCTTACGCGAATCAGGTCATTGATGTCATTTCGCAGATGCGTTATAATATCGATGACCTCCTAATTGTTTGTCCGGACCTAGACATCTCCACCGTCGTCGATTATCACCATGATTGGATCAAAGTACGCTGTGTTGACTAACGTATCGTCGACTCCAGCCCTCTTCCCGCCCAATCGCAGAGCTCATACCCATAGTGAACGAAGCTTGGGCACGCAAAGGCATCCGAGTAAAGCACCTCTCCGAATCACGCCCAGGAGCAGTATCAATAATCGAACCCACACACATGCAAGTCCCTCCCCGAATGTCTCTCGGACAACATCGACCTGATGATCGAGGCAAAGGACGAGGAACAGGCGGTATTTGAGTTGTATCGGAACTATGGTCTGGCGGTGGTCATCTGGCAGAATTTAAGACCCGATACGCCTTTGAACAAACCGACCAAGTGGACGGAAGAGCTGCTAGTAGGTTGAACTTTGCAATGAGTTGTTTGGGCGTCCACCAATAATGTACTATAGGAATGTCAAGAAAACTTTGGAGGGCGAGCAAGATGCAAGTCGAAGAATAACCTTTAGAGTTCGAATACAGGGACTCTGAAGGCCCCAACACGAACACTCAAATCTTGCCATGGACATTTTATTCCATTGATACTGCTAGCGGATACGGACATATTCAGACTACAATCGACACTCATTCAGCTTTCAAAACGTTGTTCTATGTCTACTCTTTTTGTCTACTGTCAAGAGGTTTGCTCGTTGCTTATTTAGAGAAGTTGATTCGCATTGAGATATTCCTACTTCGTCTCGTCGACAACTTGAACGGGTTCGGAGGGGGTCGCGGAATTCGTATCGATGCCGTCCGCGTATTTGAATTGACGAGCAACACTTTCGTGACGCAGCCACTTGTCTTCGGGGATGTACCACCAGCTCAGGATGGCGAAGACGGTAGCGGCGCCAAATATGACGCTGGCCTGTGGGTATCACAGAGTCAATCAAAGCAGCCTCTAGAGAGTCAATTTAAGGACAATGGACGTACGAAGTTGAAATTTGCGGCACTTGTGACTGGGAAGAAGAATGGAGAAATGTCGACCTGCGGACTCTAGTCAGTACGAAGGATTCAGGAATCAGAATACCGATATACAGCAAACACAACGCCCTGATAAACGACCACGAGGAGGTACAACAGAGGCCCGATCTTGCCAAGGTGATATTGGCTTGACCGGAAGCCATTCGGAGTCATAGTAAGGCGGAGGAGTCCGATGAGTCCATAAGCGG
>Ga0307515_10014779_pt1 | contig 14441 bp, 7 predicted proteins | sample 17_EM_MG_FD_194513 | JGI IMG/M metagenome (GOLD analysis project Ga0307515, IMG submission 194513) | Populus trichocarpa ectomycorrhiza microbial communities from riparian zone in the Pacific Northwest, United States - 17_EM | ecosystem: Host-associated > Plants > Roots > Unclassified | place...
ACTGCTATACTTGTGTTATAATCATTAAACAGTAAAGAAGATGGCAACGGTAGGAACAAACCCGATTGTGGATGGCCTGAGCGGTATGCTGGGTGGCCTGGTATTTAAAAACCTGCGTGGTAAAACGTTTGTGAGTAAAAGCCCGCAGCCACCGCAGCGACAAAGTGTGCAGCAGAAAGCCAACCGCAGCAAGTTCCGCGATGCCTCGGAGTGGGCGAAGAAGATATTGCTCGATGCGGACAGGAAAGCGTATTACCAGAAGAAGGCAAAGAAGCTGAAGCTGCCCAATGCATACACCGCTGCGATCACCGATTATATGCGCAAGCCTAAGCTGACTTCTTTTACTAACTACGATAGGAGCGTGACGTGCTATGTAGAGAAGAAGAATTTTTCTTTGAAGCAGGTGGAGGTGGTATTACGTAATGAAACAAACGATGGCGAAGAGGTGCGGCCTGCTACAGCTAGTGCTGGAGAATGGATGTTTAGGCTAACGAAGGAAGAGATGGATAGAGGGATTGGTGTGAGGGTGACGGATGAGGCGGGGAGGGATTTTGAATTTCGGATTTCGGATTCTAAGGATTGGATCATTCTGACTGGATTGAAGTTCAGTTAATCTATTTACTGATGTAAGATATTGTTCGGATTCAAAATCAGAAGAGTTGGTTATTGTTATTCTCTGATTTTCAATAAGGTAGGGTATCTGCCTTGTGTGAAGCAACAGCTAGTGACTTTTAAAGTCACATTGCATTAAATGAATGAAACTTATAACTTAACTTTGCCCGTCCCAAAACCGCGCTACCCGATTTTATCCGCATTTATTCCATTATCCCAATGATGCTACCTGCCTGTACTATTCAAGCCTATATACTACTCTCATGATTCGATTTTATTTCAGTATTCTTTTTGTTTGCCTGCTTGCTGTGCTTTCCCTAGCTCAAAGCGGCAATTTGCAGAAGGTAGTGCCGCCTTCGCCCAATGCTGCTTCGTTGGGTAAATATGGTGATATACCTGTGGGAATGTTTACCGGATCAGCCAATATCGGATTACCGCTTTATGAAGTTAAAGGGAGGGAACTCAGCCTGCCTATTTCACTTAACTATCATACTTCCGGCATCAAAGTAGAAGAGATTGCTTCCTGGGTTGGGCTTGGATGGAATCTGGACGCTGGTGGTGCAATAACGAGAGGTGTACGCGGAATTCCGGATGAGGGAGCAAACGGTTATGCACAACCAGGATCAACGCTTATAAATGAAGGTATAGCTGGCCAGCCTGCTCTGCTGGTCAACGTACTGCAGGGATTTACCGATTCTGAACCAGATGCCTTTTCCTATAGCGTAGGAGGAAAATCAGGAAAATTCATTTTCAACCAGACAGACCAGAAATTCTATAGCATTCCACAGACCGCCATGCAAATAATAAAGACAGATGAAGGCTGGACGCTGACCGATGAAAACGGACAGATTTATTATTTCAATACTTCGGAAGCTAACCAATCTGCTTCGGTGTGTAATGGCGTTACGTCTTCCGCCTCTTCGGCAACTACCAGTTCGTGGTACATTACAAAGATTGTTAATGCTAACAGAACAGACTCTATCCAGTTTAACTACGCTACCCATGCTTATAGCTTTTACACCATTACTTCTTCTACCAGAAGCCTATTAGACATTGAGGGTAATCATTGCGATTCACAGTCGAGTGACTCTGACTGCTATACATTGAACCAGTATTTACAAGCCAAGCGACTGGCCGAAATCAAGTCGATTAAAGGAAGAGTTGTTTTTAACGTACAATCAACGAACCGATGTGATTTACTGGAAGATAAAGCTTTGGAATCCATTGACGTATATAACAACAAGGAGGAGCTAATAAAGAAAATCACTTTTAGCTATGGTTACTTTAATGATTCCGATCAACCCGCTAATTGTGGCGATGTGAATCTTGCACTGTCCAGAAGACTTAAATTAAAGCAAGTTTCAGAAGGTTCAGCACAAACAAAAATGTCCTCTCACCAATTCGAATATAATTCTACTGCGCTGCCCAGCCGGATGTCTTTTGCCCAGGATCACTGGGGTTACTATAATGGTGCTACTACAAATTTGAATTTGATTCCCACCACTTATTTCCGGGAGCAATTGACCACCGACCCGCTCACGATGTACCCTGGTGCAAACCGGGAAGCCAATCCGGAAGTTTCACAAGCTGCAATGTTAACCCGTATTATTTACCCTACCGGAGGATATACGGATTTCGAATATGAAAATCATAGGGTGAATACCAATGATCTTGAGCCGTTAACAACCCTGAACGAAGTACACGTGGAAGGTGATGGTACAGGAACCCAGGTACTTTATGAGAAAACATTTACAATTAATGTCCCTCCAACAAATATCAATGGAATGCAAGGGGGAGTTTATGCCGATTTATCGGTAGCTGGGATCACTTGTAACTGGACAGGAAATGTATCTACCTGCGCCATTCTTTCTGTGTCGGGTCCGGTATCTTATCCATTCACTCAGGCCAGTCAAAATGTTTACTTGCCCAACGGTACGTACACGCTCAGGGCTAACTTCAATTCAAACGGAGTTCCTGATACATACAAAGAATTCTTCATGCGTCTCCTTTGGAAGGAACCGGTATTAAGCACATTGAAGAATTTACCTGTGGGTGGGTTACGGGTAAAAAAAACGACCTCTTTTGATGGAATCAATCATGAAACTGACCTGATTAAAACCTACAAGTATACTTTAAGTTCAGATACCAGTACTTCTTCTTCTTTGCTGAGATTCAAGCCTTCGTACACCTACCCCATTACCTATAAGCACTATTGTGACGGAGGTTATAGTATAGGGGAGGCCTGCTATCGAATAGTGCGCAGTTCGTCCAGTAACTATCCATCGGTTACTTCACAGGGCAGCCATGTGTATTATAACGAAGTCACCATTTTCGATGGAAACAACGGGAAAATAGTCAATCGGTATACTTCAGATGAAACCTATCCGGACGTTGTCAGCGATCATTTTCCTTTCGCTCCTGCTACGGCTTATGACTGGAAGCGGGGATTATTAATCGAGTCAAATGAATACCGTAAATCAGCGAATGATTATGTCCTTTTAAGAAAGACGCAAAATTATTACTCGTTTGATGGATCAGCTAAAGAAAGCCCGGGGCTTAAAGTTGGCAAATCAGTAGTTTGCTCGGATATTGACTTTGTACCTGCAGTAGTTAATGGCATCGCTTCGGAAACATATACTGTGCCTTCTGATATGGTCAAGCTGGACTCCACCCTGGTAACCGCGTATGAGAACGATGAGACATTGATAGCTGTCAAAAAATTCACTTACAGCACTACGCATTTCCAGCTCACCTCTTCCTCGGAAGAAGATTCCGATGGATCACGCATTGTTTCCTACTTCAAATACCCCCCCGACTATCCTTCTACCGGAATCGACACGGCTTCGGTTTCATTGATGGAATTAAAAAACAGGCATGTGCTGACTCCCCTCATCGAAAAAACAATGTGGAAGGAGGAAGGCACGCCCCCTCGTATATTAGGTGGTACTATAACAACTTATAAGAAGCTAGGATCGATGGTCTTGCCGGATAAAGTACTGGAAGCAGAGATCTCCACCACCACTTCAGGCTTTTCTGCCGCTGAAATTACAAACGGCCTCTTTATCACTGATCCCAGCTATCAGCAGAGACTACAGTTTAAGGCTTATGATACGGACAATGGAAATATTTTAAATATCAAGTACCAATCGGATATAAGTACTTCTTATCAGTGGGGCTATTTCAATATTTATCCGGTTGCCGAAGTTACCAATGCTTCTCCCGGTGATTTTTATTATGAAGGATTTGAAGAGATGACCAGTGGCACCTCTTCTACTGCGAAGACGGGATTGAAAAGTTATACCAATGCATTTACCGTTAATGTGCCAGGCACCGGCAGCTATACATTAACCTACTGGAAAAAAACGGGCAACGGGAACTGGGAGCAGATAGAAATGCAAATCTCCTCTACTGTATCCATAGGCGGTTTGGATATTCTCATTGACGAAGTACGTGTTCATCCGTCCGGGGCAAGAATGACTACGTACACATACGCAGAGGGCAAAGGGATGACATCAGCTACAGACGCCAATGGAATGAGTACTTATTTTTTCTTCGATGCTTTTAACCGTCTTGATTACATTAAAGACAATGCCGGCAACCTGACTAAAAAATTTACTTATCACTATAAAGAACAACCGGAAAACTAACAACGACTGACCTATCTCTGACAACGATGTCGCAAAACAACTATCTCTGAGATTAAAGCAATTCTTTATGAAGCATGACCTACACGACCGGATACTACCAAGCTTGCTGCTGCTTGTACTACTGTATGCCTGCCCCGTCTACGCCCGGGTATGCCCGGCTCCGCCCGCGGTTACACAATCCAGTATAAACTGCAATACGAATGTGCAATTGCAGGCCTACTCCAGTGATGGAAGCGATGGTAACTATCTATATTATCTGTACACCAATCCTGCAGCCTCACGAATAAATCAGAATGCCAGCGGCACATTTGACGTAACCATTAGCAATGCTACTATGTACTACGTCAGCATCTATGATGTTGATGCCGGATGTGAAAGCTCCAAACAGAGTATCAATGCGGTACCAGGTGTACCACCTGCACTGTCAGCATACGGGTATTCGTGCGTGGCGGGAACCGCCATGGTATTTATGACGGGGGAATTGAATGCCGTATTTGACCTGATCCGTTATGATGGCTCCGGATATACTACCGTTGCCAGTAATTCGACCGGAGTGTTTTCATTTAACACCCTTTCCTCAAGCTATCAGTATTTTGCTCAAACTGTCAGGAGCGGATGCACTGCAAGGAATTTGATCACTATTGATGCCGACTATGTAAATTCACCCGCAGTAACCGGAAACACATCGCTCTGCTATGGCCAAAGTGTATCGTTACAAGCCAGCGGAAGCAATAGCGGATACCGGTGGTACGATGATGTGAACATGTCGCATCAGGTTGGTTATACGGCTGTTTTTACTCCTTCTAATACGGAAAGCAAAACGTATTATGTAGTGAATACCGGGGAGTATTGTGTAAGCAGTCCTACCGCTATAGCGGTTAACGTATATCAGTCTAACCCACCAGTTGTTAACAATGCAACAGGTTTTGAGAAAGTGACATTAAGCGTAGCTGCACCACTCCCCAATGTTACTTACCGGTGGTATGCTACTGCCAACAGTGATTTTGCCATTTTTACCGGTGCCAGTTATGAATCACTTACCACACAAACCTACTATGTATCGGCAACATTGCAAGCAGGAAGCGTTGCCTGCTTAAGTAACCGAAGTGCGGTAACCGGTACTGTTTTACCTGTTCCCGTTGTGATGCGGCAAGGTGCCCTGAACCTGGGAGAAATAGTGACATTGACCACATCGAATTACGATACCTATCAGTGGATCAGAGATGATGTAGTGATCACCGGGGCTGAGGCAGGTACTCTGCAGGTAAGTGTTCCCGGAGAATACAAAGTACAAGTAGCCAAAAGCGGAGTACAAGGAACCCCGCGTTCAAGACCAGTACAGGTTAGTTATGGTGTGGACATTAATGAAAACTACCTAATGACCCAAACGGTGTTGAAGGAAAACCTCAGCAATGCAGCGGATTTAAATTCCATTTCAGCAGATGATGTAAGTCAGCAGATTGATTACATGGATGGCCTGGGACGCACTATGCAAACCATACAAACTCAGGGCTCTCCTTTGAAGAATGATTTAGTCCAACCTGTCAAGTATGATGCGTATGGCAGGGAAAATATAAAATATCTTCCTTTCAGCTCAGGTAAAACCGGTGCTTATAAACCGAGTAACGAAATTATTGATGGAGCAACTGGCGGCTATATCGGAGCAGCCCAGGAATTTTATTCTACCGGTGTTCATATCACTGCCGATGCGAAACCGTATGCTATAACGGAGTTCGAAGCCAGCCCACTTAATAGAGTTTTGAAGCAAGGTGCACCCGGTGCGGCCTGGCAACCCGATGGTGAGAGTACTACCGACCATGTACTGCGTACTTCGTATGATTTCAATGAAGCCAGTGCTGTTTATCTTTTTGTTCTCGATACCAATTCGAACCTTGTCACTGTCAATCCTGCCCAACCTTACTATAAGTCAAACCAGCTTTATGCGCTCCGTACAAAGGACGAAAATAAAAATGACGTAGTTACTTATACTACCAAACTGGGGAAAACGGTTTGTAAGAAAGTATATGCAGAAACAATAAATAATATTAAGCACTATGCCGAAACCTACTACCTCTACGATGATTTCGGAAATCTGATCGTAGTCCTTCCCCCGGAAGGCGTAGAGAAGTTAAAAGCAAATCTCGATTAGAACAAACCAAGAGTTACCCAATAACCTTACCACACACGATGAAACTACTTATCAGTTTATTTCTCTATAGCCTTTCACTCACCATTGCAGGCCCAGATGTAACCACGCAAACCATCTCCTGGAATTCCAGCAAAGTGACCCAGATCTCCACAGGAACAATTTTTACCGATCCACAGAAAATGATCGTGTACCAGAAAGAGCGCATAGAATGGCTCGATGCAAAAGGAGCGAAGAAATACGAGCTCACCATCCAAAGCAGCAAAGGAAGTTTTGAGATAGATGGACAGGGAGAGATCATCTACCAGGTGACGGGAGACAATGTGAGAGGGAATGTTACCCTTAAGAAGACAGCGACACAAACCCTCATCAAAGCAGTGCTTGTAGAAAACAACAAGCCCGCCATTTATGAGCTGCTGGTAAGCGGCTATACCATTTTATAATTATTCTTAACTGTGAATAGAAAAATCTCATCCATGAGAAAAAATATACTAAACTCATTAATCTGTTTTACCTCCTTCTGCAAAACGGTATTGCTGTTTTTAATAATAGCCATTCCTGCCTATGCACAGTCGCAGGATGTGGTGCCTGATGCATTGGAATATGCTGCCTTGAAAGACCTTTACCAGAATACCAATGGAGGCAGCTGGACTAACACCACCAACTGGCCCACCACGTGGCCGGCTACCGCTACCAGTGCAGAGTTTGGCACTTGGTTCGGTGTGGGAGTGTACAATGGAGATGTGACTTCACTTCAATTGGGATTCAATAACCTGAATGGCAGCATTTCTGCTTCGCTGGGTAATTTAACTCAGCTGACTTATGTGGGGCTTAATTCGAATAACTTGTCGGGCGGATTTCCTGCTGCTGCTTTGTCCAATGCGCATAACCTTACGCATCTGTACCTGGATCATAATCAATTATCCGGACCCTTACCGGCTTGGTCAGATGCTGATTTTCTGTACATGCAATATTTTAACTTATCCTTCAATCAATTCACGGGAGCTGTCCCTGCTTCCTATACCACCTTCGCCTACCTTGATTTACTTGACCTTGCCTATAACCAACTCACGGGTTTTCCATCTGCATTTGCTTCCATGACCTGGTTAAGAGATTTGCGCCTGTCAGGTAATCCATTTCCGTCCGGCCCCATGCCTTCCTGGATAGGACTGATGAGCGGCCTTACGACTCTACTCATGGAAGGAAATAACTTTACCGGAACCATACCTGCTTCCCTTGGTGACCTGCATAATCTTCAATACCTCTCGCTTAACTCTAACCAGTTTACCGGAAGCATCCCGGCAGCACTGGCGGGTTGTACTTCAATGGGTGCGCTTGACTTGCTGGGTAATCAACTGGATGATATGAGCAATGACCTGAGCGCGATGACCCAATTGGGCTATCTGGGTCTGAGTAATAATCGTTTTCATGGCCCTATTCCGGAGTGGTTCGGACATCTGCCTGCCATGTACCAGCTCTATATGAACGGTAACCAGTTTACGAGCCTCCCTTCTTCGTTTAGTAATCTGACCAATCTCGCTTACATCTATCTTCAGGATAATCAACTGACAGGAAGTCTTCCGGATGTTTCACGGATGACTAACCTGCACACGGTGAACGTAGCGCGAAATAAATTCAGCGGGAGCATGCCTTCTTCTTTCTCCAGCCGTAACATCTATTTTTTCGATGCCAGTGATAATCAGTTATCAGGAGAGTTTCCCGCTATCAGTAACTGGACGAGGCTCGTTTCACTTACTATTACCCGCAATCAATTTAGCGGAGCATTCCCTTCAACAGCAGGTCTAAATGCGCTCACGTTTGTAGAAGCGACCGCCAACCGGTTCACGAGCTTTCCCACAACATTATTAAGTTTGCCCGCCATCAGCTACATCAGCTTTCAGGGTAATCAGCTTACCACCATTGAGAATTTTGAAACAGAGGTAGCTGCCAATCATGTACATCCGGGAAATTTAGGCATCCTCTTCATTGATCAGAACCAGCTGGACTTCAAACTTATAGGTACGCTTGGCAGCTTAGGATTTCCCCTTTTTGCTTTCCCGCAGAATGAGATCAGCGATATTAAAAAGGTAGGATTCAATGAGAACAGCGCCTTAAGCATTCCCTCCCGTCCACTTCAATCCACCACTGCGGTTATCTGGGAGAAGAACATCGGAGGGACATGGAGCGATGTGACTGCCAATACCGAAGATGCCACGCGTAAAACCTTTCAGCGTTCTTCAGCCCTTCTATCCGATGTGGGCACCTACCGCTGGAAGATGACTGATACGCAGTTTCCGGATGCCGTGATTAACAGTACTGGGATTGAAGTAAAAACCAACACACAACTTACGCTGGATAACTATGCCTTCCTGTACAAGTACGATGGAAGAAAGCGCATGACACACAAGAAAGTGCCCGGGGCCGACTGGGTGTACATGGTGTATGACAACAGAGACCGATTGGTGATGACCCAGGATGGCAATCAGCGATTGAACAACCAATGGAGCTATACGAAATACGATGCTTTGAATCGTCCGGTGATGACTGGAGTGTATACCCATGCCTCAGCAGCAGATCAGGCGACCATGCAGGGAGCTGTTAATACATTCTATACCAACCTTACGAATCCGGAAGATACAGGGGCCTGGTATGAGACTTTTTCCCTTGCGGACGATAATCAACAAGGTTATGATAACAAATCGTTTCCCCGTACAAACGTTGAGCCGCTAACAGTTACCTTCTATGACAATTATGATTTTAAAAATTGGATGGGGCCATATTATGGATACCTGGATGAAGCGATAAGCATGACCGTAAACGGTGCTGTTTATTCCCAGCCCGCTACTGAATCAGTACGTGTGCTTGGGCAGGTAACAGGAACAAGAATAAAAAACCTTTCCACCAGCTCATGGATGAACACCGTGTCCTACTACGATGATAAATACCGGGTGATCCAAACGGTAAGTGATAACAGTGTATACGGAATAGACCGGACAACTAATGTAGTTGACTTTGTGGGTAAGGTACTACAAACAAAAACTACTCATACAGACAATATTGTCCCGCTTAACTGGCAGAATGTTTCAGGGGTAACTATAAATAAAAATTCAGCAACCAGGGAGGTGCATGAGGGATGGGCCTGGGCGGGGGCATCGTCAGTAGAAATGCTTCCGGCTAATACCGATGGCTGGGTCGAAATCACTGCCATATCACAACCAAGTTCGCAAGCCATGATCGGTCTTTCTTCTTCCGGTTCAGGAGGAAATCCATTTAATATCGATTATGCGCTATTCCTGAATGGAAACACTTTGATAATGTATGAAAACGGTTCTCAGATACCCGACTTAAGTAGTCCTTTTAACCCTGGAGATTTATTAAGGGTGGTCAGAGCGGGAACTACAATTCGTTATTATATCAATTCAACTATAGTTTATACATCAAGCGTTCCCTCCACCTCTGCTTTACTTGTAGATTTCGCGATAGCTGATGCCGGAGCCACACTTAAAGATATCCGTACTTCTTTTAAAACTAAAACCAACACAATTACCCGCAAGTTTGGTTACGACCATGCCGGCCGCTTGCTTACCACTCACCACAGCGTGAACGATGCCACACCGGTATTGTTAGCAGCCAATGAATACAACGAACTGGGCCAACTGGTGGACAAGAACCTACACAGCACCGATGGCAGCACCTTCAAACAGAGCACCGACTACCGCTACAACATCCGCGGCTGGCTCACCTCCATCAACAATGCCGACCTGACACTGGGAACCACCAACGATGATGCAGCAGGTTATGGCAAAGACCTGTTCGGTATGGAGCTGGCCTATGAGAAGCCAGTGACCGATTTGACTACGACCAATGATGTACAATTCAACGGAAACATCAGCGCCATTACGTACACCAACAACCAGGCATTAGGGGCCATCAAGAGCAATGGTTATAAATACGCTTACGATCCCATGAATCGCTTGAAGGAAGCGGAGTTCAGGCAGAAGAAACTTACCTGGGGTCTTTCCTCTTATATCGATGCAGGTAATGTCACTCAGGCGGCACAGGCGTTCAGTGAGACCGGCTTTAAATACGATTTGAATGGAAATATCAGTGAGTTGAAACGCAGCGGAGCAGCAGGCTCCCAACAGATGGACGACCTGAGCTATGTGTACGAAGGCAACAAGCTATTGAGCGTAAGCGATGGAGGCGATGTAAGTAAAGGGTTTGTGGACGGTAACGTAACAGGTGATGATTATCACTACGATGTGAATGGCAACATGACAGCCGATGCGAATAAAAACATCACTGCTATTTCCTACAATCATCTTAATCTTCCCGAAAAAGTAACGAAGGGCACAGGCGATTACATCAAGTACGTTTACGATGCTACAGGCAGAAAACTGAGCCAGCAGGTGTATGATGCAAGCAACGTTCTAAAAAAGAAGAGTGACTATGCAGGTGAATATTTTTATGAGAACGATACGTTGAAGTTTATCAATCATGAAGAGGGCCGGATAGTATTGATCAAAGAGGGGCAGCCAATTGCTCCCGAATACCAATACCACCTTAAAGATCACTTAGGCAATGTGCGTACTACGTTTACTACGAAAGATGAAACAGACGACAGCCAGGCCACCTATGAAACAGCCAATGTGAATGTAGAGCAAAGCAAATTCCTGAATCATGATCAGGTACGCTATATCAATCATCCTTTCTACGATCACACCAAGGCCAAAGGCGGTCCCTCACCGGAAGGCGATTTTTCGCAGCGCCTCAGTGGCAATGCACAGGAAAAGATCGGGCTGGCCAGATCGATCAGCGTAATGCCTGGTGATAAGCTCAACATTGAAGTGTTTGCCAAATACTATCAACCGATCCCCGATGATCCATCGGCCTTTGGTCAGCTGATGTACAACATCATCAACAGTCTTGCTGTGCCAGCCGGTACGATCATAGACGGAGCCGGATATGCACTGAGTGCAAACAACTCACTCCCTTTCACTGACGGACTAACCAAATCCGGGGGCGACCCTGCTGCACCTAAGGCTTACCTGAACTGGGCCGTGTTCAACAGAGACTATGTACAGAACTTAGACAAGAGCGGTTATAAACGTGTTACTGCTAATTGTAAAGAAGATGGTACGGATGTAAACCACGACTGGCTGAAACCGGATGGTGAGATCGTTATTGATGAACCTGGATTTATTTATATTTGGTTGAGTAATGAGAGTGAAACTCCGGTGGAGGTATACTTTGATGACTTTAAGGTAAGTCATACGAAAAGCCCTGTAGTAAGCACATCTGACTATTATCCCTACGGATTATCTTTCAATGAATACATCCGTGAGAACTCACTACTGAATAATTACAAATACAACGGAAAGGAATTACAAGACGAATTAAACCTCGGATTGTATGACTATATCGCACGACAGTATGATCCGGTGCTAGGGAGATTTACAAGCGTTGATCCAGCAGCGGATTTAATGCGAAGACATTCTCCTTATAACTATGCCTTTGACAACCCGTTGAGATTTATCGATCCGGATGGTATGGTTCCTGAGGATCAAACAGATCCTGAGAAAAAGCAGCAGCAATCAAATGGCTTGGAGGATTTTATTGGGGCTGTTGTTTCTTGGCTTCAAGGTATGGGTTCAACGGCTAATGCCGTTATGGGAAATGAAGATGCTGACGATGATGAAAATCTTGCGACAGGAGCCACGTTGGTCGCCACTTTGATTACAGCACCGTTGGAAGCTGAGCAGATGGTGATGGAGGCAGGGGCAACGAGTGAGTCCTCAGTTGCCAGTAAGGTAGATGATGTAAAGCCACTAATTAATAAGGTAGATGAAGTAATAAAACCAGTACTTAGTAAGGTAGAAGAAGTTGGTACTGCAGCAGCCAGAGCAAGCACATTAGAACCAGGTCCTTATGCGGCTGAATCAATACCAGCTAGAAGTCAGGCTCGCGATTTTACTACAACTGAGAGATCACAGATTAATGAAATAGGAAGTACTACAGGCTGTCATACATGTGGCATTACAAATCCAGGCACAAAAAGTGGAAACTTCGTTCCGGATCATCAACCCATTAGTGCTCTTACCCCAGCAGGAGTTCTTCAGCGGTTATATCCGCATTGTATTAGCTGTAGTAAGAGTCAAGGAGGAACTGTTGGCAGTATGGTAAGAAGAAGTAGAGTGCCATTTAAATAGTAAATTTTTATAAGGAATGAACAGAAAGGGAGTAAGAATTGAGAGGGAATCTAATTATCTGATAACGGATGGTTTGTATTCTTTGGTAGGACACGAATTTAAACTTTGTATACTACATTTTGACATTAATGAATACACTAACGTTCTCAATTACTTGATCGATTATTGTATTGATAGTAAACCTGAAATCAAACCAGATCAAACAATTTCTTATCATTCTTGGCTATTAAAATGTGTGCTTACATCAGACTCATATTATGATTTATGGGAAGCCAATAAAGATGGCGAAGACTTTACGGAAGGAGTTGATTACTCGATTAAGATGATTCAAGAACAACATGAGATGTGCAAGAGATTTAATGTTATACCGAGTTTTCCAACCTTTAGCCAAAAGATAGTTATATCAAAGGGTGTCTATGAAGGACTTCCTATTGAGGCAGTAAGATATCCGTCACCAAATCATATGACGGGATGGTGGTTGACGACAGAACAATATGATGGGAACATAAAGTCATTAATGCCAGTACACTATTTCCACGTTGCTTTCAAAAGGCCCGACCTAATAAAATATCTTGCCTTACCAAATGGGTATAGGTTCTTTGCGGGAAAAGAAGAAGATATATGGTACGATCAAAAAGTTTTACTGACAGAAAACTAGGTGCCTTTTAAGTAAATGAATGTGATCGATGGATAAATATAGAGAAGAGATTAAAACTAGTTTATTGACTTTGCCAAGTAAGTGGCGTGTTCTTTTTGCCGCATTAATATGTGAAAGGTTATATCCTAACTACATAGGTTTTCAGAATAGTTTTAACTGAGGCAACCATGAAGTACTTTGCCTCAGGTCGGTGTTGCCACCGCACCTGTAGTCAATCTTACTAGCCACTGCAAACTACTTAAAAAGTTCATCCTGATTTTATTAGACCGTAATGCAGTGCTATCCACTACACAATGACAAAGTATTCCGCGATACCTACATCATTCACTCCTCAACGCATTCACCGGATTACTCAATGCTGCCTTTAATGCCTGGAAGCTAATAGTAAGCATGGCAATCAGAATAGAAGTAGCTCCGGCCAGCAGGAATATGCCTGCACCGATTTTGATGCTGTACTGAAAGTCGTTCAGCCACCGGGTCATCACAAAATAAGCGACCACGCTGGCCACTACAAATGAAATGGAAATGAGCTGGATGAACTCGGCAGAAAGTTGATACAAAATGTTTCCGTTGCTGGCACCGAGTACTTTGCGTATACCGATTTCTTTTTTGCGTTGCTCCGCTGTGAATGCGGACAATGCAAACAATCCCAACCCTGCAATGACCATGGCCAGAACGGTGAAGTGAGTGAACATCATGGCGAAAGCCTGCTCGTTACGATACAGGTTGGCGAACTGCTCATCGAGGAAAGCATATTCGAACGTAGCACCGGGGTTGATATTTTTCCAGGTCTGCTCCGCGGAAGCAATCGTTTCTTTTACCTGTTCTGCCTTTACCTTAATGGAGAGCGAAGGATTGTTTTTATTGTATAACATAAACATCGGCTCCAGCTTATGACGGATGGTGGCAAAATGAAAATCTTTGACTACACCCACTACTGTATAGGCAGTAAGATCGGTGGGATTAGGCCCGGTTTGAAGACTGATGGTTTTGCCTTCACCTTCTGTCCATTTCAGGAAGCGCAACATCTCTTCGTTAATGATCATGCTCAATGAGTCTTTGAAGGCGAGCGAGAAGTTTCTTCCTTCTTTGAATTTCATTCCCATGGTGGGGATAAAGGATTCATCTACCGTCATAATACTGGTGATCATGTTGACATCGGTAGGATA
>Ga0307515_10014780_pt1 | contig 14440 bp, 12 predicted proteins | sample 17_EM_MG_FD_194513 | JGI IMG/M metagenome (GOLD analysis project Ga0307515, IMG submission 194513) | Populus trichocarpa ectomycorrhiza microbial communities from riparian zone in the Pacific Northwest, United States - 17_EM | ecosystem: Host-associated > Plants > Roots > Unclassified | place...
TGGTGCAGAGGGCGTAATCTTTGGAGAAACAGAGTCAGAAATAGTATGGATGGAGCAGATGCTCACAGGTCTTGCATCACGGTCAGAATAGTAATTGAAATGTTTTTCTTATAATTTCTTTTATGTGCGCTAAGACTTCTCCATCGACGGCCGTCCTTTCCGTCCGTCTCCGTCCAACCTCAAAAAGACAGCGCCGTCTCCGTCCTGCTCTCGGACGGACGGATTCTTGCCGTCCGTCCCCGTCCTGACCAATCCCGGACGGACGGGACGGTTGCGAACACTGTATGAAGCGGCGGTCAAACTATTAGTAGCATTCTGAAAAAAATATTTGAACATGACAAGAAATTTTCCTAAATTGCACATGTATATCCTGGTCAAGCATTCCACTGTCTCTTACACTGCGATGGGCTTGGCATTTAAACAGTGCGGGCGAGTGGTTTGGCGGGGATATTATTCTGGGGTGCCAAAACATTGAAAAATACCGTATATCTGCGAGCCGAGTATTGTATGATGGATATACTTTCGTCCCAGGTCATGTAATTGAATGTAGCCTAAAAGAAAAAATAATCAGAAAGGGACCATACTTACGGCAACAGTGGTGGCTGTAATGGTGTTAGAGGTGCGGCCAAGAGCGGCAATGGGCAGTGGGTGCCAGGTGGGCATATCACATAGCGGCACAACATCAAATCAATCACGGCACATATTCTACTCACCAAATTCGTTATCAGCAGTCAATGTTCAATCTTCATCATTGTTAAATATTTATATCTCACAAAGGTCTATTTTCCTGAATTAAGTGGCATGAGACTTATTATTTAGACGCTTCATACAGTCCAGAATAAGTGGTCAGCGGTACGTACGGACTGCGCGAGACATCCCGGGCATCGTTAGTTCGAAAGAGACTTCAAACTGACGACCTACTGCGACGGATTATCATCGTTGGAAGCGCTCCATGTGAAAGCTACTCGAAGAAATTTCTGAAGATGCCGCTCTGAAATGTAGTTGGGAACTGGTTGGACATAGGAGAGGGATTACTTAACATCGTGCTCTCAGAGCTGGCTGGAGATGGATGGAATCTAGCTAGAGAAACTGAAACCTAGATATTATCGTGTGCGAAGGTTAATTTACATAAACCGATCCGGTAGGTCATTTCCTTTTTTTCCCGTCTCCTCTCATCTCCATCCCCCAGCTTTATCTCGTCCATTCCTGTACCAACACCAAGAATACGGAGAACTACGGATAGGTGTTTTCAGGTATTCGAGTAGTAGCTTCGTCATGTGAGTGATGAAATTCAGACACTCATTAGGATACCAAGCCACAGTTACAGTATGTATACTCTTCGAGTACAGAGCAAGTCGAGGCAACTGTGAAGCTGTCTCAGACTACTCGCCCCGTACATACACGGTAGTGGCATATGGGGATGTATGGAACCAGTAGGAACCGGATGCCTTGCAATCCTGTTCTCTTTCTCGACAATCGATATTCATGCCACCCCATTAAGGTTCGCACTCATTCACTCGCCTAAGACGCTAAAATTCTGTGTAACCCACCCATGTACCAATCCAGCCGCGACACACCATTTTAATAGCCGCACCCTGCTCTCGCACATGCGCATGAACCGTGCCGGGCTCCCGGATGTGGTATGTCCGCAACTCCCGCACGGTATGCGACGTTTAGCGTTGTTGTCGTGCTAGTGCATAAGAGCAAATGTCTCTTACCTAAAAACATACCATGACGTGGGGCCCGGAACACGGTCATTGCGTCGCCTCTACCGCACCATTGAAACATCCCTGCCGTACATGGGAATATTCCACCATTGAAGCCGCCACTAGTCAAAATTAGTGCATTCACGTTCTCACAGCAACCACTTCGTAGCAGGCACGTGCGGGGAAGACCCTCACGACAATGTTCGGATGCAGGCGGAAGCTAAAATACCCATGCGACACATCAAACCTTATTTAAACCGCAGCGGGACACTAATGGACTGTCATTACTTCAACACCATAAGCAGCTCCCATCTCCAAGCGAGCTTGAGCACAGTCAGCTAGCTCTCGTCTGAAGTTGAATTTGGGTCTTGAGTACCGTAACCAGCTCCTCTCTCCAAATGCACTTGCGCATCGTCTCCAGCCAGCTCCCACTGAACTCAAGTCAGGCCACAGGGGTGCAGTGGCGGTTTCATATTCTCATGTCTCGAATTTTTGAGTTAGACAAATGTACACAGGCTTTGATGGACTTTTGTTTTTCACGAATGTGGGCAGGGTTGTTGGAGGTGGAGAGCCCAGAAGACGAGGAGTAGTGTTCTGGGGGGTGAATAGTTGATATTTTTTTGGGGATGAGGTTAGTGGTTGGAGGTCATGACTTTGCTTTGTTTTGCTTTTGCGATTTTATTAGTGCGGCGGGGAGGTTAGGAAGAGTTTATGTGCCATGGCCGCGAGCGGCCGAATGCAATTTGGATGACAAACAAACTAACTGAACCAACGCGCTGTCGATAGATAGGTTAATTGAAATTGCGCAGAGTATGCTTGCAGAAGTTACCTCGCATCCAAAGCTTCCTGCGCACCCAAATCTTCGTGCGAGCCCAAACCTTCGTGCGCATGCAAAGCTTGCTGCGAGCTCACTCTTTCTGAACCCGAGTCCAAAGAATAGCCCGAATCGCTACCCTAGAACCTTGGGTTTCCGTGCCAGATAACCTTGCGCGTACCATTCCGGATAGCCCAAAGCTTACCGTGCTAATCAACCTAAGTTTAGTGAACCTACGCCGGTAAGCCTAAACAGAACCAATACTATGCCCCGTTAGTAAACCCAAAGGCTATAGCTTTCTGGCTGGTGAACCTAATACAGATCTGCAGCCTTGCGCGCTAAAAAGTTGGAGTCGCCCGCCGGGAAGCTAGAAATATTGCACCGCATTTAAAAGTTAGCCCTAATTTCAGACTTCCGTACTTGCGAAAGCTGGAAATTATCGTCGGCATTTTTGGAGATGTGCCCCGAGGCCCTGTCGGGAATTGTAGTGAATATTGAATTAATTGCCCAATAACGGCCGGGGACGGTGGTTTCACCGTCTCCGGAAGACACTGGGACCCAGCCGTCAGGTTTATACCAGGACGAGACGGACGCAATTCGCGCCGTCCCGACCGTCCTGGCAAAACCTCGGACGGCACTACAGTCCCCGGCTGTCGGACGGGACGTTTGAGTAGCTAGAATAATTAAGACTTGAATATACTAGACAGTTATGAACCAGGTAAGCTTCGCAGTGGAAGTGCTATGGTCTTACGCCTGTGCAATGAGGGTGTTATATGGCCGAGCAACAACAGTACCATTACATTGCCAATCATTGCGCAGTGACCATTTCAACTAAGGCGAAAACGTGACGCTCTGCCTGGTGTTAATTGGTTGATTTTTTTGGAAGAGGCAATGAAAAGTACATACAACACTACTCTGCACACTCCCTCAAAGCTGACATCTGAAAGGAACTGATTGCATTTTGTTACCCGACATTACCCGATTTAGTGGCCACAACAATCCTGTTGGGTAGAACAAGTGATGGTGTTGACTCTAGATTTAGCCCGAAAGCCCTAGAAGCTGCTGGAAAGGTCTAGAGAGCGGTTATTAATGCCACCCGAGCTACTAGAAAGGACTGGAGGTGATTGTTAATGCTCTGAGTTATTTATATGGGCTTATTCACAAATTATCACTCGCCACTCGCTTCCAGGTGCATGTTACGAATGTAAACTGGATTAAGTCTCTTCAACTATGTAAGGAGAAGCTCTGTCTTTATATACATGAGAGCCTGGAACACCATGAATGTCCATGGAAGCTCACGATTGCAAATACCAGTGGCGGTGGTGAGTGAAAACTCGTGGATGAGTCTACGACTGTGAGTCCGTAGCTTGTGAGTCAATTCGGCAATCTCAGTATCGGCGATTTTCCTTCAGATCATATAGTAACAGTGCATATAAGGCATACTTTTTCACTTAAATAGCTTTTGCTATTAGAGGACAATCACTTCTGTACGATAGAAAGTTCAACCTCTTGTGTAAAGTTCTCATCAGATGGCACTAGGCTGTGTTTTTTTTCAAAGAGTCACGGTGTTCTCTAGTACATGCTGATGAGAACAATAACTTTACACAAGAAGAGGTTGAATTGTCTATCGTACGGAAGTGGTTGCCCTCTAAGAGAAAAATATATCTAAGGGGAAAGTGTGCTTTGTATATGAGGTGTGAATTCGTGAATGGTCTACACAAATGACGTACTTCGTTACCAATCACTCTCCAGTCCTTTGTAGTAGCTTTGGTGGCATTAACAACCACTCTCTTGTCTTTTCTAGAACCTTTAGCGACCTCCCAGAAACTTGTATATACAGGCCTTTCGGGTTAAATCCTGCGTCAACACATGCATGTGACGATCATGCGCTATCGAAACCTTTAGTATTCAAAAACTTTATGGTGGATCAGTTGGGCTTTATTGGTCATTGTAACCGTTTCGAACCACGGTGTATGCCTCTTGCCAACAAGTTCGTAAGTTTGCAATTCATGCAAAATAGATATCCATCCAGCGAGGGTGACGCGGCTCACGGAAGGCGTATTGCTGTTACTGAATGTCAGATAACTTTTGTTTAACTGGTGCGACAAACATGTGTTGAGCTAGCATGGTAATTATTCTCTGCTAAACTCATGGTAGGTTTGGCACCGCGGACTATTATTTATTACTTGAAACAACGGAGTCAATGTACCCAATACCTGTTTTATGACTATCTCAAAGGTCCTCACGGAAGAAGGCTTAATCTATCTTGGATAAGGCTTGGAAAATGATAGGACGCGAGCTTCGATCATCAAATGTCACTCGACTAACACCTGCAGAGCGAATATTCTTAGGTACAGTGGGAGTGCTGGAATATTTGATTTTTGAACAAGCTTTGCCATTTTTTCTTAGTATTAGCTTTTGGATTTGCGGAATTATATATAGCTAGATCTAGAGCGCGCCCGCAGGTTATAAATAGTCAACGACGTCATACCCAACCTCTCACACAGGGAGTATGCAGATGGTACCCAATTTCAGGCTGCCGCAGTTAGTGTGGAGGATTATTCTCCAATGGTGGGATGTGGCTGAGCCAGTGCCAGTCAGAACGGCAAACCGCTTCTGGCGGGTACGAAACAGATGGTCTTTGCCAACACAATGTGATCGAGAAAGTTTATAATTAAGTTCACAGCATCCAAGGACTTTATGTATCCACAATCTCTCAGTCATTTCCGTTGTATCTTTTGTTATTGATTGGTTTCGTCTCCTGATGCTGTCGATCGGCAGCGATGTCTTAGCTTGTGGAATTGCGCGGGAGCAATGTTTGTTACGCATGCGCGAACAAACGTAGTGATTCAGCGTGGGCGATGATAGGTGGCAAGCTGACTACAAACGGAGTGAAAATATCTCGGGCTATGCTTCGTGTGCATCGATTGTTAGCGAAACGGACAAGAACTGATCCATTCCGCCAATGTGGGCTTGAAAATAATTGGTCACGACACATGATCCCGAAGTGCTGAATTTGCCGGCGGACAGCCCATTCAGCAGCACCAGGAATGCTGTAGAAGTCTGCAACTATGGAGCAGGCTCGACCAACCAATAACAATATGACAAGTCACATTCGACTATCTCTTCGGGGGTAATAAATCCCGTCATCAGATTGGTATTGTAGCTGTACAAAGGTCGGCACAGAACTCCATAAATTGATGTCAATCACAAAAATGCTTCAACATCATGAGATTTCATGGAGAGTACGACCATAATATTTGGTAGCGGATTTCAAATTCTGGAGGCATGAATCTCTGAATTTTCGGTGGATGGTATCCCTCAGGTTGCGTCCTGCAATGGGATGACATCGAAGGATGACATTACCATTCGTTCACCACTTTACAAGCTAACCACAGAGATTATTGATTGGTTGTCGATTTCAATGTGTACCGTACATTTGAAGCAATATTATTCTTTAATTAATTATAAGCGGGTGTTATAAGTTTTAGAGTTAGCACAATACAGAATACTTGAAAGCAGTAACTTCCAAGGTGGGACTCAATATCTCTATATCCCATCTCAACTAGTTCCACCCTATACGTGGGTATATTCTACTGGAGATTTGGTTTGGTTGTATCTACACGGTGATATCATCAATAGCCCGCTAAACAATGTGTAAGTATTTGAGTTGGCGGACTCCAGCGAATAATCGAATTTATGCTGGAATTACGATTTGCAAAGACTCTTTGTACCGACCAGTTGTCAGGTTCGATGTTTGCCACACTAAATCGCCGACTTTCGGTGTGGGTGAAATATTACAAGGTCTAAATTTTATTACATTTGAATGTATAGTCATAGTCTTCCTGTCCTCTAATTTTCACTTTTGACTGCCTCAAGCTACCCAAACTTCCAACATTCCATCACAAACCACACAAGACCATTATTAATTCGCATTTTGGGACATTCAATACATTCTTTCCACGAAATTGGCACTGCTACTATACCGAAATCTGGAGTTCTTTTGCTACGAAAGGTATCTATACCAACATATCCGGCCGACCATCTAGGAGGAATCTAAACTAAAGCCGATCAGTCTTAGCAAAGACCCTATGACATATTCGCCGCAATCGGAAGCCGTATTTCTACAGAAAACAACCACAAGTAAGTATACGTTCATCTAGGATCGAGGTATCCACGTGTTGATAGCTGACATCAATAGTGCTACCCTTCACGTGGCAGTCTGTAAGGGCAAATTTTGGAATCTATCAGCCCGTGGCCTTAGTGTGCAGCACCGTCGGAATCATTCTCGCCTTGAGCTCTTTATCTTCGCTCTGGTTTTGGAAACTGAATGACGACCCTGGGCGTCTTCGCTCAAAACTTGCCCTAGAAGGTCAGACAACTTCAGTTATAGCTATCTGCAGTGCCTTCCTGCGGGCATGCCTCGCAGTGCAGCTAGGGACGTGTTGCATGCTAGCGGCGTCTTTGGCATTTGAAAAGAACTGTGTGCTACTCCGGGACGCTGCAGTAATGTCTATTTGCCGCTATTTGGCAAATGGTCCTTATGCAATGGTCTTACCAGTGCTGCGAGGTACCAAAGCCAGCAAAAACTTCTTTGGAATAAGTTTATTGGCGCTACTCTCGCTTTCAGCCATTCTTTCGCAATTTCTATCGACTATGCTTCTCTCCGACACTGGCTTAGAGCATATTGCTGGGAAGAGCGAAAGCGTATCACTGAAATATCGACACGATCACAACTATGTTATGCCTATCCCAACAATGTCGCATAGACCGGCTGAATTTCCACGATTTGCCGAACGGGCCGCCACATATGTCTCCATCTCCGACAATTTAACTGCTGCGGGGAGTGGTATAAGTGATACAGGGCCAACTTTAAGGGCACTGATTCCATTGTCTTCCTCCGAGCGATCATCCCTTCTCTACTATCAAGGCAAGGCGGCAATTGTAGATTCACATGTTATTTGCACCTCACCCACACTGGATCAGCTCGATTACGATGACGTCTCAAATCCGGGTCTCCTATCTGGAAATCTTAGCACGCCATTCTTGAAGCAAGCATTTACAACTGGTTACTTGCAGGCATTCAGAGATGATGCCGAAAAAGCGCTGTCGTACAACTTCACATTTAAGTCTTGCATGAATGACGGGGTGGATATCTTTTGCCCTGTAAGCCAGGTACCATCACAAGGGGATTTGCGACGGGGATATTTGAGTCGGTGGTGGTTGCTTGCTCACATCAATCATTCGAAACATCATTCGAATATTTCACTACACGACGAGAACTTGGAATTGTCTCGTCTCATTAAGGGGAGAGAGTATAGATTCAATGGAGATGAATGGACTTCTAAATCGACCCCGGCGGCTGGTGGGGGTGAACTCACCATCAACATAACCCTATGCGGTGTAGCATTCGATTTCGGGTATGCAACGATCGAGGTTAAAGCGGATAAGAATGCCACAGAACCGAGTTACCCAATCTTCGACCAGTCGGCATACTATTACCATACAGATATACTTCGAAATCAGGCTGGGGTGAAATTACACGACAATCAAGAACGGGGCGTCTTCAACCTGACACATTTCCAAATGAACCAGGAAACCGACCCCCTTCTATTCCCAGCGGATCATCAGTGGAATGTATCATATGGATCAGGCCAAGCGACTGGTGTGTTCGCAACGTCGACCATGTCGGCCCACAACCTATACGACTCAATTTTTAAGCAGACATTAGCGGAAACCAACAAGCCGGCGTTGGCTATCCAGGCTATATTCACAGTTCTCTCAGCGAACATTTACTATGCCTTCTTAGACTGCTACAATGTATCAGATATTTCGACCGTACAAACAGTGCAACCAGTAATTATACCAATCACGAAGAGGGGACTGTTTATTGTATACGGCATTATTGGACTTCACTTCTTCACAGTAGGAGTAGTATTCGGGCTTTACTTCAACTCAGGCATACCAAAGTTCTTGGATCAGGCATGGCAAACAGTGAGCCAAATCCATTGCGGCGATGCGGGTGAATTCTTGGATGACGCCAGTAATTTGGGAGACCAAGCTGTACAAAAACTACCCGCAGCCGCCGCAAAGTGGGGAGAACTTGTTGGAATTTCGGTGGAAAAGAAACCTGCAGCTATTAACTGCGAAACAACAAGCTATAGTCCTCAACAGTTGAAGGGTACGTACTAAACTTCTTTGCTCTCCAATGATATAGCTAATTTGAGCGATAGAAGATATGGTAGTTATTCGAACACTTCCCAGGCGGAAATGCGAAAATACAGGAGCAGCGGAACATAAGTGCGTCTACATATGAAGGAATAAGTGAAAGTAGAGATTTTGGCCTGAGAGGGCCGATATTGACTATGAGAATACCGAAGGTTAAATTTCTTGGCAGGAAAATTATGTTGGACCTTTGAAAACGGGTTTCAAGCAGTCATGTATTTCGTTCATGAATGAAAGTGGGGTGAAGTTTTGTGCAGTCATTTTCCCGAGGAAAAGGATTTGCCGTGAGTTTATAAAGTCCAGCAAGGAATGGATAGTGGTATGAATGTTGAGACGGGATTTATTAATGATGTGGAGCTATAGTATGAAAGAAGGGAGGTTTTTGATGACGGCCTTAGTAGGTTGACCTGATAAAACCGTGGTGAACCCATTTGGATATCAGCGGTATGGCCAATAGACAACTGATTGCAAGCACTATAACAACGGTTGTACAACCAAAACCTACTTATCATCGTCGCTAAACCCCTCTCTTTTTTTTATCTATATCGCACAGCAATAAGGGTACGAGGGCGGCTGCCTATTAGTGACTTAAGTGCCAAAACCTCGACTCTCCCGCGACAAAAAACATCAACACGCTGATCTCGGTAAAAAAACCCCAGAGACCAATAGAGAGGGTAGTTAACTAAATAATAATTGTGAAATGAGGTCCCTTCGATGTAGCGATAGCAGTAGTAGTGCATAGTGGGTACTAGTCAGGGAAGGGGAAATGGGCTCGACTATGATAGTCTAAATTGGGTGATAGCAGTATGATCAGCCATGGAGTAGAGAAGGTATAGAGTAACAAATAGTAGTCTGATTTCTATGTTACGAGGAAAGAGTAAACAGCACTGTAACGCTACAATTTAATCTTTACATCATACTAGCATCGGTGGCGGCTTTGCCGCCCCCAGGATTCGAAACGTTGAGCATGGTGGACTTGTTACGATATCAGGCAGATCACCTAGACTTCTGCTGTGTATCCACCGCTGTGTATCTTGATTTAGTGCTGCTGTGCATCTGCCGCTGTGTATCTGCCACTGTGTATCCGCCGTTGTGTATCCGCCACTGTGTATCTGCCACTGTGTCTACTGTGATGTATATCCACTACTGAATCTGCTGCTGTTCATCTACCACTGTGTATCCACTGCTATATAGCTGCCGCTGTGTATCCACCGCTGTGTATATCGTGCTGTGTATCTTGAACTACTTCTGTATATCTGCTGCTGTGAATATGTATCTTGACCTGGTACTGTATATCTGGCTGTATATCTGTTACTGTATATATATCTGCCATGGTGTATCTGCCACTGTGTCTGCTGTGTTGTATATCCGCTGCTGTATCTGGCGCTGCATATCCGCTGCCGATTATCTGACGTTGCTATCTGCTGCTGTTTATTCGACGCTGGTATCCGCCACTGTGTATCTGCTGCTGTGTATCTGCCGCTGTATATCTGCCGCGGTGTATCTGCCGCTGTGTATCTGCCGCTGTGGATCTGCTGCTGTTTATCTGCCACTGTGTATCTGCCACTGTATCTGCTACTGTATATCAACCACTGTGTCTGCTGTGTTGTATATCCACTGCTGTATCTGCCGCTGTATATCCATCATTTTGTATCTGCCACAGTGTATCTGCTGCCGTGTATCTGCCACTGTGTTTGCTGTGTTGTATATCTGCCATTGTTTTTGCCGTTGTATATCTACCACTGTGTATCCGCCCCTGTGTATCTGCCCCTGTGAATGTGTATTTTGATCCAGTACTGTATATCTAGCACTATATCCGCCACTATGTATCTCCCACTCTATATATATCCGCTACCGTACATCCTCCACTGTATATCTGCCACTGTGTCTGCTGTATTGTTGAGAGTGATCGAGTATAAAGAGAGATTGAATTATCTGACATACAAAAGTGATTGTCTACCGAACTATCCAATGGTAGAATCCATGCCTTTATATACCTAACAAATTTGAAGTTCGCTGGAGATGGTAGAGTGGCGCCGGCAGTGGCGAATGGCGGGTGGCGAGTGAAAATTTGTGAATGAGTCTACACAAATGACTCAGTGCATTAGCAAGCACTCTCCAATCCTTTCTAGCAGCTTCGATAGCATTCTGAAAACTTGTAGGTCTTCGGGATAAATCCTGAGTCAACATGTGGATATCCGCCACTGTACCCGCCACTGTACCCACCACTGTATCTGCCACTACCACTGCCACATGCACCACGTGGTAAGTTCACCCAACCAATGAGAATGCGTCGAGCAGACAAACCAAGTGTATAACTATTCGATAATTAGCGGTATAGGTGGAATATATAGACCTGACACGAACTGACTGTATGCGGGGCTGATGGTACAGCACGAGGCACACTTTTCTCTCACATATCTCGAGTCTCCTTCTCTTCTCTCTGTATCTAAATCTATTCATACGGTCCTCCCCTTCACTATTTCAACAGAGCGATCGACTCATGATACGAGTGATACAACTGTGACCGAATGATGATATCCAATATGCCTCCCAACCGTGTCTATGGTACATAATTCACACTATAACTTTCCCAGTCAATCATCCACAGGTTGGAGAGCCCAACTGCATAACTACAGGTGAATCAGTAACCCCAGCCCTTGGCGTCATCCCCAGTCGCCCTGATCGGGCCCTGGTCCTGCAATTTCTTGCCGGAACTAAACGGCCAAATGGGGACCTGAATGACCGACGGGCGGACGGGCTATTGCAAACCCTGATGTAGGAAGAGAACTTGAGAGTTTGAACTGTTCTCGGGAAACAAGTGCTAGGTTCGCCAAAAATGGCCAGTTCACAAACGTTCCTACAGATCGCGAACCGAGCGAAATTTCTACAAGCCGGCCTTTAACAATTCGCGAACTGGCGGATTCGTCAACCGTACCTTAACGAGTTGCATTGCGGCTATCTAGTTTGAAAAAACTGGCCACGAGTTCGCGAACGGACCTAAGATTGCAAAGTGGCGTGGTTTGCTAACGGAAGGAGCACATGCCTGCTGTGCATGGCGTCGTCACCGGTCGGGTTCGTGTGTTTACGTTCCCACAGCAACGACTCTGTAGTGGGCAGGTGGTGGCGGGTTCAGGGGAGATCCCGGCTGTTCGGATGCACGGGGAGGTTAAATATACCCATGCAACTTGTCAAACCTTATTTGAACCGTACAACACCCGGCGCTAATGACCTGTCAACACGTGCCTCGCAAGGGTGGATGGTGGCAGATCTAGATTGCCGAGAGAACTTTGATTTGTTGAAGACCCTTCGCCGTGGATACCGCGCTAGTGTAATAAACACATTATTTGTGTCCCCAAGTCATCTTACTTTCAATTTCCATTTTGGGTTCGCGCTTCTCACATCAATATTCTATCTTTGAACTTTATTCAGTTAAAATTGCCCACATTCTAGTCCAAGGAACTTAATTTGTGGCAGGATAGATATCACAGTGCTTCAAACAACGATGTGGAATCCCTGCGGTGAGAAAACTGTAATACGGACATAAATCCGCAGAAGACACATTATTTGCATTTCTCGCCTTCATCCCCGTCGGCGTAGGTACAGAAATAAATTCAAATCTCCAAACGTTGAACGCGACCCGCACCTCTACTCCACCACGAAAGTTTGAGGCGATCCAAATTAAGGGAAGCTTGATACTTTTTCCGGCTTGGGGCATAAACATTTTTGTGCCGCCACGAATGGAGGTACGCTGGTCACAAGAATAAAATAGCGCACGTTTTCGTTCACGTTGCTAGATTTTCTAAGCGAGTATGCCGTTGCAATTTGTAATGTTGATTGTATTGCTTGCCATTTCACCAAGCCACCCTACGAATGGAGTCAAATTCAGCTTCCCTTCACCAAATTTTAATCGAACTTGACTTCTTGAGGTCTTGCTACAGCAAAGTCATTGAGAAGTATTCAGATTCACCTGCCATACACATCGTTCGAGCAGCTAGACTTGGTCGGACAATGATAGACAAATACCGAGACATGTTTCGGAAGATTCTTGTTTGCATAGCTGTTGTTGTACGCCATCCAGCGTTCAAGTGGGAATACTTTCAAACTGCGGGATATTGCGGAGAATGGACTGAGGATGAGCTTTCAGAGGCACGCGGAGTTGTGAATGATTTATGGGCAAACCATTATTGCTCATCTACATCCAGACCTGGGACCGGGATTGAGCATCCAGATATTACTGTATCCAATCCGTTTGATGCATGGCGTGCTAGGAAGCAGCATGATGCCTTAGGTACACATCTCTCCTTAAGATCCATTCCAGTCTCTCCTAGTTACAAAACTAATCCTGATTCGATAGTGGATGAGCTAGAGAGATATGAGTCCACCCCCGCTGACCCTTCTATTGTTGATGCTTAGAGCTTTTGGGTCAGTCAACGGGTGGTATACAGGGACCTTGCAGCGATGGCATTGGATATTCACTCGATTCCAGCTATGTCAGCAAATGTTGAACGGCTATTCTCCAGTTACAAGATTGTCTTGACTGACCGCCGGAATCGGATGAAAATAGATGGCCTTGAAGCGATTGAATGCTTGCAATCATGGAAAGAGCTGAATTTGAAATGGCAACCGATGAGGGATGTACCTCTGGAGCACATGCCATTGTGCATATATGGTTTCTTTGGTTTGAAAACGAATTTCTAATGAGATGTAATGACTTTTGTATTGTACACCACCAAGGACTGGTTCGAACCGGTTTGATCTAAGGCCTGAACTGGCAGTTCCGGTGCACCTTTCGAACTGCACTGCCTGCATCGGTTCACCCACCGAACCGGGACCGGTTCGAACCGTTGATACCACTGGAGATGGCGGAGGCGAAGGAAGTGCAAAGACCTGAGGAAGCCAGTCCACCATATAAACTCAGATAATCAGTACGCCTCAAACAGCATTAGTGTTGCTGTATCTGAAAACGGTTAAGGTAACTAAAAATAATAAATTAACCTCTTGAAGGCAGGTATTACAGTAGTCCATCCCATCCGGTCAACTATGAAAAGCTGTGGAAATCATGTTATTCTATACTATTATTCACATAAGGACACGACATGTGTCTTTTTCGATTCTGATTGGTCGTAATTCTGTGGCTGAGTGGCTGATTGTGGCAAGTACCTACCACTTAAAGTCAGATCCCAAATGACCTGCCCTTTTAATTCCAATGAGTATTTGGCTCTGATTACAAAGTGTCTTACACACAAAATGTGGACTATGTCCTCTTTCACCTCCCAGTCTTAGATTTATGATATCTCTTATATTAAGTCGGAAATTGTGAATCAACAGCATTTTGGAGCTTTTTTTTTTACAGCTGCACTATGAATATTAGTGATATAGTAAATTGGAGACCAGGGAAGTGAAAGAGGATCTGTTTATACATAGTTCATGTATAGAACACTTTGTGATCTGAGCAAAACTCATGGACTTAAATGAACTTGAATTGATTGGAGTTACCCAGTGGAAGGCATCTTCCCAGTTGCCAATATGCTTGCTCTAGCCACAGAAACAATAGAGACCCACCCAGACTTAGATCACTGGGAGCTGGCCAAGAGATGATCTAACAAATTTGAATTCTAGGAGTATGTTAGAGCCATATACATCTGGAAGCATAGGAGCTGCTAAAAATGACAACTCTGGGTTGGCTGGGCTG
>Ga0307515_10014781_pt1 | contig 14440 bp, 17 predicted proteins | sample 17_EM_MG_FD_194513 | JGI IMG/M metagenome (GOLD analysis project Ga0307515, IMG submission 194513) | Populus trichocarpa ectomycorrhiza microbial communities from riparian zone in the Pacific Northwest, United States - 17_EM | ecosystem: Host-associated > Plants > Roots > Unclassified | place...
TCCAATGACTTTTAATTATTTTTTCTCTCTATTTTACTATTGTGGATATATTATGCTGTATGTTAATGTGTATGTTGCAGGCTGGCGAGATTTTTTTTGGTGTGGGTGGTGCAACCAGAATTAATCCCAAAGGGGAAGGAGTAGTTCACACCCCGGAACTGAATGCTATGGTAGCAGGTCAGATCCCTGTACTGGATGCTATAGCAGCAGGTCAGGATCCCTGTATGTGAATGCTATGGCAGGTCAGACCCCTGTCGGCACCCCCTGCAACTGAATGCTATGGTAGTGTAACGTGAATGCAACCCATAGCATTCAGTTGCAGGTTGCATGACTTGCACAACTGCATAGACCTAGGTCTCTCCTCTCGCTCACTCTGACTCCGGTTATCATTTCAGTGAGGCACACCTCCCTGCAAGGGGAATCCTCCTTCTGGCTTGTTTGTTTGCCGATTCGTCGCATTATTCCCATTTTCTGCCAAGACTATACCCAAATCCAGTCATTGGCATGGATTCTCGTGCGTGCCATCCTCAGGCAGACAAGCAGGTGCTGCAAAGCTCGTTCCCGGGTCAATTTTACTTTAGAAATCGATTGCTGCTGTCTGTTTTCCAATTGCTATCATTGTTGTTGACTGAGGCCCACACCGTCCGTCTCAAGTCCCATTAGTCGCCAGGAGTGTCTGGCCCTAGTGATGTTCTGATGAAACAGCTTTGGCCATCCTGAAGAGCCAAGGAAGTCGAGGAATCACAATCGTAAGTATCCAGAGGCAGATCATATTTCACATCCAGGTTGATCCATATTGATCGAAATAACAGACAAAACGTTCCAATCTGGCAGCTAAGGACTTTGAAACTTCCAAATTTCACACAGACAAGTGGAATCATTACCTCATGTTAGGATTTCTTGCGGCTCTTATGCCATGGAAAGCTATATCAAATATAGAGCTACTATGGTCAAATAAGTCATTATGCGATGACCTAGTGCTACAGTCCACTGTGACCGTTACCAACATTTACCGGAGGGATTATGCACTGAGCGTGGATGCAATTCAGAAGCAATTGCCATCACGAAATGCAGTTAGTTTAGCTCTAAACAGATGGGCATCACCGAACAAACTACGCATCATGTCGGTCATTGCTTACCATATGGATCGAAATTGGGCATTGGGTGATATTCAACTGGCTTCTTATGAGGTTGATCACCTGTTCTTTTCTCGTTTCAAAAGCCAATTGTGGATGATCGGTCAAGGGCCAACATAGTGGGGCTAGGATTGCCATAAATTTGAGTGGCGTGCTTGGTCGTTTTGAGCGTACCAACGGCTGTTTGCTTGGTATCACAACTGACACTGCTTCCTCAAATTACGTTATGACAGGCAAGCTGCAATCAACACTCGAGGCCTCTGCAATCCAGTCACCTGCTTTGAAGAACCACATAGCATGCATGGCGCACGTCATACAGCTGGCTTTAGGTGAATTCATTAGCAGTCTTGGGGTAAAAGGCCGAACCATGTCTTGGGAAGACCATCCGCGCAATCAGCAATTTGGAGGGAATGAAGGCATGGACATTGGGACCAGTCAATGACTTCGAAAAGAGAGCAACACTAGAATCAATAGGGTGTCGGCCATGAAACCAGGTTTAGCAAAGACAGTTGAGAAAGTACGTGTTTCATGAAATTTTGAAAGTCCTGACATTGACCTTCATATGACAGAGAATGCTTGCTGTATTGATTATGCTGACACCTCGTGCTTGAAACGAGTTAATTGACTGTCAAAAAGCCCAAATTCGCATCCTTGTATTACCGATTTTGGAATGTGAAGACACAGTGAATCTCAACACTGGAGTTCCTCAACCGTGTCTACCGATTACATGAATGCACATGCAAGGGGCTCCAAATCCCAGATACACTGATTACCAACCACTTTGGCAACTGAAAATGAGTGGACTGAAGTTAAGTATATCTTGGATGTATTCAGCCCAATTTGATATTAGACCCTGTGGATGTCGAAGAGGCATACAGTCACATTGCATCAAGTTATGGCAGTGTACAATGACTTGTTCGATCATATGGACGGCGTAAAGCGAGCTTTGGCCTAGAAGAAGACTCGATGGAAGGAAGGCTTGTTCTTCCCTGTCAACTTAGCTCGACACAAGCTGTCCAAATACTATACTGAAGTGACTGCAATGAGGAACGTGCTTGTCGTTTCTGCACCTGTCCTCGACTCCTTTTGGAAGTTGCGATTGTTTAGAAAGGGGGACAAGGGAACGGATATTTATTCTGAGGACGAGACAGCCTATACTACCCACAATGATTCCACCAGTCCAGTGATTGACCAGTCCGGACCGGGTCCGTCCACGACCAGTCCAATCCAGTCAAAGAAATTTTTGGACCGGGTTCAAACCAATCTCCAATTTTCCGGGACATGTACTGTACTAGCCTAGACTGCTTTAAACCAGTCGACTCGGGCTGAATCGGGCTGAATACGGTAGGAGTTACTGATACAATGAATCAACAAATAGACTCATACACATATACTCCTACATGTAGACTCATCTTGCCATACACAAGTCACCATGCACATCTCACCCCTCACCACTGGCCACTTGCCACTGACCACTCACCACTCATTTGGTATGGTTGGGTTTCTCGTGGTGGTCCTTGCTACCAGTGGGCGGGTTGCTTCGTAGCAGTGTTCTCAACCATTCCGTGCGAGCATAATAATGACGGCGGGATGGCCGACATCGTCCGTCCCTGGCTGACATAGGGCAGCTACCATATACTGTTAGATATAACCGAATTCGATCCTGAGAGTGCATGGTAAGAGATAGATAAATGGATACGTCCATGCATCGATTGTATATCGATTATGCTTTAGTTTTTCAGTGCGAGGAGGGAAGAATGATGAGCAGGATCTCGCTTCACAATCTGCATAATAGTAGCTAGGTTATATCTATTGTATGTTCCCTGGGAAAATTCAATGGATATCGACAAATGAAGCCTGGGGACGACAAGGTTCCGTCCCTAGTCATCCTCTCCATCCGTCACTGACCTATCTCAAACTGAGCGCACTGCTTCCGTCCTACCCTCGGATGGATGGTTGAGCACGTTGGTTCATAGTAATAACTCACAGCGGGTAGTTGTTAAGAAGTGAGGTTGGGTCTGAGTTAGGGTTGGGGGGAATATTGTCTCACTTCTTTAGTTTTTCGGATCTACTTTGAAATTGATAACATTATCCTGCTTGTACTGATCCTGACCAAGCCCGTCCACTCCATGACTGCCAGTCTGGGATCCGGTCCACTCCATGACTGCCAGTCTGGGATCCGGTCCAGTCCGACCGTCCGGTGGGACTGGACCGGACCAAGCCCTACCCCAGACCGGGTCCGTCCAGAGTGGTGGAATGATTGACTACCCAATACCAAGAAGCCATTCAGAAGTATGTGGAGAATGAATAGTGTGCCACACATCAACGTGTGCCAGTCAATAAGCACGAAACCTTACCAAGCAGCAATCTCATCCCATCTGCAACGGCTTCAGGATCATGTCAATTATCCTGTGATCAATATCATTTGTCCAGCGATGATGAAGAATACTTAACGCCCAACAATGGGGCTGAGACGACACCCACACGAAGTTATCGCGCAGCCCATGTATTGACCGCCGCCAGGCTCTATTTCAATTTGCCGCCTGAAGCTCCAAATCACTGGGGGCAAATTAACCAAAATCTCGATAATTTGCACTCCGACCCAATGGAGAATAACATTATATTTTGGTCACCAGACATAACTGACTGGTGGCGTCAATCAGTAGAAATGCACTCAAAGTACGCCGATCTCTCCAATGTGGCGTGTGAAGAATTCTTCATCATACCACGTGGTGTCGGAGTGGAGGCCAGTGTTTCCCTTGACCAACCTGTTATAGGCTGCAGGCAGTCAAACACCACACGCGAGACACTTCACAAAAAAAGTCGTTGTAAGGCAGTTTGCTTTAGCCAATAACGGGATTTTGGCAGGCGCCGACCTAAATTTGAACACAACAAACACAGAAAATGACTTGGATATGAAGAAAGAGGCGGAGGCATGCAAATTGCAAAGAATTGCCAAGGTCAACTATTTTTTGGAACTGGCAGGGCAGCCAAAACCTACGTGCTGCCCAGAAGAAATGGCAAGCTCAAAACCAGCAGATGCCTGCCGTGAGATACATTTCCGACACGGAAGAGATCATCAAAGCATAGTGGTCACTCTTTCAACGTGATGGTGCAGCTGAATTTAAATTGTCAGATAGATCATCTTTGCCACCACCTGTGTCTCTGAAGGACCTCCCTGGAGGACGAACTCAAATAATAAATGTCCATGTAAGAGCATTATCAAGTATGCGTAGTAAGGGTTGCGGGACGGTCACGTGAGGTGTTCAGTGCCGGGTAACCGACAACCTGATATTGACATCACAACAGAGACTTAGCTCCGTACCGAATACCTTACGACTTACTTCTTCACCTGATCTAACTCGCATCCGTGTGCATCTGTATACTATACCATATCCCTATACTGCCGAGCACCGGCGTACGCGCATTTACACTATATTCGGTATGGCAGTAATCAGATACGTTTCACCCATGAGATCACGCGAATTTACCCCTTCAATTGACGTGTCGTGACAGACACGAAATCAACAATTACAACCAATTACCCTCCATGCCTCCAAAGAGAATACAGAGAAGCCAAATGTGTGTGCATAACACGCGTGCGAGCATTGAATCCCTTCGAGCATCGCTCAGCCGAATCACGCCTATTCCTACGGGCCGCATCTCGGTAAAACCAGAAGACAAAATCAATGATGACGATCCCGCCGGGACTCAGCTTCAGGAAGAAGCCCGCGATCCTCACAATGAAGACCAAGACGAACACGAAGATGATCCAACCTTACCAAACGGCGAGGATAATCGAGGCAGAAACGACATATTTTCAATGATCACGGAAGACGACCAAAGCGAGATGCTTCAACACAACCGGATGCTACTTATAATCCAATTCCAACAGCAAGCCGAATGGAGAAACGAGAGAACCCGAATGCTGACCGAACTCGACCACAGCCGAACCAGCAACAGGCCAGAGATTGCCGGAAATCAGTCCGAGATCTTCAAGATGGTTGACCCCTGACGGTGCCGCGGCGGGGCGAAAGAGCTAGATATGTTTCTCGAAACATTATGATCACACTTTGCATCCCATAAGCACCTATTCCCAAGATGCCATCCGGATCAGGTCAAGTATGGAGTCTCTTTTCTTGTCACCTGCGATCACCACCCAGATCCGACTCAGCGACAGACGGAAGATCCGGACCCATCCAAGTTGGCTAGCGACCTGCGAGAGGCCATGGACCGGTGTTTGGAGAACTTCGAACTGTTCACGAACGAACTTCAAATGATGTACGGAGATGAAGATAGACACCTCACTTCAGCACAAATGCCATGCAGGAGTACCTGCAACTACCAAACGAATCAGTCTGAGTTTATGCCAACCGCTTGACAGCACATTGGAGGAGAGCCGGCTGGAACTATATAACGCACGAAGTGGTCCTATACGACATGGCATGAGCGGGCCTGCGGCACACACTTAAGATGACAGTCAGATCTTGGTTCTCCGGTGGCAAACACACGTTCGACACACTCGACCAACTCTTCGACAGTGCGGCGGCCTCGAAGTTCAAACCGGACAACAAAAAACCCAGGGGACAGCAACAGCAACAACAAAGGCAAGCAGGGGAGACTCACAAAGGCGGTGATAAGAAACATAATTTTCGACCATCAATCTCCGAACCTGCGGAAAACACTTGCGGTAATACCAATGATTCCAACAATACCGGTCATTCAAAATCGGGCAAGTCCAATCAGTCCAGTGGAGGCAGCCGTGCCAACTTCGCACCAGCGCCGTGGCTTTCAAAGGAAGTCTACGAAAGCCGAAAGGCAAACCGGCAATGCACCCGCTGCCGCAGTGGAGACCACAAAACCTACCTTTGTACACAATACGGCAAGACAAACCCACCTGAACAAAACTCCAGCAATAGCAGTGGCTATGACGGCAGACAAATTAAACGCCAAAAGTCATTCGACACCCAGCAGCAAAAAAACTAGTCTACCTCTCTCAATATCTAACTCGACGGGAGAGGCTGGACGATACGGAGTTTGGATTGGAAAACTTGGGAAACTGAGCCTTGTTTGCAACCTTGGACCAGATACAACCACACCGAATTGCCTTGAAATCAAGAGTCATTCTGGAAGGTCAGGCTCTGTTGTCAAGCCATTACCGATGCGGCACAGAGAGAACGGACTCGTCGCATATCGTCCATGAAGTCCTTGAACTGACCATACACGGCATCACGCAGCGAGTCAAAGCACTCATCGACTGCGGTGCAACGAGCATCTTTATATCACCGAGCCTACTCTGGACACTCGAATTGCCCCATGAACCCGCATTCACCTCCACCCAGGGTCTCAATGGCCAGGTGATGATGTCTGCAAAGGAGAGGTGAAAGGCAAGTATGTGTGTTCAGTGTTGTGACCACCTTTAACAGGTTGACGAATCAGAGGTTATAGTCGTCCAAATGAAGGCCTACGACCTAGTCCTGGGCTTGCCATGGTTCAAGGCAAGGAACCCGGAAATCGACTGGACTAAAGGTCAATTCACAGCCCTGTGAACGCCAAATGGACCGCAACAGGCAAAGATTCCAGAAGCAGATCACGCAAGTCCTCTGCCAGAACGCGGTGAAGGAAATACAAATGTTGATCCTCCCCCAGTTATACAACTACTCGGGGCTACCGCATTCGGTCACCTCTCAGCTAGCGAGGAAGTGGTTGTGGCATTCACCATACGACTTGGAGAATGTCAAGGGTTGCTGGGAGCATCTCTAGAAGGCATTACCAAAGGTCAGGGAAACCCCAGGATGCTGAATGCACGAGCAGGAGCAGCGGCGGTTGTTGCAGCAGATGAGTGACACAGTGACAGTGCTGACGTGACTGCAACTGGCTCGACGAGACACGAAGGGGGAAACTGATCAATGGGGGTGGTCTATTGCGACGAACCGTCTGATCCAGCCAACCCGGGACACCTGCCCATCTACACTCTGCCAAAACACGCTACAATGCAAACAAGGCTAATGAGAATAGGAACAGACATTGATAACGTGGAGATGGTAACAACAGATGATGGGGGTCGCATCCCAGCACAATATCAACAATTCGTGGAGGTCTTCAGCAAGAAAAAGGCCGAGACACTCCCACCGCACAGGCAAATTGACCACCCGATAGATCACGAACCCGACTACAAACTACCATTCTGGCGGATCTACAACCTCTCAGAGTTCGAATTGAAGACGCTTAAGGCCTACATCAAAACGTTCCTGGTGAACGGCTTCGTTCAATGGTCATCATCATCGGCTGCAGTGCCGATTCTGTTTGGAAAGAAAAAAGATGGCAGACTACGGTTGTGTGTCGACTATCGAGCTCTCAACCTAGGCACGGTAAAGAATAGATACCCCCTTCCTCTAATCTCAGAACTACTCGATCGAGTGCGCGAAGCCCGGATCTTCACTCAGCTGTGCATCCGGAACGCCTACCACGTCATCCGAATCAAAGAAGGCGACGAGTTCAACGCCGCGTTGCGAACCTGCTATGTGCAGTTCGAATACCAAGTTATGCCCTTCGGGTTGACAAATGCACCGGCGACATTTCAGGCGAACATTCACAATTGTCTACGGCCTTATATTGACGACATCACCATTTGTTACCTTGACGATATACTGATCTACTGGACAAATGAGAAGGAACACGAAGACCACGTCCGAAAAGTGCTGCTACGCTTACAGGAATTCAGACTCTATTGCAAAGCCGAAAAGTGGCAATGCGGAGTCCGGGAAGCCGGCTTCCTGGGATTTGTCATCAATTCGGATAGAATCCGCAAGGAGTCAGACCGCATATCCACGATCGAAGACTGGCGGACTCCGGAATCAGTTCGGGATGTGTAAGTGCTCCTTGGTTTCACAAACTTCCACTGGAGATTCATTTGGAAATATGCAAAGGTGACGGCTCCCATATCAAACTTACTAAAGACACAAGGCTCACGGCAGTGGGAATGGACTCGGGATGCCGAACTCGCATTGGGAAAGTTCAAAAAGGCCTTTACTGAAGCACCAATCCTCCAGCATTTCACCCCACACAAACCGATCATTCTACGGACCGATGCAACCAGCTTTGCAATGGCCAGCCTCCTCCACCAGTACAATGGATTCGGGATTCTTCGCCCAGTCAATTTCTACTCTCGAGAATGCTCTCCTGCCAAACAGAACTATGACACGTACAATGGGGAGCTCTTGGCAATTGTCGAGACAATGAAACAATGGAGACACTATCTCGATGGCGCCCATCACAAGGTCCTCATCCAGTGCGACCACAAGAACCTCGAGTACTTCAAAACCTCCAAACTGCTCTCCCAAAGACAGGCCAGGCGGGCGGAAATTCTATCATCTTACGACTGTGTCATCGACCACTTGGAAGGAAAGTAGAACCCGGCAGATAGACGATCAAGAAGATCCGACTGCGAGATAGGCTACGAGAGACCATCCGCACGACTACCCGCAACCTTGGCAACTACCACTGTTGAACTGTCCGATGAGTTCCTTCAAGAAATCAAAACACCCCAGGCTATCGACGCGTTGGCTGCGGACGTGAAACACAGGATTGTCGACACTCAAATTGTCGATATCACTGACCTTCAATGGATAGACGAATCAGAGGAAGAACCAAGCAACGAGTGGAAAGTCACCGCCGGAGTTCTCACCTACGTACGAAGGATATACATACCAAAGGATGACCTTCTTCGCAACAATATCATAACCCTTTTCCACGACAACCAAGAATCCGGCCACTTCGGAGCTCTCAAAACCGCCGAGTTAGTATCACAAGATTTCCACTGGCCCGCATTGGACACCACCGTACAAAAATACATCGCCGGAGGCAAACTATGCCACCGAATCAAGGCACGACGGCACGCCCATCACGGCACAAACATGCCGATACCACCACCGTCACGACCTTTGGAAGGAGTGACCATGGACTTCGTCACCGACCTCCCTGAGTCAACTGCCTCCGGGTATACGGGGATCTTGGTAATCATCAATTGATTGACGAAAATGGCAATCTACCTCCCCTGTGGGATGGATATTGACTGAGCAGAGCTGGCACAAATGTTTTTCGAACACGTGATCTGCAACCACCGCGTACGAGACAACATCGTTACCAATCGCGGAGAGGAGACTACCGTCCGATTCTGGAATCGAGTATTGTCTCACCTAAATATTGACGACAGACTGTCGACCGCCTTCCATCCACAGACCGATGGCCAGAAGGAACGGCAAAACCAGACCATGGAACAGTACTTACTGGCCTTCTCCAACTATGAGCAGAATAACTGGGTAGAACTGTTACCTTTGGCAGAGTTTGCTTACATCAATTTAGTTCACCACTCAACGCGGATGACACCATTCTGGGCGAACTCCCACTACCACCCGCCAATGCAGTTCAAGCCACCGAAGGCTCCATCAAATCTGAGGTCAGAAATTCTGGTGGACGCAACGGTATCGGGAATGGAAGAAACTCACCGGCTTCTCTGGGGGAGCTTGTTGGAAGCCCAGGTATGGCAATCAACATACGCTGGCAGAAAGGATGTGAACATCAAAGTCGGGAACAAACTGTGGCTCTCGACTCGACACTTCCGAACGACTAGACCATCAAAGAAGCTCGACTACATGCGCACTGGACCATATACGGTAAGTAAGATCATCAATAAGAATACTTACAAACTAGACTTGCCGAAAACAATGCGGAATCACAACGTCTTCCATTTGTTGCAGCTAAATCACTACACACCACCAGTCGTAGAACAACCATCCTCGGAACTACATGCAGTAATTCTCGATGATTCGGAGGAATGGGAGGTCGAAAACAGATTCTTGACTCTAAGGAGCATTATCGGAAGCTACACTTCCTTGTTCAGTGGCGTGGGTACAACCACATACGGACGAGCTGGGAGCCTCTCGAAACCCTCGACAATGCTTCTAAACTAATTGACGAGTTCCACAGAGACCACCCGAACCAGCCGCGGAGATGAAGGAGGTCGGATCTTTGAAGTGGACGAATTGACGGAATGGAGATATGTATGCTTAGGTCATTGGGCTTTTCCTTCTTTCTATTTCGTTTTGGTTGGGACCCGGTCCAGTACAAATGCTGTCGGCACGGGTTTTACCACCTCCAGAATTCCAGTCAATTGGAGGTGGAGTTTCCATGTTCGCCGGAAGGTCACCCTGGGCGTACAGATCAGTTGTTGGACTTATGGGATCGTATGAGCGTGTATGCGGGATGTTTTCTTGTTCTCTTGCTTCTATTTGTACTTAGCAGCCCGGGAGTTCTGCGCTGAAAGAGGGGGATGATGTAACAGCGTTGTCAAGTATGCGTGGATAGGGTTGCCGGATGGTCACGTGAGGTGTCCAGTGCCGGGTAACCGCCAACCGTATATTGACATCGCGACGGAGACTTAGCTCCATACCGAATATCTTACCACTTACTATTACACTTGATCTCACTCATGTCCATGTGCAACCGTGTACCATACCATATCCCTATACTGCCGAGCACCTGCGTACGTGCCCTTACAGTCCGCCAAATCCGATGAAACAACCGTGATCCAGATGAAACTGATGAGAATCGCGCATGTGAAAGCATTTCAGACACTGAAGATGGGCTCAACTGGAACGGGGACTTAGATAATCCATTTGACAGCGAAGGCGATTGCATGGAGGATGTTGAATGTGATATAGAGCAATGCACGAGCATCGAGGATCCGGAATGCCAGAGCAACAGGATGTCAGCGCAGTCCCAAATGTGCACGGATTGATTCAGCCTACATGGAAGTCGAAGCGACGGGCCGAAAATGTTTTGGTGACTGTCAATGCAATCGAAACGAGGTGGAATCAGGGAGGGGAGAAAATGTACAACAGAATGTGTCAATGTTTCGCCAGATTCTTTATGTATCTTCACTGAGAGTTTTCGGTAGAGATATATCATAGCCATATGGTGAGCAGTAACTTGTGAATACCGGTTGATAAACAGATGTATAGCAGGTGCAATGCAGCTTTTGACAGGATACATAAATTTTAGTGGTGTGAGAGCGAACTGTGCAAGAATGTTACTCTGCCCGGCTTTGCCACAGGGCCAAATCCCAATCTGTGAGAAAGACTACCAAGAAGTTCAAAACATGATGAAAACTATGATCGATGGCAGCAGATGTTGCATGGACAATACATTAAAATGAGCAGCAACGGAGTATCAACGATTTGTGGTTTTTTAAGTATGATAATTGCGCAGAGATTTGGTCGCTTTTATGCATAACCGATGTATTGGCAGCTTCTATAGGCTAAAGAAACAGCAATACAGTCAGCACAGCATCCTGAGGATCAGTGCCAACGGAGCATCAACAATGTTTAGGTTCTCATCTTACATAATTCTGGTTCCGATTCGTTGCAGACATCCATTTATCAGATATTGGCTGCCTTTACTGGAAACACTACAGCAACATGCTCGCTTGCCGCATCCTGAAAATGAGCTTCAACGCAGGGTCAACTCTTTATGGCGTCACATCTTGCGTAATTTATGTTCCGATTGGTTGCAGACATCCATTCATCAAATATTGGGAGCCTTTACTGGCAAAAACAACAGCGACATGCTCTCTGCCGCATCCTGAAAATGAACGTCAATGGAGCGTCACCAGTTTCAGTTGGTGCATATTTCGTAATCAGCGCATTGCGTTGATCTTCGTGTTCATAACAGAATTATTGACCACCCTGATAGGCCAAAAATCAATCTATCAAAGGTAAAACACCGATTCCAAATTAATTGATATTGCAAGCTGCAGAGCGTGCAAAAACATATCCTTCGTTGTTGAAAACGCAATTTTTATAAGATACTATTAACATACTCCAAAAACAAGAACCTTGATTGATTCTATGGATGGACCCGCTAGGCGACCCACTGGCATCCCGCCCAATTCTGATGGGTTGGGAGTTTACCATCAAACCGTACCTCGGGTGATGGTTCGGGTTTAATGACAACCCGGACCACCAATTGTTCAACGGGTCAGTTTGGACCCGGAACCGTTTCCAACACTAGTTTTGGATCGCCACCTCTAGACGATCCTCATCAGTAATTTGGCAGCGGAGATCACCAATATCATTGTCAATGGGGCAATCTTCATGTCTTCGACCTCCAGGGTCATTGTCAAGGTCACTGTCAAGGTCATCATCAAGGTGATTGCCAAGATCATTGTTGCGGTCATCGTCATCATCAATCTCAACCTCAGGTACGACTGATGGTGTAGTGTGTTCGGCTGTTGATGCCACTGCCTGCAGAGTATCGTCTCTCCCATGGTTGTCAGTGACATGCAATTGAGTTCTGGCAGACTTCTTTGGAGGCATGTTTCTTAATAGAACACGTTGATTGGTGGCGGCTCCTCAAAAGGGGTAAACCGCGAGATCCGTTGAGCAAAACGTATTGAATTGATTACCAGCATTCGTCATTTGAGGCTGTATATCCATATTTGGCTACGTATGAGAGTATATGGGAAGAAATAGGTGCACACATGGATGTGGCAATATAATAGAGTAGTTGATAGGTAAGATTGTCACTGGCGATCTCAGAGAGATCGCATGTCATCTATTTAAGGTTGCAATTACCCAGCCCTGGACACATCTTGTGCCATTGGCGAGAACCTAATCCTGAAAGCCATTACACCTGAGCTGAAATGCCAGTGGCTATAGACAGATATGGTGAACGCTATTATAGACCAACATGTCAGAAGCTACCGGCGCAGCGAAATGGTAGTGCCCTCAATTGCTGCACATGTTGTGAACATTGTTGCTTTTCACTCCGTAGTTCTGTCTGAATGTTCAATCGCTGTAACTTTACAGAGTGGCTTCTGCTCAACCGGTTCTATCTCAACACAGTTGGAATTTTTTGTTGAGATATTGCAAAAATAGAGTTCCACCTAGGTGCTAAGGTGCAGAAGCGTTAAGTTAACACAATCAACACTCGAGTTAGATTCAACTATGCGAATACACTACAAGTTTTCCGTATGTTGCGGACCCTAGTTAGTCCACCCACTTACAACACACCATTGGATATTCTTCCGACCTGTAGTAGGGTAATTAATACAGAATTATCTAGGTGGTATGACAAAGGCTACCCTGTTGACTCCGCAATCCAGGCTGCTCGAGGAAGAGACATCCTTCAAATCAAAAGTCTTCGGATTCCCCCAAAGGTTTTCTCTGTTGTTGTTCATCTCCAGAAATATAACAATCAAGTGCAAGTTGATGTCTTTTCTCAAGTGTCCCAAATTCATCGTCATTTTCACTGTGCTGGATTATCATGAGAGAATGCAGTTGTTGATATACTCTAAAGACCCAGCAATGAAAGATTGCAGCAAGCTGTTGCCAAATTAGAATAAAACCCAATCTAGTACCTCTCGAAGCTCATGTACCAGCCATAATGACTCATGATTCATACATATTGTAAGCAGTGTTGTCAACCGTCCCGTCCGTCCTGAGCTAGGACGGGACGGTTGACAACACTGATTGTAAGTCACCAACCACGTCAGCTGTCGACAAACGGACACCGGCAATCGGCTTCGAGGGGTGGTGTAGTGTAGTGTGAATAATGAGCTAGGATTTCTCGGTTAGACGCTTGTTGAGGATCGTTGCGGCTCATGCTGAGGCTATTATTGAGGCTCTTAATGAGGCTATTGTTGAGGCTCTTGTTCATATCTTATCTCGTTCCAAACTATCGCTAGAATATTCCAAGAATCAGCACATGATCCGTTAGCTAGTACAACTGTACTTACTAATGCTATCTCTGTAACCTCATCGCTAAACTTGTCATACGAGACAATACTTCCACCGTCATCGACTCCACCACCTGCCGCCACTATCGTCACCACCACCCTTCTCCACCTCCACCTCCTCCTCCTCACCATTCCTACCAACATGACCCCGTTCACGGCTTGCAGCGCTACGAGTTCACTTCTTCGCTAACTCAAGTAAGCTTCGAAGCTCCATAGATGTCGCACCACTAATTCTTGGAACTACAACAACAGCTATGGAAACCACTCTCCAAGCTCAGATATGGGGTGCCTTGACAATGGTCGCCATTGTGGATTCAACAGATCGCACCCAGCGCAAACAGCTTGACTACTCACTGCCGAGTACAGCACCGCACGATGCTCGTCGGGTGTTCTAGTCCAGTCACGGAGGATGTCTCTCCGCGGAGAGACCGGTCCATTCACGGAGTCCCACCCTCCGTGACTGGACTGGTTCTTTCGCGGAGTGTACCCCTGCCCCCCACCTCCGTGA
>Ga0307515_10014782_pt1 | contig 14439 bp, 13 predicted proteins | sample 17_EM_MG_FD_194513 | JGI IMG/M metagenome (GOLD analysis project Ga0307515, IMG submission 194513) | Populus trichocarpa ectomycorrhiza microbial communities from riparian zone in the Pacific Northwest, United States - 17_EM | ecosystem: Host-associated > Plants > Roots > Unclassified | place...
GAATCCACAACGGGCGACTTGCTGGAAGTAGTTGATGGCAGAGAAAAAGAGCTTCAGAAGTCTGCTGCACGCTGTGTTGAGTTGGCGGACACAGTTTCATCTCTTCGTCGGGATACTCACCGGTTTGGGATGAGGTGTAATCGGGCTAAGGAAGTATGTTCCCACGCAGTCGAGAATGCAGTCAACAGGGTCAGGAAGCACTACGAGAGTGTTGGGATGAAGAAGGTGAAACGTCCAGATGGTCGGATTGAGGACTGGGTTCGCAACCTTGTCGTTGAGCTCGTTGCCCTCGATGGAGTCCCAACAGCAAAAGTTCCACAGGTGATTGACAGGGTCCGGTGCAGTTTTACCCATAAGGCCAGTGATGAGCATGGCGAACAGGACAACGAGCACAACAAGCAGGGCGGGGATAGCGGTGACAAACAGACCATCAGCGATCGCTCTGTCCGGCGGATGATGGTTGAAGCATATGTCAAGGCGTTTCTGTATGCCGCAAAGCTCTTTGGAGCAGCACCATGTGAGTGTTGGAATGGTTATTTGATTGCGAAGGAGCTAATCTTCAATGGTACGAAAAGCCTGGACAGCTAGTGGAGACGGAACATCACTAAAGGGCACCAGCGTCAGCTCCCATTTCTCCACCTTCCCTCCTGTGCCATTCCAGCAGAACGTTGAGGGTGTAGCGCCTGGCGTGCCCTTTCACCTATTCCTTGCTTCTACCCGAGAAGTCAACCACAAAACTTCAACCCAGTTTGAAAACTGGCTCACCCTCTTTGATGACATTGCAACCGTTCACAACGACAGCCCATCTGGAAGCAAGAGCCCAATAACCCTCGATGAAATCATTCGAAAAGTCACCGGCTATTCAGGAGACCATGCAGCAGACCAAAAGAAACTTGCGAAGGAGTTCTGTATGCGAAAGAAGGAGGCGGCCATCAGTGTTCGGGGGCTTGAAGCGGTGACATTGAAGCCAGTGGAAGAGGTGGAAGCAGTGTTGACAGAGAAATTTCTAGAGGTGTTGAAAGGTATGGGTGGATGGGAGAGTTGGGGAAAGTTGCCAATGGAGGACCAATTGCACCGGATGGGAGGTCTCATGGAGGACGTCCGACACCACTTTGGTGAGCTGGAACTTGCCGAGTTGCCCGAGTTCGAACGCAGGATCGAGCTACTCTTTGCGTGGAGTGGGTGCGCCATGCACAAAGATCTTAATACCTTCAAGGCCGGGGCTGTTCATTTGGCGAAATTCTGGAAGGAAGAGGGTTTGGATGGGCCAGTGAAGTTGTTGAGTCGTGAACAGGAGAAGGCGGCGCTTGCAGACAAGGATGGAACAGGGGATGATGTGGATAAAGTAGTTGGTGGAGCGGTCAAGCTGACAAGCCTCATCGGCGCTCTCGTAAACAACAAAGACGAGGGGAAGGGGTGCTTCGAGGAATTCCGGACTTTCACACATGACCACCTTGGAGAAGTGGTCACCTTCCCAGACACCTCCAACGTCCGTTACCAGTGCTACGGGGACGCAGCCGTGGAGATCATCCGACACCCAGATCTATACGTCAATTTCATTGATCAGCATGGGATGATGAAAAGGAAGGCCGCAGGACCAAACCACATGGAAAGCAACATCCTCAAAGGTCTCACGGACCCAACGACGATGACGGAGATGGCCGTCCTGACCCTCTATCACGAATCAGTCAGCAAGCCATATGCGATGCAGGTTCGTGGCCTTGCCAACGAACACAAGAATGCTCTGGACCTGGGACCATTACACAGTGATTTGGAAGCCCACTGCGATGCAATAGCTAGGAGCCCAGCGCTCTTGATAGGCGACAACGTCTCACAAACGACCGGGGCCTTCTATGGAACTCCCTGGGATCAGCCCATCATTGACCATATCCTATCCATCCGCAATCAGCTCCCCCACCTTAGTCGTGCACTCGTCGCATTCTTCAAAGGTGCTCTCGAGAAGTGGCCTGCTTTTACAGACGAATTTGGACCAGGTTCGGAAATCTCCCAAATGACTGCGGAAGAGAGAGCGTTAGCATTTCGCTCTCCAACCAATGACCATAACGAGGGAGCGGGTGCCATGTGGAAGGGTTGGTCAAGGCGAGCCCCTACAATGACAACTCACCAGAAGAACGCACGCCTACAAGTACAGCTTAACGGACCAGGCCTCCTAGATTTCAGCCATAGCCTTGGGGAGGAGGACTGTGCCTTTACCCGTCGCAGGGCCAGAGAGTTGGATGCAGCAAAACTCCCATTGAAGGAGAGGCAAGCACAGGCTGTGGCGGACCGTAAAGCTGTTGAGGAGGAGCAGAGAGAAGCGGAGAGACTCACAAGGTGGAGGGAAGCGAGGAAAGCAGACGAGTCCAGGATGGTTGAAGGGTTTGAACCTATCCTCGATCTTGACCGGTTTCGTTCGATGCCAGCAACGCAGCCAACGAACGAATTCCTCCGGCGACAATTAGTTTGGCACCGGGTTGTGGGCGGTGATAAGGGTCTGCCGGCTGGGTTGTTCGCCAGCATGAAGAAGGAAAAGATGAAGGAGTTGGTTGTCGTGGCCTTGGAACGTTGGAAGGAGGAGCGTGGTGAAACGGCGATGGTGGTCAACGAGAACTCGAAATCCTCCCGCATCCAGATCGATGATCGGACGAACGCGGACGCAACTCTCCCATCCGACGAATCAGAAGCCGAACTTGAGCTCGTCGACAAGGTCGGATTGAGCCCCGGTGACACCAAGCACACAAAACAGTCCCCCCCAGGCCCCACTCATGGCCGCTCACCTGCCACCCCAGGATCTTCCAATCCGCCAACGCCAACCCTACCAATCCACAACTTCGGGTGCAGGTGGGATCCCGTTGATTATTCCTGCTCTTACGACTGCGTCTTCACGACCTTTGCCTGGATGTATTTTGACGCCACCGAACATTGGCAGACAACGTGGGCGAGTCAGGTTCCAGCAGCAAAAACCCTCTCCCGCCACTTCAAAGCCATCCTTCACACCCTCAAAGGTCCGGCCAAAAACCGAGCGGATCGACAAATCGCCACTCTGTTCACCCGCGGTCGCGATGCCTTCAGGGATGTCCTTTCGGGAGGGAACCCCGGGATGTTCAAACGTCGTGGCCCAGTTGACGCTTGCCTCATCGACATCCTCGACTCACTCTCACGCAATCAATCTTCATCCCGATATTTTTCCTTCATTTCCTCTTGCGGCGGTTCAAATTGCAACCTCAGAGTTGTGACTCCAGCGGGTGCCCCCTTTATGCTATCGCCTCACATCTGGACCTCTATCACCCATTCAGAGAACCCGCCATACCACGAGTCATTGCAGGAGTGGGTCAACGGGTTCATCAATCACAAGGCGTCGTCGTCGTTGCCTTCTTGCTCGGGGTGCGGCGCAGAGTACTCGAAGACTCACTCATTCCTACGGCCACCGTGGATCTGGTTCGAAGTCTTCGTTGGGAAAACCCACGTTGTGCTGCCTTCCTTCGAACTATCACTTTCATCACACACTTACCGGCTCGCCGCTGTCATATACGGTGATAACTGCCATTTCGTGGCCCGCCTCAGCACTCGATCGGGTACCTGGTGGTACTACGACGGCCAGGTTAACGGTGGGCGACCAGCGGTGGATTCAATTTCTCGTAAGGAAGACCTTCTTACGTGTGGGGACGGATACACAATGAACGCATTGGTATACTGTTCAACCCGTTGAGATTTTTCACCCAGTTCATTCGATGCACATCCCCCCTCCCACACCGAGTACACATTTGCTGGTCACATTTTCTGGTCGCATTTCTACATAACATGTTACCATATAGTTATTCTACTTTCTGTTGTTTCTCCCATTGTCAGTACCTCTTAATTTCTATCTTGAGTTTCGGTGTCGATCGTCCCAGCGGATGCGACTCGATCTCGGCCATATCTCGGACATAAGGAACAGAAACTACATACACTGGGTTTTACACGATATTTTTGGGCGGTCTTAGGTACGGTTTCAAGCATGATGTTTGACGGCCTGGAATGTAATGAAACCCGACACCTATAACACTCCGACCCTCAAGGAAGGGCATGCCTTTTGCAACCTCCAGGATGAGGGTTTTGCGTGAAGCGTTACTTTTCTGAGAAATCCCAGTTAGTTATAAATGCACAACCGTGCCATGTGTTGTCTCCGTGCATCTAATCCAGCGTTTGTGCTCTGGGTGCACTGCGGGAGAGTTCAAAGGAACCCTCACCAAAAACCAATTTCAAAATATCACGCGCGACTAAAGCCAGCTGCCGGTCCCCAGTGGCACCCTTGATCTCAGAATCCCACCTGGGTCAGATTCTGTCCTTGCATGCCGCCGCGACGACAAGATGATGTCATGGACGTTGATTCTGAAGAATCCGACGCATCCTTAGACTATGACGTGCCTCGACGGAAAGGCAAAGGGAAGGCTCCCAAGAAGAAAGACAAGGGAAAGGGCAAAGTCACTGAGGCAAGCGGAATTCCTCGACGATGATCTTGGGATAATTGCTCACGAGAGATGTTTAGGCTCCCTACGCATGGGAGGCGTCCTACGTGAGGTCTTGGGATACGGTCCAAGAGGATGAATCCGGAAGTCTACAAACCGCTGTAGATGATCTCATAGCTCGCGGGCGTCGCAAACGGTGCGATCCTCATTGTCTCCGCCATAGCTAACGACTCTTCTCGTTAATCCCACCCCTTCCTACCACCAGGTTACTTGCACCCTCAAAAGCAATCCGTCGTACTATCATCCGCCACCTCATCATCATCCTCGACCTCTCAAACTCAATGACGGACCGAGACATGCGTCCAACCAGGTTCGACCTCAGTCTCGAGTACACGCGCGAGTTCGTGAACGAGTGGTTCGACCAGAACCCTCTCGGTCAGATCGGTATCGTGGGCATGCGAGCGGGTGTTGGGGAGAGAGTCGGTGAAATGTCTGGTTTGTGAATACTTTCGGTCGTGCGCTTTATCAGGAGGGTAGGGGATTGATAAGGCGTTTTTTTTTTTCATTCTCAGGAAATCCGCCAGACGTTCTGAGAGCGATTTCGGAACGGCATAAACTAGAGCCAACTGGCGATCCCAGTCTCCAGAACGCGATCGAGATGGCGAAGAGCACAATGAGGCAAGTTATCGACGCTCCATTCTTTTCCCACATCCCACTGTACCCAGACAGCTACTAATTCAAGCACACAGCCACCTCCCCACGCACTCCTCGCGGGAAATCCTCATCATCTTTGGTTCCCTCACGACCTGTGACCCTGGTAACATTCACGAAACCCTCGAGTCCTGTATCCGAGATAAAATCCGGATCTCCGTCGTCGCTCTGGCGGCCGAGATGAAAATCTGCCGGGAGCTCTGCGACAGGACGGGTGGTCAATTCGGGGTGGCGATGAACGAAGGTCATTTCAAAGACCTCCTATTCGAACTGATCCCTCCTCCCGCTCAACTCTCTGCTTCCTCCGCTCTGACATCCCGGTCAGCTTCGGGGGCGCCGGCGAACGCTCCGGGAAGCGCAGGTGGGGATTTGATGCTGATGGGTTTCCCGACGAGATTGCCGGACACCTCACCTCCGTCCTTGTGCGTGTGTCATTCGGAGATGAAGTCTCAAGGGTTTTTGTGTCCCCGGTGCTCGGCAAAAGTGTGCGACATACCGACGGATTGCGACGTCTGCGGGTTGATGATTGTCAGTTCGCCGCATTTGGCGAGGAGTTACCATCATCTGTTCCCGGTCAAGGCCTATCGACCTGTGTGAGTGAGGATTTCCCTTTTTGCATCCCTGAGTATTCGATTTGTGTTGAGATTTTTTTGAATGGTGGTGATTATATTGTGCTGATCTCTTTTTTTTTCTGTGATGAATTGCATATAGTATGGCTGTGGCGGAGACGGCCAACTCGAGCCCGACATGTCATGCGTGTTCGAGGATGTTCCAGCCGACCGCATACTCTGGACCAGGGAGGAGGAACTCTGTGGTTGGCAATGCACATGGAACGACTTCGGAGACGAACGGGAACTCGGACCAAAACTCGACTAGCGGAGCAGGAGGTGTGGCAATGGACACCGGGACGGACGGAATAAGCCCTCTGGGTCGGTACAGATGCACTGACTGCTCAAACGATTTCTGTACAGAGTGCGACGTGTTCATACATGATGTCCTGCATTGCTGTCCTGGATGCGAGAGGTAAACGTAGATAATTTACACCTCGATAAGGCGTAGGCAGCGCATATATTGAAAACAGTGTGACTCTTCGAGAACCGTAGATTAATAGAACCGAAATGGACTGCTCATAGGTATAATAAGATACGGGTACAGGCTGAAGTGAAAGGTTCTGAATCGCAACAACTGCACCGGGGGAGGGAAGCAAGCAAAGACGAAAAGCATCGCGAATTGTACCCGTGTCCGCCAGAGGCAAGGGCGCCCGACGATAGCGCGTAGGTGACGCTCAACCAAAGTACCTCAGTATCAGGTAGAAGCAGAAGAATGTGAAGATGGCCCCGATGATGAAGATATACATATCCTGCGTACTGAGCGCAAAAAAAGGTCAGTACCGTCATTCGACATAAAATCAAAGAGCATAGGGAGATCCAAACCTTCTTCGCTCTATCCAGCTGATAACATCCCTACTCATACCCAACGTGTTCGCAGCATCCAACAACCTCTTCTGAGTCCCTTTCAACACGTTCCTCTGATCCACCAAATCGTCCAAAACCGCCCTCCCCTGCGCGATAAAATCATCCAACGAGCTCTCCGTATTTTGGATGAAACTGTGTTCTCTCAGCGCGTGGTCTTCTCGGGAAGCGGCCATGAAGTTTGGTGGTTGTGAGAAGGGGGACTCTGAGAGGCCGGGAGATTCGGATGCGAAACGGTTGGGAGTGGACGACATTGAAGGGTTCGTTGGAGCAAACCTGCGTCGTGCGTCCGAGGAGGAACCTACACTGGCCGAATGGGGTGTGGTGGAGGTTGATGTGCCCATGAGTTCCGTTCGGTCGGCTGAAGTTTTCTAGAATATCGCGGAAGGTCAGAGAGAACTTGATTCATCCCCACGCCCACGATACCTCTGTTTTGAGCCGTTCAAATTGACTTCTGAATTCATTGTAGTCGCTTCGGAACTTCTGAACGCGCCTGTGACGTGCGCGGGTCGTTAGCGCATTGCGAATGCGCAGTTAGATGTGCGGGGAGGATACGGACATCATGGCTTTCTCCTGTTTAGCCTTGATCATCTCCCGCTTAGCCATCGAGTCGTAGTCTTCCACCGTCCTGTTCATCGCCGCTAATGAGGCGGAAATCTGCCCTAACCAAATGCAAAAAGAAAGGCTGAACGGTCAGCCGTCAAAGTTCCCCAAGTATACCCATCTCCTTGACGATTGCAGAAACTCGAATACTCTGATTTGGTGGGGAGGGGTTGGAATGATAGACAGACCTAATAGTGAAGCGCTGGCATCTCCCGTCCGTAGCCTCTCCAAGTCTGCTTGGATCGAATTTGTCTGGCGCACGCCGAGGGTGTATAACGAGTTCATAGTCCCTGGTCGAAGGAAGAGAAGAAAAGTCGAAGGCTGTCACCACGGCGGTTGAGAGCGGTGGTTGAGGAGAAGGATAAAGTTCAAACTTGATTAGAAGGAGTTGGAAGGGACACGCGAACTCAGTCGGGTTGAAGCACGTGCCTGATTCAACGTTCCCCGCAATGGATTCACTCCCCCAAGAGCTCATCGACAAAATCATCGACGATGTTCCACAACCTAACCCCCAACTCTCCTTTTTTGACCTCTTGTCTTGTTCTCTCGTCGCGAAGCGATGGCGACGAAGGAGCCAACAACGCTTCTTCGAAGGCATTTCGGTCCCGTCCGAAGACGTTCTGAACCGTTGGTGGAAAAATATCCCACAAGACTCGGATGGAATCCCATCCTACGTCTTCGTGTTCAAAATCGAAGGCGTTGCCGCTTGGGATGATCCTGCGCTTTTCGGCCGCGTTCTCAAGAACCTCACCTCGTTGAAACACCTGTTCATCTTCAGAACCAGGATTCCTGACGAGCTGCAGGACCCCATCTTACGTGGAGAGTTCGGGAAGGAAATCGCCACCCTCTACCTTTGGTCCTCGTCTTGCGCGTCTGCGACGACGATGTCCATGATTCTCGCGTTTCGCAACCTAACGGGCTTAATAATTGGGAACCACAAGAACACGTCGGAAGAGCCGCTTTCGACCCATCTTGTCATACCACAGTGGGGGCCGTTGGTCCTTTTGCGGTTAGGCGGGGACGTTGACGAAGTCGGAAAAACCCTCGTTAAAAGTCGGGTCATATCTCCCCTCATCTCCTTGGACACACACCTCGACGCCACAGGAGAGCTAATCGCGCTCTCTTCGGGGGTGTTGGCGGAACTAATACTTAGTGGTGAGTGATTTTTGTGGGTTTTCGGAGAGAGCAGAAATGATAGTGACCGGTTTCCTAGATACGTCAACCGGAAAAGAGACCTTCACTCCCATCCATCTATCGTCGTTACCTGCCCTCGCTACTCTTGATGTCAACATTCGTGAGGATCAACCCTCGCCCCGCCTCACCGAAATCCTCCATTCCTTTTACCCGGTTCCAGCATTATCGACCATCACGATTGGATCTGAAATGTGGAACATCAACGAATGCCCCCCTTCAATTCCATGGGTTGATGTGGATATATGGCTGGCGCGGATTTCCAAGGACGCTGAGGTTAAGGGGGGTGTGCTGTTGACGCTGATACGGTGGCCAGAAGGCAAGTCGGTCTGGGAAGGATTCTTGCCTAAGTTCAGGGAAGCTGGAGGCAAAATCAAGACAGATACCGGCGGATGGTGACTTTGGTGATTGAGAATTTCATACGTTTTTACCTATTGAGCCTTTCGCTGAAACGAGAGTGATAGGACGACTGGGTTTTACTCCAAACCCTCCTGGCTGCCGTTCCTTCATGCCGACAAATCTGTTCCAACGTGTCCGCGTTCTGGCCAGATCCTTCCTTATCAAACTTCTCAAAACTTCACAATCATGCACCCGACGAAATCATCATGGCGTTGGGAGTGGGGGCTTTCTGAACGGCTGTGGGACGGATTCAATACGGTGAACCGGACAACGCGCCGAAATTATGAGTGGGCGCTGCTGCGTTACGACGCTCCTTCATCTCACCGGTGCATTCCCACCTTCGATCATTGCGGTCCTTACTGTTCATCGTATAGACAGAATGAGAGTCGGCACCGAAATCCAAGGCCGCAAGTCAGTTCCATTACTTTACGCTCGGCACATCTCAATATCAACGTACCGAGGTAGCCGACCAACCCACCAGACGAGTCGTGCCCGTTAGAGAATACAGGAGGCAATTGTCTAATTGGCAGGCTGGAGAATCAACCAGGTCTCCGATTTAGCCTTCAATATCTTGTGTCTATCCTGTTGGGTGGTTTTGTGACTTCGCCAAACGTCATGTGATTTTGCGATCCGAATGCTTATATCGGTCTCCTTCCGGGCCATCGAGTAGGGTCACTGTAACGATATTTTACTTTCAGAACGGTAGACGGAGACGTGTAGTGGTTGGGTAGGGGTAGAACAAGCTTTTCCGGGGACGGTGCCCGAGATGTGTTCCCTGGGTCAATCGACCCATGGGAGACTCTCCGCCATTTCTACCAATTCGTTTAACAACCCTTCTGCATAGTTCCGAAGCCCAGCTACGCCATACTTGCAGCCGACCCTACACAACGAGAATTTAAGAGGGCCACTCGAGACCAAGCCAAGTGCTTCGACGACTCGAACGCAAGGATCTGCCTCGAAAGCGGCCTGAATTGCGCCTACTATGGTGCTAGAGTATAACTTGTTGGAGGTGGCGGGGCAACAATGAGTGTCATCCACAATGTCTCCACGGTGCTGGCTAACTATTTGCTGCATTCTTTTGTGTCTAGCAGCCAGAAAAGACACCAATCGATGATACTGCACGGTCGTCATGAGGTGGAGGTGTCTCGAGCCTAAACACGTTAGTGACGCGAAGGGGACGCGGCGGGCGACGGCCTCAGCCTCCTTCTCGCTGCCACATGCGCAGAGGATCGCGTATATGTGGATGGGGGGAAGATCGATGTGCGTCGATGGAAAATAGATTTTGAAGACATCGAAGACAACCTTCGCATCGTACTTGTCCGCGAGGCGGAGGAGAGATGATAATGTTTCGATGTCATTGGTGGGGGGATTGGGGATTGGGTAGATGATTTGGAGGAACCTCTCGAGTGCCTCCGGAGGGTCGTCAACGTCGACGATAGGGGTCTGCGACGATCCGACAGGTGGTTGGGGAATAGAGAGCATACCTCCGAACACTGGAGATGCGAGAGACAGGACAATCTTGTGGGCGTGGAATTCCCTCCCTCCAGATGCGCGTAGGATGACATCTGCGTCAGGAGGATTTTGCCATTTTTCAGTCATAGTGAAGGTCACTGGCAAACAATAGGTGATAGGGACACCGTGGGGATCGGCCTACTAACGACGACTTCCGTCCCGCGCCTCTGAATTTTGGCCCTCCTTCTCATCCTCATGCTCGCGTGTTCTCTAGTCCCTGGCTCGCAGTTCCTGGCCATGACAGCGCGCTCGCGGGCGCGAATCTGGGATCGAGTAAGTCGGAGGGCCGAGAATGGACTCGCGAACAAGTTCTGAGTCCGGAGTAGGAGCGCGCCTTTGGTGCGGATGGGGCCATGAGGCCTTGAGGCACGAGGCAAGCTTGACAAGTCTTCAATCTCCCTCAGCGATCTCGACGATAGCACCAACTCGCCATGGATTCACTTCCCCAGGAGCTCATCGATAAAATCATCGACAACCTCCCACAACCTGGCTTCCTCTTCTTCTCCTATTCCCTCGTCGCGAAGCGGTGGCGACGGAGGAGCCAACAACGCGCCTTCGATGCCATCTCGTTCTCGTCTGAAGACGATCTGAACCGTTGGTGGACAAATATCCCACAGGACTCGGACGGAATCCCATCCTACGTCCACTTCCTCAAAACCCAACACATTACCACTTGGAATGATCCTGCGCTTTTCGCCCGCGTTTTCAAGAATTTCACTTCGTTGGCAATATTGTTCCTTTATGAAACCAGGGTTTATGGCGGACTTCCAGGTCTCATCTTACGTGGAGAGTTCGGGAAGAGGATCACCGCCCTTTACCTTTGGTCCTCATTTGGATCGCCTGCGACAACAATGTCCACGATCCTCTCACTTCCCAACTTAAAGAAATTGTGGATCAAGGACTACAAGATCACGTTGGGGGAACCACTGTCAACCCATCCTGTCACACCACCGAGGGAGCCGTTGGACTCATTGATTTTCCAAGGAGGTACTGGCGGAGTCGCAGAATCCCTCACTGAATCTCGAGTCATATCTCGCTACCTCTCCTTGAATATGGATGTCCCAGGCACAGAACAACTCATCATGATTTCTTCGAAAACGGTGGTGGGACTAAGTCTCTATGGTGTGTGATTATCGTGAATTTTCGGAGAGCAGGAATGATAGTGACCGGTCTTCCAGATGCTTCAGTGGAAAGGATTGCCCCTCCCATCGATTTACCATCGTTACCCGCCCTTGATTCTCTGTCTATCGGCCTTCGTGTGGATCGTCCCTCGCGTTTCCTTATCAAAATCCTACGTTCCATTTTCTCAGCTCCACTGTTAACGACCATCTCTTTTACTCACCATGAGTGGCTCAACCTCGATAAGCCCTCCGGTTCATGGGAGGATGTGGATAGATGCCTAGTGGGGATGGCTGAGCGCACTAGGGTCGAGGGGGGTTTATCGGTGACACTGAAACAGTGGCCAGAAGGCAAGGTGGTCTGGGGAGGATTCTTACGTGAGTTCAGGGAGGCTGGAGGCGAGATCAAGACAGATAGCCGTGGCTGGTTTCGATGACTTAAGACCTGGAAACTGCCTCTTTTAAAGGTTTTGAGAGTTCCACGATTTTTTTTACCGCTGAGCCGTTAGCTGAGCGAGAATAATAGGACAAATGAATTTCGTCCCGCACTCTCCCCAGTAGACTCAAGAGTACCTTCACAGCCACAAACCTCTTCCAATGGATCTGTGGTCAGGTCAGGCCTCGGCCTATCTTATTGCGATTCCCCATAAATTAGACAGTCGCCTCATGTACACGCTATATCCATTCCGAAGTCCCAAGGATCATGGAAACTTAGATGCCGGGGAGCCACCCAAGATAAATAGCCCCGCCCAACCACGTTTGTTTTTTTAATTCAGATTTCTATCCCGCTACGTACGTACGGTGGTGGGCGACTCGCTAGCAAGAAAGGAACTACGTTTGCTGACCAATCTACGAGTTTTACCCCCTCCTCCCCTATAGTCTCGCAAGCTCGACTAATAACGATCGTCCAATGGCGCGCCCCAACCGCGTGTAACCCCTGTAATTGTCTCAAACCGTGAACGGTTCACGCACTGTGGACATTGCACTCTTCATCATGACTCTCCCAATCCTATTGCAGGAGGCTCTGAGAGATTCGATCACTTCTGGGACATTCGTCGACACCAAGTTCTGGGTTTTTTCCAAACGCAGATCCAAAGATGGACGAATTGGAGAACCGAAGGCACTTTTCGTCAACGGACACATCACAAAGCGCATACCGAAGCTTGGTGCTCGTGCGGCTCGCCCCCGAAGTTATCCAGGGTTCTAACTAACTCGCTGACAGTGCTCGACGAAAGAGGAACCAAAGAGAATCTGAGAACTAGGTTTCCAACGGGTAGAAGGCCATACTATACAAACCGCTACGACTATGAGGACGACAGCGACCTCGAAGTGGGTGACGATGAAGATGTTTTAGACAATGAACCCACGGGTACTCCTCAGGTTGCGATGGAGAAACCGGGAAATAACTCCGATGTTGTCGTCATCGAGAACGCGGACACAAAGAATAATGAATCTCCTGAAATAATCTCCGTCTCAGACCTGGATTCGTTACTCTCTGAATCATCCGATACGGGGGGTGACACAGGAACCACTTCCTCCGTTCACGTTGGCAAGGTCGTCGTCATCGAGGATGTTGCCTTTGTCACGTAGGTCGGTTTCATATCTTTTCGATGCATGCGTTGAGGTTATGTATAACAGATTCTGGGCGCTACTTTGGTACTTGTACACCAATGAGATTGAGCTCGCACCATGGGGATCCACGGAAAGACGCAAAGCCCGTGCTCTCGAGAAGATATCAGATTTGCATAGAATCCCAAAACCTTCACCCAAATCTATCTACAGACTTGCCAACAAGGTGACGATTTGTCGTGTGGTATCAGAAATCTGGGACTGACGTTGTCTTTAGTATGACATCCCCGAGTTGAGATGGCTCGCGTTGCGACAGATCCATGAAGGTATATCCAAGTGCAATATCATTGAGGAAGTGTTTAGCAAGTACACTTCCTCCGTCATACCCTTTTACTCAGGCCTTTCAGGGCCTCACGGATTGACAGGTACTCCAATTTGAGAGAACTCGAACTTCGACAGCTGGCACGAACGCTGTTGTCTTCCGACTCTAGTGTTATGTTGGGGTTGTTGAAAGAAAAAATCAAAAGCTACGCTCACGGGCAATTGCCACACGCAGAGCACATCTTTCCAGCTCTCTACAAAATCATGGAGAGCGATGAGTCCGTTAAAGAAACACCCCTCCCCCCAGCTGCGTCTTCCAACCCGTGGGTCACCAGTGGAGATCGGGATGGGCTCAAGAAGGCTTTCACCGGTTCTCTGACCAGCGGCACATTCCTTGACTCCCAGTTTTATGCGGTTGAGTCACGGTTGTCGACCGGTTCACTGAAGATTCGACCGATATATTTCTGTAGTACAGTGGGTGGCAGTTTCGCGTCCAAGCTAGTGGAATGTAAGTCCCTCGTTTGGATCATTCGCGGGTAGGTTACTGATTTATCGCTCCAGATTCCTCAGAACTCAAAGCACGGAGAGCACCGCTTCCTCGATGTGGTGATGAGTACGACAGTGATATTGACGATGAAGAACCCGGCCCAGAAGGTTCCACGGAGTATTACCCGTGTTCCAAATGGTTTGCCGATTCATTCCCGATTTATCGTCGTGAATTTAACTCCTTCCTGCAGCGTCCGCGAGAACCCTGCACCCGCAAACTTACCAATGGAGTCTGCACTGCTGTTGGAGTCCGGAGCGGCAAAGACGTAGGTCGTTGCCCGGCACGAATGTACATTCTGCTGATCCCCCGGTGTAGTTGGAGTACTATATTCCTTTATACGTACACCGGTCAGGTTAAATTTGCCACAATTGGCTCGCAGGGTGTAACCTCCGAGAAGGAGGCCCAGGGTGCCTGTTCTCAAGACAAAAGGAAGCCTCCACATAATTCTGAAGGGCTCAGGTCCCTACCCCCTGGTGCTGTGGTGCTTGACCCGTGCTCTCCCAAGTCCGTATATTGCCTTGCAAACAAGGTTTGTCTCGCACTCCTGC
>Ga0307515_10014783_pt1 | contig 14439 bp, 10 predicted proteins | sample 17_EM_MG_FD_194513 | JGI IMG/M metagenome (GOLD analysis project Ga0307515, IMG submission 194513) | Populus trichocarpa ectomycorrhiza microbial communities from riparian zone in the Pacific Northwest, United States - 17_EM | ecosystem: Host-associated > Plants > Roots > Unclassified | place...
AATGACGGCGGGTCCGTCCAAGGCATCGCCGGGGCGAAGCGCGTCTCGATCGAAGAAGGGCGTCGGCAGCCATTCGCCTTCGAGAAAGATCGGATGAGTAGCGATCGCTATGAGCGCGTGCTCGCGCGGCGCCGCGGTGACTCCATTGCCTTCGTCCGTATAGGTGTGACCCACTGCCTCCACCGAAATGGACTCGACGACCAGCTTCGGCCCGGTCATCAGAAACCCATAGCGCACGCGATACTGAGCTTCGAACTCGGCAAGCACGGCGGCGAAAGAGGTGGGAGCCAGTTCCAGTGTTCCGTCCGTGCCTTCGTATTTAAGCGAAAGCCGACGATGCAGGCCGATGCGATCCTCGGAAACCCCTTGGCAGGAGACTTCCGCGCGCGCGCTGTTCTCCAAGGCGACGAAGTCGCTTTCCAGGTCGCTCAGAGTGTGCTCACCAAACTCGGCTTCGACCGCTCGCTGTTTGATGACCCGAACATCCGCAAGCCCGATGCCATACGCGGACAGCACGCCGGCGAGCGGATGGATAAAAACCGTTTTCATGCCGAGCGCATCGGCGACCGCGCACGCATGCTGGCCTCCGGCGCCGCCGAAGCAGGTGAGTGGATAGTCCGTCACATCGTAGCCACGCTGCACGGAGATTTTCTTGATGGCGTTCGCCATGTTCTCAACGGCGATGCGAACGAAGCCCGCGGCGAGGGATTCCGGACATTGCGCGACTCCGCTGGCGGATTCCACTTCGCGCGCCAGCGAAGCAAACTGTGTTTGCACGGTCTGCGCGTCCAAAGGCGATCGGCCGTCTTCACCGAAGACGTGTGGAAAATACTGCGGCAGAATTTTGCCGAGCATCACGTTGCAATCCGTGATCGTCAAGGGCCCGCCGTGTCGATAGGCTGCCGGTCCTGGAAATGCGCCTGCGGACTCAGGCCCGACACGCAGCTTCACGCCATCGAAGCTGCAGATCGAGCCGCCGCCCGCGGCAACTGTGTGAATGCGCATCATGGGAACGCGCAGGCGAACGCCGGCAACTTCAGTGTCGTACGCTCTCTCGAGCTCGCCTGCGAAGTGCGTGACATCCGTCGATGTGCCGCCCATGTCGAAACCAATCATCTTGCCGAATCCCGCGGATCGCGAAGCGCGCACCGCACCGACAACGCCGCCGGCGGGACCGGACAGAATGGCGTCCTTGCCGCGAAACCGCATCGCATCGGCCAGCCCGCCCGATGACTGCATGAACTGCAGTCGCACCCCCGGCAGTTGAGCGGCGACGTGATCGACGTAACGCCGCAAGATGGGGGAGAGATAGGCGTCTACCACCGTGGTATCGCCGCGCGAGACCCATTTCATCGTCGGACTCACCTGATGAGACGCTGACACCTGAGTGAAGCCGATTCGCTGCGCGAGCTCTGCGACCGCAATTTCGTGCTGCGTGTATCGATAGCCGTGCAGCAGAACGATTGCGCAAGCGCGAATACCTGTGGCAAAAGCGTCGCGCAGTTTTTTCTCGGCGTCTGCAATATCAAGCGGCAACAGCACATCACCGTGCGCACCGATGCGCTCGCCGATCTCGACAACGGATGCATATAGCGGCCGCGGCAGCTCGATATGCCGAACGAAGAGCTTGGGACGGTTCTGATAAGCGATGCGTAGCGCATCTGCAAAGCCCTGCGTGACCACAAGCAGCGTTTGATCGCCTTTGCGCTCGAGGAGGGCGTTCGTAGCTACGGTGGTGCCGATTTTCACCGCATCGATGAGTGATGCCGGTATCGGCTCGCCAGTCTTCAAGCCCAGCAGATCGCGCACGCCTTGCACAGCTGCGTCGCTGTAGAAAGCGGGGTTCTCAGAAAGGAGCTTGTGCGCGATCAGCCGACCATCGGGACTAAGGCCCACGATGTCCGTGAATGTGCCGCCGCGATCGATCCAAAATTGCCAGCGTGCCAAGACGGTGCTTCGCGAATGAGGTAGGGCGCACTCAGTTTACGGGATTGGCTTCGTCGCGCGCAGCGGTACGAGCGCATCGGAAAGCCGGCGCAGGCGATATACTCGCGTCTGCAAAAGGATGGAAGGCCCACATGCACCGTAACGCGCTGGCGTTCAGTCTCTGTTCTTTGATCTTGGCTTGCGCTCAGGCGCTAGCCGCCGAAGGGATTCCCGAACCGAAGAACGCGGCATATCCCGGCACTATCAACCTGAGTGTCGATGCCACGGACATCGAGCACCGGCTCTTTCGTGTACAGGAAAAAATTCCGGTCCGAGCGGGTGCGCTAGTGCTGCTGTATCCGGAATGGCTTCCGGGCAATCACGCGCCGCGCGGCCCCATCGACTTGTTGGCCGGCTTGCAGATCAAAGGCGGCGGTAAGGCGATCGCATGGACTCGCGACGCCGTGAATATGTATGCCTTCCATGTTCAAGTTCCGGCCGGAGTTTCTGCGCTCGAGGTCGAATTTCAATTCGCATCGCCTCAAGCCACGACCCAGGGCCGTGTGACGATGACTCAGGAAATCCTGGGCGTGCAGTGGGAGAAAATGCTGCTCTATCCAGCCGGACATTATTCGAGCCGCATTCAGTTCGCGCCGTCGCTGCGGCTGCCTAAGGAATGGAAGTACGCGACCGCGCTCGAAACCCAAGCGCAAGACAGCAGCGGCATTCGTTTCGGCGCTACATCGCTCGAGACTCTGGTCGATTCGCCCTTGTTCGCAGGCAAGTACTTCGTTCGGGTAGCGCTTGATGAGCAACCCAAGGGCGCGGTGTGGCTCAACGTAGTGGGCGACAGCCCGTCCGAAGTTGAGATCAAACCGGAACAACTGGCCGCGCACCGCAAGCTCGTGGCCGAGGCCGTCACGCTCTTTGGCTCGCGCCATTTCGATCACTACGAGTTTTTGCTCGCCGTCAGCGACAATTTCGGCGGCATTGGTCTCGAGCATCATCGCTCCAGCGAGAACGGCGTCGACCGCGGCTATTTCAAAGCGTGGGACGAGCAAGGCGCCGAGCGCTCCCTGTTGCCGCATGAGATGACGCACTCCTGGAATGGGAAATATCGGCGTCCCGCGGATCTGTGGACTCCGAATTACAACGTGCCTATGCAGAACAGCCTGCTGTGGGTTTACGAGGGCATGACGCAGTACTGGGGCCATGTGCTGTCCGCAAGATCGGGTTTATGGAGCGACGACCTCGCTCGCGGTGCGCTCGCAGGCTGGGCGGCGCTGTTAAACGAGAGCAGGCCGGGCCGTGCCTGGCGCAATCTGCAAGACACGACGAATCAACCGATCATCAGTCCGCGCGCGCCGATGTCTTGGATGTCTTGGCAACGCCGCGAGGACTACTACATCGAAGGCTTGCTGATCTGGTTGGATGCGGACACGAAGATTCGTGAGCTCTCCAACGATCGACGCTCGCTGGACGATGTCGCGAAGGCGTTCTTCGGTGTAGGCGATGGTAGTTACGTACCGAACACTTATACGTTTGCGGACGTCGTGAAAGCGCTGAACAGCGTCCAGCCCTTCGACTGGTCGCGCTTCTTGCGCGAGCGATTGGACAGTCACGGACCCGGCGCGCCGCTCGACGGCCTCGAGCGCTCGGGCTGGAGGCTTGTGTTCAAAGAAGAGCCGAATGCGTATACGAAGAAAGGGCTCGCCGCGCAGAAGCTCGTCGATTTCTCATACTCTTTGGGCTTCAGCGTCGATAAGGATGCGAAGCTGAGAGAGGTCGTTTGGGAGAGCCCGGCGTTTAAAGCGGGGCTCACGACCAGCATGACCTTGATTGCCGTAAACACAGTGGCCTACGACAAGGACGGATTGCGCGACGCCATCAAAGCCACCAAAGACGGCAAGCAGCCGATTGAGCTGCTGGTGAAGAGCGACGATCACTATCGAACGGTCAAGATCGACTACAGCGGCGGGCTGCGCTACCCCCATCTCGAGCGTATCGAAGGCAAGCCGGATCGCCTGTCTGCGATTTTCAAACCACGGACTTAAGGGAACAGCGAGCTTAAGAGCCTACAACGCCGGGTCGAGCGCTTTAAGAGCCGCCGCGTTATTGCCGATCCGGCCGGTGCGCTCCAGGTCTGCCTGGGAATAGCTGCGCCCGACGTTGGGGCCACATTGCCCATCTTTGCGCGGAATGCGGCTGCCGGTGCTGAGGCAGGTCTCGGGCTTTGCGGTGCGGGTGGCCTTTGGGGAGTCCTTGGCCGCCGGCGCATCGCCGGCCCAAGCCGAGGCACCGACGAGCAGGCAAGCCACCCATAGAGTTGTCTTTACCATATGCATGCTCCGCAAAGGGAATGCCGACAGTGTATGCCCCTTGCGAGCTTCTCGCCGCTTCGCATTTGAGAGAGACCCACATCTGGGACACTGGCAGGAACGTAGAGCGGAAGGAAATGAACTTGCTGACGAACCGACGCCTAGTGCGAATCGAATGGGGCGACTGCGACCCCGCCGGCATCGTTTATTTTCCCCGTTACTTCGAGATGTTCGACGCCTGCACGGCGGAGCTGTTCGAGCTTGCGGGCATGCCGAAAGCCGACATGATCCAGCGCTACAACATCATCGGCACGCCGGTGGTGGAAGTGCAGGCCGACTTCTCCATGCCCTCGAAATACGGGGACAATGTGAACATCGAGACTTCCGTCATCGCCTGGAAGATTTCGAGCTTCCGCGTCGAGCACCGGTTGATGAAGGGTCCCATGCTGGCGATTGCGGGATTCGAGACCCGAGTGTGGGCGACCCGGCATCCGGATGACCCGGATCGGCTCAAAGCTCGACCTATCCCGCGCGAGGTTATCGAGCGCTTCAAGAAGGCGCGATAACCACTTCGACGCCGGCGCGCTTCAGCATTCCCTTGGCTTTGTCTGGAATGCCCTCGTCCGTGATGAGCATGTGAATGCCGTTGAGCGGACAAGAGGACAGCGTGGCGTGATTGGCAAACTTGGACGAATCCACGAGCGCGATGACTTCATGCGCCCGGCTGATGAGGCGCCGCTCGTTCTGCACAAGCAGCGGATCGGATTGCATGAGGCCGCTCGAATTGATCGCCTGCGCGCCGATGAAGATTTTCGCGGCCGTGAAATTCTGCAGAACCGTGTCATCGTAAGGCGAAAGAAAAATGTTCTGCTCGCGGAAGATCTCGCCGCCGGACAGCAGCAGGCGAATCTGCGTCTTGCGAATGAGCGAGAGCACGATGGGAAGCGATGTCGTCAGAACTTGAAACGGCAGATTCGGCAACAGCTGAGCGAGCGTGTTCGTGGTCGTGCCGCCGTCGATGATCATCCCTTCGCCGACTTTGCACAGCTCGAGCGCCTTCGCGCCGATAGCGCGTTTCGCCTTGACGTTCAGCACTTCGCTTGCGACATAGGCTTGTTGACCGACCAGACGCGCGGGAGGCGAGGCGTCGCCGTCGGCATCTTGCGGCGGCAACGCGCCGCCATGAACGCGGCGCAGCTTTCCAAGCTTGCTGAGCTTTTCCAGATCGCGCCGAATCGTAGCGGGCGAGCTTCGCAGCTCGCGGGTCAGTGTGTCGATGGACACAACGGCTTCTGGATCGAGCAAATTAAGAATCCGGCGATGCCGGTCTTCAGTGTGCATCCGGTCTGACATTCGAGCTTCTCGGTTCCCCGTCAACGATTCGTGGCGAGCGTGCGCCAGGCGTCCGCGTAATTCTTGATCTGCGGCAACTCGCTCGGCGGCGCGCGGTGTGTCACTTCCTTGTAACTCCCTGAGCCCGAAGCCAGCAGCGCAGCGCCAACGGCAGTTCCGCTGGCGTCGTCCGTGACGAAGATCGTCTGCTGCGGGCGTAATGCGGCCAGGATACTCAAAAACGTCCTGTCCGCGCCGAGCTTTCCTTCTACGTGAATGTCGCCCTGCGACCCGATAAGGCCGAGACAGGTATCGCTCATGAGCGCCAAATAGAGTGCGGCCAGCGCCGCTGCTTCTACGTGCGTGCGCGGTGCGGGACCCAGCACCTGACCGGTCTTGCGCGCAAAGGGTCCGCTGGCCGGGGCAAAGCTTGGAAGGGCGAAAGTCTTGCGTTCGATGAGCATCTGCACGGCTGCGGACGTGGCCAAGCCCGAACTCTGAAGATCCTGAAACGAGGTCAGCAGCGTCTCGTATTCGCGGCCGCCCATGAAGCGCGCGCAGGGAACGGGCTTGCCGCTGACATCGACGTTGGCCAGACAATCGCGTTGCTCGTCTAGATGCGCAAGCGGCGCGGCGCCGCCCATTGCGACGACCCATGTGCCGGTGGACAGCACACTGAAAGGCCGATCGCCGTAGCGCGCGAGATGCCGAAAATAGGAGGCGTTACTGTCGTGAATGCCGTTCAGCACTTGCGTGCTGGGCGCAAGGCCGGTGCGCCGCGCGACTTCAGCCTTGATCGAGCCAAGCGCGTCGCCGGCGCGCCGCATCTCGGGGAAGAGCCGCCGCCAATTCTGCCGCTCGACGAGCGTCGACCAGGTGCCGCGTTCAGGCTGCCACAGGTCCGTATGACAGCCTATGGAGGTTATCTCAGAGGCCATCGTTCCGCCGAGCCGCCATGCCCAGTATTGCGGATACATGAGAATGCGATCGACGCGAGCGAATTCGCTGGGCAAACGCGACGCCTGCCACCATAGCTGTCGGCCCAAGTTGAGTCCGCAGGGCAACGCCGGCGAGAACGTGCTCGCGAATGCAGGGCGAATCGCGCGGTACACATGAGCTTCGTCAGTGGTGAAGGGCGGCTCGTACTCATAGTCGAGCACCGGCAGCGCGAGTCGATCTTCTGCAATCAGCGCCGCCGTGGCGCCGTGCGTTACCGGAACGATCGCTCGAATGTCGTAATGTCGCGCGGCCTCGGTCAGTCGATCCATGAGCCAGGCCCAAATGCCATCGACATTGAAATGCGGGTACGGAGACGTGGCGACGACTGTGTTCGGGGCGCTGGCCAACGGCTCTGCTCTGCAATCTTCTTCACTGCAAACGATGAGCTTGACGCTCGACTTGCCGATGTCGAAGACCGCGATATGTCCGGCGCGCGATGTGGAACGGCTTATGTCGTCAAGCAAATGGGATGGGCGCATGTGAGCTGTAAGCGTTGCGTAAAAGTGCGGCAGGACTCAATGATTGGAAATGATCGAATATGCATGATAATGAAACCTTGTGATATATTGTCGCGCGATCCGTAGATACTTACACGCTACTTTCCCGCTCGGCAAAGGACCATGGCCCGAACAGAATTGACCGAAGAACCTCTATTCCCGACTTGGAAGCCGGCGGATGGCCAGATCAAGTCGGATCTCGACTCACTGGTTTATCGCTCGCGCCTGCTCGGCTCGGATTTGCGAATCACGAATTTCGGTGGCGGTAACACATCCGCCAAAATTCGCGAGACGGATCCGCTCACAGGCGAAGCGGTTGAAGTGCTGTGGGTCAAAGGCTCCGGCGGCGATCTCGGCAGCATCGATGCCAAGGGCTTCTCCAGCCTGTACATGTCGAAGCTCGTCGCGCTCAAAGACAAATATCGCGGCCTCAAGTTCGAAGACGAGATGGTTGGCTATTTGCCTTACTGCACATTCAACTTGAATCCGCGAGCGGCGAGCATCGATACGCCCATTCACGCATTCATTCCGTTTGCACACGCGGATCATGTGCATCCGGACGATCTCATCGCCATTGCAGCCAGCAAGAATGGCAGAGCCGTCACGCAGGAAATCTTCGAAGGCGAAATTGCGTGGCTCGACTATATTCGTCCCGGTTTCGAGTTAGGTCTGCGAGTCGAAGCGCTTGCTGTGAAGAACCGCGCGCTCAAAGGTGTGGTGCTCGGCGGTCACGGCCTGGTCACGTGGGGCAACAGCTCGCAGCAGTGTTTCGAACGCACAATCGATGCCGTGCAACGCGCCAGGTCATGGCTGCGTTCACGCGAAAAAGTTTCGGTGTTCGGCCAGTCCGCCGTGCCGCCGCTTGCGGCGGACGAGCGTCAGCCCATCCTCGCCGAAGTGTTGCCGATTCTTCGCGGCTTCGTCAGCAAGAGCACGCCGAAACTGGCACACGTGGTCGATAGTCCCGAGGTGCTGAAGTTTGTTTCGAGCGCGCGCCTCGATGAGTTCGCGGCGCTCGGCACGTCTTGTCCCGATCATTTTTTGCGTACCAAGCGCAAACCGCTCGTACTCGATTTCACTCCCGGACAGGACACCGTAACGGATGCGATTGCACGCATTCCGCAAGCCATCGAGGCCTACCGCGCGGACTACGAAGCGTATTACGAGCGCTGCAAACATCCGGACTCGCCGAAAGTGCGCGACTCGAATCCGGTCGTCGTGCTCATTCGCGGCGTGGGCATGATTTGCTTCGCGAACGACAAAGCGACGGCGCGAATCGCTTCGGAGTTCTACGTCAACGCAATCAATGTGATTCGCGGAGCGGAAGTGGCCGGTGGCTATGTCGGTCTCGAAGAACAGCAAGCCTTCGATGTCGAGTACTGGGCGCTCGAAGAAGCGAAGTTGCAGCGCATGCCCAAGCCGAAAGCTTTGGCGGGCCAAATCGCCTACATCACCGGCGGTGCGGGGGGTATCGGCATTGCCACCGCGAAGCGATTGCTAGCAGACGGCGCGTCCGTTTTCTTGGCGGACATCGACGAAGCGCGTTTGGAGAAGGCGCGACAGCTGCTCGTCAAGGACTTCGGTGTCGACCGAGTGCGCGCCGGCCGAGTGGACGTTACGGACGAGAAGCTCGTGCAAGCGAGCTTTACCAAGCTGGTCGCCGAGCTCGGCGGCATCGACATCCTGGTGTCCAACGCCGGCATCGCATCCTCGGCCGCGTTCGAAGATATCTCGGTGGAGCTGTGGGATCGCAATTCGAACATCATGTCGCGCGGCTACTTTCTCGTGTCGCGCGAGGCGTTCCGTATCATGAAGAAGCAGGGCAACGGCGGCTCGATCGTGTTCGTGGCCAGCAAGAATGGCTTGGCCGCCTCCCCGAAGGCTGCCGCGTATTGCACGGCGAAAGCCGCGGAAGTGCATCTCGCTCGGTGCATAGCCCTTGATGGCGCACCCCTGGGCATTCGATCCAATGTCGTAAACCCGGATGCCGTGCTGTCTGAATCCAATATCTGGCAAGGCGAGTGGGCGCAGCAGCGGGCGGCGGCATACGGCATCACCGTCGAGCAGCTGCCGGAGTACTACAAGAGCCGTAGCCTGTTGAGACGCGAAGTGTTTCCGGAAGACGTAGCGGAGGCGGTCGGCTTCTTCTGTGGTCCGGGCGCTTTGAAATCGACCGGAAATATTTTGAACGTCGACGCGGGCAACGCGGGCTCGTTTACTCGCTAAGATCGGCTGATGCGGCGAACGCGCTTTGCGTATGGAGCCGTGTAAGTGAGTGCGACTATGGAAGCATTTCGAATCACTGACTCGGCCATCGCCGAGCACAACGCGCGCAGCGCTTCAGCGCTCAAGCGCGACTACGACAACCTCGGTGAGGCGCTCTCACGTCGCGCGCTCAAGATCGATTCAGTTCGCGACGCCGTGGCGCATTTCAATGTCGCCGTTCCGTCGTGGGGTGTCGGCACGGGCGGTACACGCTTCGCGCGATTCGCCGGGACCGGCGAGCCTCGCAACGTCTACGAGAAGTTGGATGACTGCGACGTCATTCATCGACTCGGGCGCGTTTCACGAACGGTGTCGCTGCACTTTCCCTGGGATCGGCCGGACGACATCGGAAAATTGAAGTCGCACGCGAGTGCGCTGGGTCTTAGCTTCGATGCGGTGAATTCCAACACGTTCCAGGACCAGGCGGGGCAGGCGCTGTCGTACAAGTACGGCAGTCTGACTCATCAAGATCGCGAGGTGCGCCAACAAGCGGTGCGCCATAACCTCGACTGCATCGAGCTGGGCCGCGCGCTGGGGTCCAAAGCCATTACGGTTTGGGTGGGCGACGGCTCGAATTTTCCGGGGCAGCAAGATTTCACCGCGGCATTCGAGCGCTATCTCGATTCCGCTGCGGAGATCTATCGGGCGCTGCCGTCGGAGTGGTCGATGTTCCTCGAGCACAAGCTCTTCGAGCCCGCGTTCTACGCCACGGTGATCAACGATTGGGGCACGAGCTATCTCGCGGCATCGCGACTCGGCCCGCAAGCCAAGTGTCTCGTAGACCTCGGCCATCACGCGCCGAACACGAATATTGAAATGATCGTTGCGCGCCTCGCCTGGGCGGGCAAGCTCGGTGGCTTTCACTTCAACGATTCGATGTACGGCGATGACGATCTCGATTCCGGATCCATCAAGCCGTTCCAGTTGTTCCTCATTTTCAACGAGCTGGTGGCGGCTGAGCGGCGACAGGGCGCGGAGTTCAAGCCGGCGTATATGCTCGATCAGTCGCACAACGTCACAGACCCGATCGAGAGCCTGCTGCTGAGCGGTCAGGAAGTGGCGCGCGCCTATGCCAAGGCGCTGCTCATCGATCCTGCGAAACTGCGCGCCGCTCAGCAGGCGAACGATGTCATCGAGGCGCGGCGCGCGGTTACGTCCGCTTACCAAACCGATGTCTCGCCGATTCTCGCCGCTGCGCGCATTCAACAAGGCGGGGCGTTCGATCCGATCACCGCCTATCGCGAAAGCGGCTATCGGCAGCGCAAGGATAAAGAGCGCCCCAACGATGGCTCGCGCCGTTCGGGCATTGTTTAGGCGCGAACACGACCCTCTTCCCGGCAGTCAGCCTGAATTCGATATAGTGCGGCCGTGAAAAATACTCGGTCCGCGGCGGTCGTCGTTGCCGCAGTTCTTCTCATGGCGCTGGGCGCTTCGCGCGCCTTCGCAGGTCCCACCGCGGACGCGCCACCCGCCGCCAATGGGGCGGACAAGAAAGTCGAGCTCATCATTCGCAATGGGCAGATTTACGACGGCAAAGGCGGCACGCCCTACCGCGGCGATGTCGCCATTGCGCGCGGAGTCGTCGTGGCGATCGGCGATGTCAGCCAGTACACCTCCGATCAACAGCTCGATGTCCATGGTCTCGCCGTTGCGCCGGGTTTCATCAATGTCCTGTCTTGGGCACCGGAAACACTCCTTTACGACGGCAGGGGACTCAGCGACATCCAGCAAGGCGTGACGCTGGAAATCTTCGGCGAGGGCGATTCCTTCGGGCCTCTGAGCGCGGCCAGTCGCGAGCAGATGCTCAAGACCCAAGGCGATATCCGCTACAACATTACTTGGAACACGCTCGGAGACTTTCTCGAGCACCTTGTGAAGCAGGGCGTCTCGCCGAACGTTGCATCTTTCATAGGCGCAACCACCGTTCGCGTTCACGAAGTGGGCTACGCAAACCGGCCGCCGACACGCGCCGAACTTTCGCGAATGCAAGACTTAGTCCGCGCCGCCATGCGCGAAGGCGCGCTCGGCGTCGGCTCGTCGCTTATCTATGCGCCGGCCGCCTATTCGAAAACCGACGAGCTCTTGGCCATCACCAAGGTGGCCGGCGAGTTCGGCGGCGCCTACATCTCTCACCTGCGCAGCGAAGGTGATCGCTTTCTCGAAGCGCTGGACGAGCTGATCGGCATCGCTCGCGAAGCGCACGTGCATGGAGAGGTGTATCACCTCAAGGCCGCGGGTGAACAGAATTGGCCGAAGATGAGACAAGCAATCAAGCGTATCGAAGCCGCTCGCAAGGAAGGGCTGTCGATCTCCGCGAACATGTATCCCTACACGGCGGGAGCAACCGGCCTCGACGCATCGATGCCGCCGTGGGTTCAAGAAGGCGGGATCGATGCTTGGGTGAAGCGCCTTCAGGATCCCAAGATCCGCGCGCGAGTCATCGAAGAGATGCGCACACCAGCCAAAGATTGGGAAAGTCTGTTTCTCGCGGCGGGCTCTCCGGAGCGCATTCTGCTCATCGGCTTCAAGAATCCCGCATTGAAGCCGTATACGGGAAAGTCATTGGCGGAAGTGGCGAAGCAGCGCGGCCGCTCACCGGAAGACACCGCGATCGATCTGGTGATCGAAGATCACACTCGAGTCAGCACCGCCTATTTCTTGATGTCCGAAGAAAACGTGAAACTCGGTCTGTCTCAGCCTTGGGTGAGCTTGGGCTCGGATGAAGGCGCGCCCGCGCCGGAAAAGGTTTTCCTGTTGAGCAATCCTCATCCGCGAGCCTATGGCACATTCGCGAGATTCTTAGGTTCATACGTGCGTGACCAGAGCGTCGCGAGCTTACCCGACGCCATTCGAAGAATGACGCGCTTGCCCGCGACCAACCTCAAACTCGTGGGTCGCGGCTGCATTGATCCGCAATGCCACGCGGATATCGTGGTGTTTGATCCGTTGGTCATCGAAGACCACGCCACTTTCGATAAGCCGCAAGCGCTGGCCACCGGTGTGTTTCATGTCTTCGTCAACGGCAAGCAGGTGTTGAAGTTCGGCGAGCACACGGGCGCCAAGCCCGGCGAGATCGTGAGGGGTCCGGGTTGGATAGGCTGGAATAAAAAACAATAGGTTACGGCGGGTACTTCATTTATTCGGTAACGGCAGAATCGTGGATTCCTTGATGACGGACAGCGCGATCGTCGAATTCACCGCCTGCACGCCCGGTATGCGCGACAGGTTGTCGAGAAAGAACGCCTCGTAAGCCTCGATCGACGGCACGACGATTCTCAACAGGAAATCCTTGTCGCCCATAATCGTGTAGCAATCCATCACTTCCGGATACTTCTGAATGGCGCGCTCGAAGGCCGCCAAGGCATCGCGGCCGGTCGTGGCGAGTTTGATCTCGACGAACACCACGACATTGAGGCCGAGCTTGCGACGATCGAGCAGGGCCACGCGGCATTTGATCGCGCCGCTTTCCTCGAGGCGCTGGAGTCGGCGCCAAGCGGTCGTCGTCGTCAGATTGCAGCGCTCGGCGAGTTGCGCGGCGGACAGCGAGCCGTCTTTCTGTAAAGCATCGAGGATGCGAACGTCGACGCGATCGAGATCGACTGTCATAACGGATTACTTCTCATGATCGGCTTGCCGCCGGCAGATGGAATGAACATTTCACCTGGGGAGGGCCGATCCCGCAACTCGGAAAGCTCGTTGCATCGGGCGCCCGTAGCATGGCTGGCGTCTCAACCTCGACTGCGTCGCACCCGGAGCTTGCCGATGAACGTCTTTGAATCGTCGTCGTTCGATCATCACGAGAACGTGGTTTTCACCCATGACCCCGCTTCCGGTCTGCGCGCGATCATCGCTGTGCACTCCCTCGCACTGGGGCCGGCCGCGGGCGGTTGCCGCATGTGGCCTTACGCAGACGGGGCGGAAGCGCTTGAAGATGCGCTGCGGCTCTCCAAGGGCATGAGCTACAAGAACGCGATGGCGGATCTGCCTTTCGGCGGCGGCAAAGCGGTGATTATGGGCGATCCGCAAACGGATAAGAGCGAGGCGCTGTTCGAGGCCTTTGGGTCGCGAGTACAGGCTCTGGGCGGCCAATACATCACGGCCGAAGATGTCGGCACCACCGTGCGCGACATGGAGATCGTTGCCCGCAAGACGAGCCACGTCAGCGGACTCAAGCGCGCCGGGCGTTTCGGCGGCGATCCTTCTCCGAAAACCGCGCTGGGCGTGTATCTCGGCATCGTCGCGGCGGTGAAATATCGCTTGAAACGCCCGGATGTCGCGGACCTCACGGTTGCCGTGCAGGGCGTGGGCGGTGTGGGCTACCACTTGTGCCAATGGCTCGTGCGCGCCGGCGCGAGCGTAGTGGTGGCGGACGTGCGCCCCGAAGCCGTAGATCGGGTCGTCGTGGAACTGGGCGCACATCCCGTTGCGCCTCACGAAATTCTCTCCATCGAGGCGGACATGTTTGCTCCCTGCGCGCTCGGCGGTATCTTGGATGCCGACTCCATTGCAAAGCTACGCACACCCATTGTTGCGGGCGGTGCGAACAATCAGTTGCGCACGGACGCCGACGGCCAGCGCCTGCTGGAGCGCGGCGTGCTGTATGCGCCCGATTACGTGATCAATGCCGGTGGCATCATCAGTGTGGCACATGAGCACTTCAGCCTGGGCGGCGAGCATGAAGTGGATGATGCCATCGGCCGCATCCCCAGCCGGCTCCGCGAGATCTTCCATCGGTCCAGCTTGGAGCAGCGGCCGACCAATCTCATCGCGAATCACCTGGCCGAAGAGAAAATCCGGTCGGGGCGCACGCGGAAAGTCGCGGCCTGACGGTGTCCGTCAGCGCCGCCCGCGCCAGCCGGCCTTCCGGCTTATGAAGAACAAGACGGCGACCGACGCCGTTGGTTACCATCGCGCTCCTTTTTGAGGGTCGAACCTGATATGACTCCCCGTTCGCGTCTGCATGTGCCTCACGCCCCCGCGCGGCCCGGCGAAAAAGCCGATTTCAGCTATGTTCAGATTTCCGCCGCCGGCGAGGTAGCGCGGCCGGATATCACCGTGCGTGCGCGCGCCACCGAGAACCTCTCAACCGAGCTGGTGCGAGT
>Ga0307515_10014785_pt1 | contig 14437 bp, 17 predicted proteins | sample 17_EM_MG_FD_194513 | JGI IMG/M metagenome (GOLD analysis project Ga0307515, IMG submission 194513) | Populus trichocarpa ectomycorrhiza microbial communities from riparian zone in the Pacific Northwest, United States - 17_EM | ecosystem: Host-associated > Plants > Roots > Unclassified | place...
TGACATTCGTCCCAGGCGTGGCCTTCGGCAAATCATGGCTAAATGCCGCCTCCGGGGTTTCTGGGTGGACATCATCATGCCCGTAACCCCGTTCACCGCTGCATTCGGCGTGGCTGTCATTGCTGCTCTCCTACTTCGAACCGCCCCCCCTCGTGCCAGCTGACTTCCTGTACCCGTCCGCAATTCTTTTTTTTTTTGGTCCTACGTTGTTGGCCTGGGATCCCTTATGTTGTATTTATTTCGTTTTCTCTGTATGCCATCGACTGTCGGTGATCCCATCCACGAAGAATATAATAATATAATCCGTGAAAAGAGACGTTGAACCGGGGCAGTAGACATATCATACAGTGGTCGTGTAATAATTATACGACCTGACCATGGCAATCTTGCAGTACATACTTCTTGATCCCGTCCACCTTTCCCCATGGGACCTCTTCTTCCCAATGCGTTACAACGATGCAAGCCTGGTCTTCGCTCAACGCGGCTGGAACAAGAGGCTCGTTAAACCTGGAGGATTCGGAATTTTGAGAGCTCACAAACCTGGAGAACGTAAGAACGCGTGAACAGCCTTCACAATGTCAGGATCCATCCCACTCCACGCTTCATCCAACAAAACCAACTTCGGTTTCCCGACCAGCGCCCGAAGAACGATCACGAGAGATTGCTCCCCGACCGGCAAATCGGCAAAAGTGCGTTTCGCGTATGCGTCCAAATCCTCGGTGCGGTGGGGCTGAACCTCCCACCACTCCCTCAGTATCTCGCCAACTCTCTCGACCCTCCTTTGCTGCTCTTCCTCTTCCAACCCATTACCAACCTTCTTGGGACCAAGAGAGATGAACCCGCCATCGAAGCCTGTGGCAATAACTTCCCACACGCTCATTTTCCTCCCTCGTGGCCAAGCGTTCAAAACATCCATTCCAGCGATTCCAATCTCTTTCTTGAGCTGAACCGTCGCCCACTTTTTCCGGCTCTTACCGAAGAGGTTGAGTGAAGAAGGTGCACGCTGGGTGTAGGATTGTGGGTGATCGCCGGTGAGGAGAGACAGAAGCGTGGTCTTCCCAGAGCCTGTTCGACCACTCAAGCTTAGTACAGTAGAAACGCATACGAAACCGGTCAAGACATTACCGTTTGACCCCTGAAGATGCCACCTTTCACTCGCTCGCACCGTCCAGTTCGTATTTTGCAGTACCTAAGGAATTTATTTCTCCTTATCGGCAAAACGAAACCCGAATACACTCACCTTGCGTTCGTGATAGTTTACATTCACATCCTTCAACTCTACAAGGACCTCACCATCACTCCTGATCAAAGATTGCGAAACTGCCGTCGATGAGGAAACAGACACCTCCGCTTGATACCGAGCGATCCTATCCTTCATCTCATCCGCTCTACCGGTTCGGACTGCCCAGGAACTCGAGCTCGAGTTGGTCGAAGGTTCAACGAATGCCACGTGAGAGACCCAATCCGGGATTCCGTCTTGCAAGCGGTTTCCTAGGATGATCCTTGGAGAGCGGTGCGAATTAACTTCGCGTAAGATCTCTAAGATGGACTTGCGTGTAGAAGCATCTAGACCAGCTATAAATGGTCGTCAGCAGAGTCAATGTGTAGCTTGGAATCGATTCCACCAACTTAAGCCCTCGTCAAGTAACACTAGTTCTGGCCTGACACCAAGCTGACCGACCAACGTTTTTACTATCCGAGCCTTTCTCGTTTGACCGTTACTCAACGCGATCATCGGCAGGTCCAACAGGCGCTTCAAGTCCAACTTCTCAATCAGCCATTCCAGGAGGACCTCTTGGTTCTTAACTTCTGAACCCTTAACACCCTCGGTCGGTTTCTCAGGAAGGTTGAGTTCGGCTCTTCTAATCTTCTCGACCAATTCCGGAAAGAGCGTTTCACGTAACGTCTGTTTGTCTTCATCCCAAACCGCGCCGTATCGTGCCGTGTAGTCGAAGAAACCGGTTTGGAACTTGGGTCGGTGTGAGAAGGATACGAGGGAGACGAATTTGTAGGGATCCAGCGGAGTGGGCCGGAGGGCCAAGAATGGAAAGAGGCCGCCTGGTGGAGGAGGGGACGGGTGGATCCTGGTATGACCTAGTAGCGACTGCAGTCCCAGGCAGGGAAAACAAAACCAGCAGTACCGGAATCAGTGTTACCTGGCAGCCTCAGCGATAGCTTCTACTACTCACTTGAAGCAGCACATCCTTTCCAGCCCCGCTCGTACCAACCACAACCCACGCTTGACCCTCCTCCACAACCATCTCACAATCTTCAAACCGAAGACTCGGAGTAGATCTCCGAGAGCTCGCAGATGCTCCAAGTGGGTAAACGGCAGAGTTCTTTTCAATATTTACTATCGGTACCTCCGCTTTTGGATGACTCAATCCAGCTGGGAAATCCATCCCGGTGGGAGGGAAGACTGAGATCTTCCTGCAAACATTACTCGTAAGATGACCGGGAGACAAAGGATAGCGTTGGAGGAGACGCGAGATACAAGTCGGACCAGAGGTTGGGATCGGGGTCAGGGTTCTTGTCACGATCATTTCCGAACAGGACTTCGTTTTAAAGTGCAAGAAAATCGCACTGGCGATTACAACATCTATATTGAGGAATTGAGATGGGAATGTTGGAGCAGTGGTTACAACGGCGGAAGCACAAATGTAAGCCAACAAACCCCAGAAGATTAGTACAGGATATGGGCCGGAGGGCGACAAGTGCGACAGGGTAAGTAGACGCAGAAAAACAAGATGAGAAAACGCATGGATAACAGATGGCAGTAGTGTCCAAAGTTTCACCAGAAGTCGCCGATAAAGGGATCCTTCCACACTGAATTCACGACTCCCATGTTGGTCAGCATATCGGTTCGGTTATACCTCGTGCTCTTGCTCGACCACTCCTCCAACTCCACTGGACCGCTCGCGCCTGGGACGGTGCCGGGCGCCCTCACTACGGTGTGGTAATTACAATTCATCCACAAGAGATCAACCATGGGGAATCCAAGCTCAACGATGGTGTTGAACGACTCCCCAGGTGGGTAAGCATAAAGCCCCACGACTTTAAGCGACGGTGGTACACCAGGTCGGAATTTCTAGGGACCGCAATTAGCTCTCATCGTCACAGACGCCCGAATCATAAAACCTACCTCGAGGAACTCGCGGACCCCACAGCCCGTGAAGGCATTTCCGAGGTTTAGGTATTGCAAATTCCTTGGAAGCATCCAACTGAATAGGGGAATCATTGGTGGTGCCATATCAGATGGCAAGCTGGTTATTAGCCCAAGCAGATTCTGCAAGGACGGGAACACGCCCCAAGTAGACGCATTGAACCCAAGCATATCAAAATACTGGTTCCCGCACCCGACGGTCAGCAGGCGAAGAGGTTGGCGACTACGGATAAACTCGGTCAACGCAGGGAAGAGGTCCGGATCTTCGACGCCCCGAGAGACCTCTGTTACCCAAATGGCGAAATGACGAAGGAATGGAAGGGATTTTGCGTGGGCCCTGAAAACCGGCGAAGCGACACATTGCAATTCGCACGACAGACGAAGGGTCTCGAGCTGGTGCCCGTTAGAAAGGATTTGATCGAAAGAATCCCCCTCGAAGATACCGCCGATGTCGAGGTGAGCAAGATGCCGGACGGAAATGAGGGAGGGGGGATAGCTCCATGTACGATGCTTGATGGCTAACGCTCGGACCTCGATTTTGATGTGTTGGAGGAACTCGTCGAGATGTGTTGTCTCTCCACCCTTTGTGGTGAAGGCGAAATCCTTCAGATGAGTAAACTTGGGGAAGGTGAGTTCTCCAGTCCCATCAGTGGATCTGATTTGGGGTTGTGAGCCACGGATGATGCATCGAAAAATTCTCCATACTCGATCGATAATCCGGACATTTTGGGGCAATCAAGATGGAGCATCTTGAGAATCCGCTGAAGATCCTTCCATCGCATCGTGATGTGAACCCTACGGAGGTTCGTCATCTTGGGAAGGGCATTCGAGATCATGCCTACTCCGGAGTCAGCGACACGTCACAAAGCGGTCCTGATATGTACCTAATTGGAAAGCAAATGACTGAGTCTGTTCCCTCTCGGCGGGCACGAATATCCTCATGGTTCTGATGTGGATAGCAAAGTCGGGATCCAAGATGATACGGGTGAGCATATCGGCACTCTTCTGTGACTCAGATTTTTCCGCCGCTTCCAAATCAGAAGTCGTCGTTGGCCACGTCAGTCAGAAGGGCAGAGCGAGAACACGGGGAACCGACCGAAGTGAAGATCAATCTTCTGGAATAGCTTCTGACTAGCGACTCTGGAGAGAACATGGGGGACAGACAACAGCGTTTTGAGATCGCTCTTGCCCAGGAAGGACGCGATGTGAACCCATATTTCGTTGGAGAAACCAGGACTTGTGTGAGGCTAGAATTGCCAGTTGTCAGTCATATCTCTCCACTTCCGGTTGAGTAGGGTCGTCAGAATCCTCACCACCCGTGCATGAGGAACCAGCGACGACATCAAGGATTTGGCTTCGGTGTTTTCAGGGTCCAGCATCAAGGCGGCTTCAATGTCTATGGGGGTCGCCACACGCGAAAAGGGGGAATGTGTCAACGAACGCTCGGGCAGAGACAAAGAGGGAGGACAAACCCCTGTGAGCACCGAGAGCGTACCCAGCGACCGACCTGCTCTTCGCCCGCAGTAACCGGGCCTCCACGGCATCCTTCGTGGATAAATTCGGAATCAACAGACACGATTGAACCGCGTTCTCGACCAGCGATCTAGAGCTGGACAAGAAAGGATAAGTAATTGTTTGGCATGAATTATTGGCCCAGGCCTAAGCGGAACAGCATTGACAATGAAACCAAACATAGCGAAGGGTCATATATCGACCGATGAACCGAACCAAACCGCAGGGTCGGGTCCCCTCGCGAGAACCAGGCTCAAACGCGGGTGCAGCGAAAAAGATATGTGAGAAGCGATGGTGATGGCAAAGGTGGGGCAAGGGGGGCGTTACAGCACAGGCACAAAACGGAGCACCGGCGGCAAGCGTACAAAGAAAGCTCACCAGTGGTGACCGATATCGAGCTTTTTCGCAGCGTACAAGAGGAGGTCGGCCTTTGCGCCGTCGGCAAGACGAGAGGCAATCTCCTTAATGCTAGCCTCCAGGATTTTCGGGTTGAACACGGTGCTATTCGTCCTGGTGAAGCCAGTCTGGTCTGGAGGAGTGTGGAATGAGCCTCGGCCGCTCTGGTTAGGGTGACCTCGGTTTTGGACAGTTTGATCACCGCAATGGGCGTGATCTCGGGCGTGTTTCGACATCGCGCCGACCTAGAGGGGCAGAGAAGCGGACGGGTGCCTCTTTTGACGGAACGGCTAGTGCGTCGGAGGCGAAACCGACTGAGGTATTATATCGTCAGAGGAGAAGAAGCGCGGCATAGATGTCCCACGTCGCCTCCTGAAGGTCTGATAGTTGGTCAAAAGTATTCAATGTCGAATCGGGAGTTCCCGGTAACCCAGAATAACCAAAATTGGTAAACACCCAACCATGTTGAAGCGCAACCCCGGGCAAGCGAAAGAACATATTGTTCACTCGCACTCCCCGCAGAATGGATAATTATGTGTTTTCTGAAACGGGAGGAGCGATAACATCACTCTATAGAAAGCCACTAGTCACCGGTCACTCTCGGGTTATACTGAATGCATCCCCGGATGCAGTTCTCGCTACGACAGTGATAGGGAACCTGTTTCGAGCCGACAATATGCGACCATTGAGTGACAAAAATCCGTTCCCATGTCTCCAACGACCGCGAAGGTCCTCTCGGGATCAATTCTGTCGTCACCACCTTGACTCAACCACCCTCCTCCTTCCATCCCGGGTGGCCAGTCGTAGGCCGCAAACTAGCATCACCAGGGTGGTATTGCTCCGAAGATGACGGTGACCCGACCCTAGGCGATGTCTGTGGTATTTGGGACATCTGCGAGAAGCCGAACCCCAGCTGGTTGGCAAATCTTGGGTTGATGTGCGGCTGTACTCCAGGGAAACCGTTTTGTAATCCAAACCCGAAAACGGGCGGTTGCGGGGCCATCTGCGGTGCGACGTAACCCCATTCCCCGGCAGCACCTCCGTGGTCCGGTTGCTGACTGTATGGATGAACGAAACTGCTTGGAGGTGTCGAGCCGGAGTAGTCGTGGGAACCACTCTGTTGCGGGAACGACTGGCGTCTTTGTTGTGGATGTTGTGGTGTTCCCCTACCACGACCTCTTCGGCCGCGCTCAGATTGTCGACTTCGACCAACGCCCCTCCCTCTCCCTCGCGTGTTGTGATGCCGGGGCCCAGGGCCTAAATTCCTGTCATTCATGTGAGCACTCTGGTCACTACCATCAAGGGACCCAACAAGGCCCAATGGGCCGGGCCGAATTGAATCTTGACGGCGAGCGTCATTTTTGGTATTAAACGTCGTGCTGTCTTCTCCATCTCCATCGGTTGAAATGCTGGTGAAAGACTCGGAGTACGGGTCGTCGTAAGGGATAGGCGGTGGTCTAGATGGTCCTGCGCCATAATTCATATCATAAGCACCGTATTCGTCGTACGGGTTGTTGCTCCCTCCGAAGGTGTCGTCGAAATAGTTATAATCTCTTCTCGCCGAGGCACTGGGAGTTGCGGCGCGTGGGGACGCACGGGAACCCGAACGCCTAATGCAGACAAACCTGATGAGAACTAGGGCGAGGATAATTAAACGGCAGGAAAAACCTTTCTTTCGCCATGCGCTTATAAGCAGCTTCCCGTTCATCATCAGAGAACTCGACTTCATCTTCACCAGGCTCCTCGTCGTGCGCGTTACTCGCATCGCTGCCCTTCGCTAATTTGAGCTTATCAACAAACACGAAGTTACTTCGACCCGGTACGTGGAAGATCGGACGCGAGATTTGGGCTCGCTCCTTGTCCAACGGAAAATTATCGTTGAATCGGACTTGATATAACGGTTGGTGCGTCGGTCCGAAGGTCTCGTGAATCTGTAAGGCAACGGGGGCATCAGAAACGAGGAATAGATGAGCTGAGAAACGATGAAAAATAGACTCACGTAACCAAGTACCTTGCGGTCTTCAAACACGAGGAGGGTTTCGGTGTCCAAAACATTGTAGGGGGCATGACCGGCAACTTGAGATGCGAGACCTTTTACAATCACAGTTTTTTCCTGTAAGACGCTGAGGATTTCGCCAACTCGCTCCAAGATTTCCTTCGGATCCACCTCCATGACATCAGGAATTGCGACGTCTTCGTTAAAGACTTCGTGCGCAGTTACGAGTCGACCTCTAGAACCACCACCCTCGTCGTCTTCATCGTCGATGCTGTCCAAGAGCTCTCGCATCTTAACGGGATTGAATTCCTCAATGACAGAAGAATCGTCGGAATCCGAGCCGGAATCTGAAGTGTCCGAATTCGAGTTCTCTGGAGATGAGTCTGGCCTAACGAAGACCCCAGCCAATTCAGTGAGCCGCTGATCCAGGGAATTTTGCGAAACGTACTCACATTGTCATGGGGGGACCACCCCCATCTCCACCCAATAACCCTGCTTCGACTTCTTCCTCACTATCAGCTCCCTTGTTGGCCTCTTCCTCCTTCCCGGGCACAACTGGCTTCAACATATCCACATCCCCTTCCTCGTCCAATGAATCTTCACTGGAAGAACTCGCGATAGAGTCTGTATCGCCCTCCTCGGATTTAGTGGTAACCGTTACCGATGAGTCATTCGTCCCAGCAGCCTGAGTCTGAGGACCCGACGATACCTGGTGGAGGTCTCCCCCAACCAAATCGTGTATCAAGAGTAAATCCTGAGGGATGGTCGACGGGACTTTAAACCCGCCAGGATCCCCTGTTTTGGTTGCGCTCATTCCGGACTCGCGCAAATGACGCAGGAGGGGAAAGGTAGATGTGGATGTTCAGCGAGAATAGACGCCCGAAAATCAGCTTGATCGAGTACCCGCACATCGGCCCGAATCCCGCCCAATTTGGTGGATCAATGCACTGTCGCACTGGCTCGCCGTGTATAGTCAATCTTTTCGGAGGCCTTGGTCTTGCCTGATAATAAGTGGTCCATACAACAATAATAGTACTACTATACATCTCCGTTGGTTAAACTGTCAGAAAAACAGAGGGTCGCGAGAGAATGATAGATGGGAAAAAACAATGAATACAAAAGCAATAAGTGAAGGTCCTCTAGAGTTCAATGCAACCGTAATCCAGTATATGCATCGCTCATCAAACGCGATGGGTCTAAAAGAGCGGCGGTCAACCCCGGCGGACCCAATCCCTTGAGTCCCAACTCGGCGATCTCCGATCGTCCCCTGGGGTATCAACGGTGCCGACGAATTGTAGCAAGGACGCGAGGTCGGAGTCCTCGAAGAGAGGGTGGGCTGACTTGAGCGTAATGCATTCTAACGGGATTCCAAGTGATGCCCTCGTTTCTACCAGCGAAAGGAGGTCTAAGAATGGGAAGTGTGGGAAGGACATCTCCGGTTGCCGCGAGTCCGAAACGTCAATGAAGAGGTGCTTGAGGTCGGGGCAAACGATCTTGAAGTCGTCTTCGTCGGGGTCAGGCGTCTGTAATGCTTGGAAGTACGTCACGTTCGCGCACGAGACCAGGATTAAGGTGTGCAGTTTGGGTAAAGACCGTAGGCAGTGGTGAAGAGCGGAATCCTGGACCGATTCAAAGCTATTCCTGTGCATGGGGGAGTAATTCTCTATCAAGAACTCCGTGACTCCCGAGACATCCAATGGCTCGAAGGTATGGATGCACCGAGTTGCAAGCTCGTGTGGATCATAGTGGTCCTCATCTGCGATGCAAGGGGCGCGGACGTACAACGTTCCATATGGTCCGGTAAAGTGTACGCTGGTCTGGGTTCCTTCCGCGAAGCTGATCCGGTCTATCCCGGTCAGGAAGTTGGGCGAATTTTCCATCCGGAGTGAGAGATTGGCTGCGATTCCAATCGCAGGACTGGGTATATAAGGCTTGAGGCTAACTTCGACCCCGGCAGGGAGCACGAGATGATGGAGCATCCCAGGCTTACTGGGGCAGTCTCCCAGACGCAACTTTCGAAGACGTGGGAGATTGACGATGTGATGGGAGGGGGCGTTGTCAACGAATGGTCCGTGGCAGGTGATCAACACGTCTTCTAAACCAGAATTTCGTTCGAAGAAGTGGAGGAGTTGTGACGACGAACTGCCGTGTGAACCGGTGTGGACGAGGTGAAAGGTTGTGAGGTTAGAAATGTTGAACCAAGTGGGATGGGGAGAGACGTATTCGAGGGAGAGACGTGTCAAATGCGGAAACTCCCCGTTGAACAGAAGAGGAAACGGGTCCTCTAAGTCATCGTCCGTGTACAGTGTATCTTCTACGGCCACAACAAGGTGTTCAAGGAGGGGTGCGGGTTTTTGGAGATTGGGGATCGACTTGCGACGGAGCTCCGAGGCTAGAATTTCCATCTTGAGAGACTCGAACCGCTCGACGTGGGGGACCAAAGCGCTGAATGACTGGGAGCAGAACTCGGAAGAGAGGCGAACGTGGATGGGCGTCGATTTTGAGCGTTCGATGAAGTAATGGGTCCTAGCGAGGTCCTTGCAATTGAAATGAGTCCAAAGAGTGGGGGTATTCGTAAAGGTGTTCCTCCAATAACGACAAACTTGCGACCATCTGATTAAGGAGCGCCGGCTACGTTTGTGGTGTAGAAACTTCGGAATTAAGGACAAAACCTCGGGAGGGAGACGGTTCACAGGACTGAATGTGTTCGCCCACGACCTGACGTCCAAGAGAATAGAGCGGACTACCGCCTCCAGTTCTAAAACCTATGGGGAAAGTCAGTTTCGCGCACCACACGAAAAGCCTCCGACGTACATCCTCCAGCTGGATCACAGGTATCGCCCTTTCACTGGTTCCATCAGCGTGACTATCTCGATGAAGAAAAAAAACAGAAACGTACGCTTCCCGTTCAACCGTTTGACGAAGCTTTAGTTTCAGCGCATGAATCAACTGAGGTACCGTCAGCCTTGAACCTGGGTGCTGTTTCATGGTGGTCTGCGTTGAACGCGAAGCGCGTCTCGGAACGTGATTCAATTATAGTCTCGCCGCCGGAGTTTCCCGGCACGGTGACAATTGAGGTAGCCACTGGCCGTGGTCAAAGAGCGAGAACAAGCCGAGGAGGGTCTGTAAAGTGATTTTGTTTTTGTCATCCGCCAAGAACGATCTATTCAGTGAGGCAACATCGGGAGTCTTTGTTGGATGAGACAAATGACCGTGCTGCTCGGTTGAAAGGAACTCAAAGAAAGAGGGAAGGTGCAGCAGACAACAGTGTTCTGTCAAGTTTGGCGGCCCCACGGCGCTCGCATGGATCCCGCAGCTGCTCTTTCATGCGGAGTGGGCGTGGGAGATGAGTGCGGGTGCTTCAGGACTATGTTTCTTCTTTCGTTTCGCTCTGCCCTGACGCCGTCAACTCTACGACGAAACAAGTTTGGGCTCACCGGCAAACAGCACTGTGCAGACATGCCATCTCCAAACAGCGACACACGAGCCCAGGTAGTGGTTGCCTACCAGGGCCATCCAGTCTTTGTCTGTGCACAATGCGCAACCGTGATCGTTCGTGGAGCGTTTCTCCGTATCGCCGATGCTTCAGTTGAACTGACCGTGACCGCTGTGTTGCGTTCGCACAGGCACTCCAAGACGAGCTAATCAGCAAGGCATTTTCCGGCCGAGACGGGCGGGGATAGTGAGTATTCTTGTGCTCGTTGTCATTACGGGACTCGACCTTCCGGCGCACAGTCTCATGCAATCTGCGACGAATATCAAATTAGCCAACAAAGAGGAGAGGGCTCTGCTGTGCGTGTGATTTTGACGACAATCTATTCTTGTGTTTGGATCAATCTTGGACTGATGCTTTTTTCGACCCGGTATGCTCAGAACTGGGGTACACACGGTGGCGGATGTTCACTGTCTCGGGTGCAACGACCGCATTGGATGGTATTATCTCAAGGCATCGAACCACTCGCAGAAATACAAAGAAGGTGAGCACGGCGAGACTTCCACACCGGCCGTGACCCTCAGACGATCATCAGGCAAGTACATGCTGGAAAGAGAGAAGCTGGTCAAAGAGAATTCCTGGCAGGTCGGCGAATCGTAGTCGACGGTTTTGTGGTAGATTCCTTTAAATTAAGCGTGTACTTATATCCGAATGATTGCCGCACTTCCCCACCCTCAAGACGAGAGCCGCATCTGCTCCACGCCTCCATCTCGTGCCATCCCCAGCCTTGTTCCTGTCCTTCTCAACCCCACCCCCCTCCGAAATGACCGTACCGTATCTCCCACTAGAGATCGTCGAGGAAATAATCGACGTCCTCGTCGGGGACACAAAGAGCCTTCTCTCATGTTCCCTCGTCTCGGTCAGCTGGGTCCATCGGACTCGCCGACACCTCTTTGCCGATGTCAAATTGCACTCCCTCTCCGACCTCCAATCATGGTTCAAGACTGGCCTGGGGCCGTCCAGCAACCACGTTCGTGCTCTGGATCTTGCCCAGGACGACAAATCCAAATGGATCATCCCGGACACACTCGCAGGGATCTTCAACGACTTTACCTCCTTCCACAACGTCGAATCCCTCGCCTTGACCGGCCTGGATCTCACCCTTTTCGATGAGCATTCACTCATCCGCTTCTTTGGCCACTTCTCGGAACGTCTGGTTTCATTAAGCGTGAAGAGTATGACGGTACACCCCGACGCACTCCTGTTCTTCGTCTGCATGTTCCCCAAATTGGACGATCTCAAGCTCGACTACCTCATGACGGGAAAGGCCGTGATACCCTTCCGAAAACCCACCATCACTCCCAGGTTCCGCGGCAAACTGGCGCTGTCGAATATCAAATCGCATGGAACCTCGATGATTGCTTCCTTCGTGGATCCTCCGCTTCCGATGGCGTTTGAAGATGTGTGCGTAGTGGATTGTAGGTTCGAGACGCCGACGCCGCTCAAGGATTTGTTTGTCGCATGCCAAGCGACGATGAAGAAGATCAAAGTATCCAAGATCTTCCTCGGTGAGTTTCGCCTCGGTGGTTCGTCTCGCTAATGCCCTGTGTCCCCGGAATCTTACACGTTCGATACTTCTCAGACGACATTTCCCAGACGCCGCTCATCGATCTATCCCCATGCAAGGGCCTCGAAGAGATGCGACTCAGCCTCATCCAACTCCGACATCCAAGTCATTGGATCGAGCCGATTCTCCAAACCGTCACCTCCAATCGCGTCCGGAAGATCACATTCGAGACGGATTTCCCCATCCCAGTCACAGAAATCGATTCCGGGATCAATGTTCAGAGCTGGTCCAGATTGGACGCGATCTTCCTGAGGATGGCCAACGCGCTTGACTCGACCGATACGAAACTGGAACTCATCTTCAACGCTTTGGCCCCAAATGCCCTTGGAGGGCACAATTCCGTTGACCCCGGCCGGTTCTTGAAGGGGTGTCGGTCCAAAGCCACCGTCAGGCTCGAACGGAACTAAATCCACATGATACAGAGTATTGGACAAAATCTCTCCTATTGGTATGACCCCCACGCCTTCGGTGACTTATTCACAGATTGACTGACGTTTCTGCAGCACAGCACGACGTGCATGCTTCTACGGGTCGATCGCACGATGTTAACCCACAACAATACGAGTCCCTCTCAAATAATCATCATACCCCGCATCTACTGCTCCCACCGCACTCACATCCATAATACACTATCTTACGACGAATCACAGGCGGCACCCCCATCGTTCGCCGCCGGTACCATCACAGAGGCCCGGGTCATCACACCCGAAGCTTCGCAGGAGATAATTACAGGACGGACCGTCTCGTAGACGTTCATAATGGATTGCCGGGGGCTCTCTTGAACGAAGACCAATGGACACGAATGGACACGAAAATACCCTAAAATATCCCTCGTGGAGACGGGATCAGTGTCCGAGGGCCATACTGAAATGCTCAATTTTGTTGGATTTTCCGAGTTTCGGTAGGAAACGAATAATGTCTGGTAGGTAACAATGCGTTCTGGTCACACGGAAGGCGGTGGGATGGGTCAAGAAACCGGTGGGTTGTCTAACCGTCCATAAACGCATGACCTGCCCTGTCTCAGGCAATTCCAGCTCCGTTGTACTTTAATCGGAAAGAAGTTTACTTGAAGGAATCACGCACTGACTTGAATGAGTATCAATAGACGTGCCAGTCAAATGTAGGATGCGACCTTCCATCTTTCCCCCGTCTCTTTGACCTTGTCTTTCCGGCAGTAGAGATACTGGCAAGAACTTCGCTTGCGCGCATATATCACACTTCGCTTGGTCATGTAACCAACATGATGACGATTTAAACGTTTACAGTTCGTGCTTGCCTGTGTCTGCTAGATATATATAGGCGTACATAGGTGTCCAGATCAAGTATTCGACTTAGCACTCATTCTCTGCCGCCAGGGTTTTGCCATGTTTTCCAGGTCATCCAACCGCTCGGCGCTCGCCGATGCATCGATCGTCCTCTAGTATCGACTCCGGCTTGTGTGCCTCCAAAAAATATCACCGTCGGGCTGGGCTCACAGAGGCCTGATTGTCTTCTTTCCAGAGCCTCTTGAAAGAACAGCGTACAGACCGATAAATGAGAGCCTGCAACTGGGGTGAGTCGCGATATTAACGACACGAAAGGTCTGGCTTTGAGAAAAATAGCCAACGAAAGAGTGTGCGACCGCGGTAGGGTATTGCGAGCACACGACGGTTTTGCCTTCTTCGCAAGAGCGATTTGCATAGAGGATTTGGTTGTAGAAATTGAAATGACGTCGTTGTGCGAGAGCCACCGGGTGCCGATTCCCACGGATGCTCATCCGCCGTGGTTTACAGACGATGATTACCACAGCAGGGATTCCCTGTTACTACGCTGGGACGTCTGTTCAACTGTATCCAGTATGACTCCACTATGTCTCCCTTTAATCGGCTTTCGCTGTTCCGGTACCCACGAAGGACATCGGCAAGCACTGGATCCCGAGAACTCAGGAGAGTGTCCGCGATGGACATCCGAGGAAAATGCCCATTAATAATACCCCTCAATGCACAGAGAAACCGGCCCAAATTGTATAAAAGACCAATCGTTCGCCCACTCTCTTTTCTTCCCCAGTTCTCTTCCTCTCCCGGTCAGTGGGATGCTCTGCTCCAGGCTGGCGGCCAACCACCCTAGTGTTAACCCGACTACTGACCCTAGCGGGTTAGCGGGAGGCTCTCCCCTTGCGACCCTGATTGAAGTGGTTTTCGCCTGGGCACCCTCCTTATGGGACTTGGCTTGTCCTCGCCCGTCGTAGATGAGATGACCCTGCACGCCCCTGATTGAAGTGGTGCGATGGGGGAGGTCGAGCGTAGTGTAGCGTAGAACTACGTAGGGACG
>Ga0307515_10014786_pt1 | contig 14437 bp, 14 predicted proteins | sample 17_EM_MG_FD_194513 | JGI IMG/M metagenome (GOLD analysis project Ga0307515, IMG submission 194513) | Populus trichocarpa ectomycorrhiza microbial communities from riparian zone in the Pacific Northwest, United States - 17_EM | ecosystem: Host-associated > Plants > Roots > Unclassified | place...
TGAACGTTCCGAACAAGGCTGACGCTACACCCGTGCCCGCCGGGACTCCAGAGGAAATCCGGTGACGTACGTCTACTTCCCTTGGGAGACGGGCGAACGAAAGCCGCCGGCAGACCCGTGCGGGTCTGCCGGCGGCTCGGCGGCGATGTGTCGGGACTAGACCTCGACCGAGTCCCCGGGGGCGATGCGGCTGTAGGAGACCCCGGACAGGTCGGAGAGCCACCCGTCGGTCATCCAGCTGTCGACCGACTTCACGCCGATCTCGGACAGGCTCGCGTCGTGGATCGGGTGCGCACGGCGGGGGCGCACGGCGTGCACGAACTCAAGAGCCTCACCGAACTTCATCCACGGTCCGGCGACCGGCACCAGCAGCGTCCCCACGCGCGCGTCGGGCGGCACGAACAGCGAGTCGCCCGGGTGGTAGACGACCCCGCCGGAGGTGTCGATGAGGAAGCCGATGTTGGCGCAACCGGGCAGGCCCTTGTAGATCTCGGCGTGCTCCCCGCCGACCGCCTCGACCAGGAAACCCGCGACCGTGCGGATCTCCCCGGCCCGGATGGGCTGCACGGCGTCGCCCAGCTCGGCGAGCTCGGCGGCGACGTCGGGATGGGCGTGGACCCTGGCACCCTGCTTGACGGCCGCCGTCACGCGCTCGACGTCGAGATGGTCGGCGTGTTCGTGGGTGACGAGGATGTCGGTGGCGCCGTCGAGGGCCTCGGACTCGCTGTACACGCCGGGGTCGACGACAAGTGTGCGGTCGCCGTCGTCGATGCGGACGCAGGCGTGGGTGAACTTGGTCAGTCGCATGACTCCGAGCCTAGACACCCCGTACTCCGGCCGCGCGGAGCTTGGCGACCTCGGCGGTCAGCCTCTCCCCCGCCTTGCCGCTCGCCGACAGGCGCACCCCTCCGCCGTCGACGCGGACGACGTCGACGACCGGCCCGGGATGGACGCGGACCTCGGCGATCGCTCCGGCCGGCGTGAGGTGGCGGTCCTTGAGGGGCTTGCGCCAGAGTTTCCCGAGGAATCGACGCACCGGGCGGAAGAACAGCAGCGGGAAACCGATGACGACCACCGGGAGCAGTGCCAGGAAGACGACGTACCCGATCACCTCGACGACGACCTGGATGAGCGCGGGGATCCCGCCGATGATCCCGGCCAGGAGGAGGGCCGCGCCGAGGGGCGCGCTGCCCGACCCCAGCCGCCCGACGCCGATGAGGCCGACGACGAGCAACCAGAGGGCCGACAGACCGACGACCCAGTCCTCCACGAGGAAGTCCCACCGGCCCTGCGGCCGGATGTGGAGCCCTTTCGGGGACGCTTTGACGCGCACGCGGCCGCCGGGCTGAGCGTGGACACCGCTGACTGACATGCGGGGAGGGTAAGCCGCCCGCGCAAGATCACGCCACCGCGGGGCGGCGGCGGGTCAGCTTCCGGCCCGCGGCGACCACCGGCCACAGCCGCGTGGCGAGGTTGCGGGCGGCGATGCCGGTCCGGGTGGTGGGGATGAGCAGGTGCGACGCGGTCCCGACGTTGCGCAGCCGCGGGCCGACGAGCGCGCGGTGCCGCGTCTCGTAACGGCTCAGGGCGGTGTCGGTGTCGGCTCCGGCGGACAGCTCCTCGGCGAGCGTGCGGGCGCCGACCATCGCGCTGCTGCTGCCGTCGCCGAAGAGCGAGACCGATGAGGCCGAGTCACCGAGCAGCGTGACCCGTCCGCGGGTCCAGGAGTCCATCCGGACGCGGCTGACGGCGTCGAAGTACAGGTCGTCGGCGGCGCGCAGGCGGTCGAGCAGCTCGGGGACGCGCCAGCCGACGCCCGCGTAGGCGGCGGTGACGATCTCCTTGTGGCGGTCGGTGTCGCGGTGGTCGAGGTCGTCGACCACGGGGTGCCGGAAGAAGAACCCGGCGCCTCCGTGCCCATTGGAGGGATGGAGGGACACGAGCCGGCCGGGGGTGTTGTAGAGCACGACGTCGCGGCCGACCTCTTCGTCGAAAGGCATGGTGGCCACGTACATGCCGAGGCGCTCGACGTAGTCGCCCTCCGGCCCGAAGGCGAGACGGCGGGTCGTGGAGTGCAGACCGTCGGCTCCGACCACGAGGCCGAAGCGCCGGGGCGCGCCCTTCTCGAAGGTGACGTCGACCCCGCCGGCGTCCTGGGCGAGGGAGGCGATCGAGTCGCCGAAGACGTACTCGGCGTCGTCCCGCCCGGCCTCATAGAGCGCCGAGGCGAGGTCCCCGCGCGGTATCTCGACCTCGCGGCTTCCGCTCGCGCCCTGGAAGGCGCGCATGTCGACGCGACCGGTCCGGCGCCCGTCCCCGGTGAGGAAGGTCAGCCCGTCCACGTCGGTGGCCAGCCGGCGCAGGCGGGGCATGACGCCCATGCCCTCGGCGACCTCGACGGCCTCGCCGCGCACGTCGACGGGGTTGCCGCTGGAACGCAAGTCGCCTGAGCGCTCGACGACGGTGGCGCGGTGGCCGTGGCGGGCCAGGTAGTGGGCGAGGGTCGGACCGGCGACACCGGCTCCGGAGATCAGGACGTCCATGGCGGTTCCTCTCGGGGTGGGCTTGCCCCGGAAGCATAACTGCATCGAGTGCGATATTGCAATGAGTGCGAGTTCGCAACGGATGCAGTACACTCCTCCGCATGACCACGCTCCGCGACCGCAAGCGCGAACGCACCCGCAAAGCCCTGGTGGAAGCCGCCACGGAGCTGTTCGAGACCCGCGGCTACGACGAGACGACCGTCGCCGACATCGCCGCGGCCGCCGAGATCGGCACGCGCACCTTCTTCGGCTACTTCGCCTCCAAGGAGGAGGTCCTGTTCCCCGAGGCCGACGCGCGCGTGGCCGCCGCGGTCGCGGCGATCGCGAACCGCACGCCCGGGGAGACCCCGGTCGACGTGCTGCTGCGGACCTTCCGCGACCTGGGAACCGACGCCGACGAGATGGTCGGCCGCACGGCCGCCCTGCGCCTGCGGCTCACCCTGACCATCCCGGCCGTGCGCGGGCGCGGGCTACAGATCCAGCTGGAGGCCCAGCGCGAGATCGCCCGGCACCTGCATGAGGCCTTCCCCGGCGAGCTCGACGCGGTCGACGCGGGCGCGCTGGTCGGGGCCTTCGTCGGCGCGACGGCCGGCGCCCTCTACGTCATCCTGGAGGAGCCCGGCGTCTTCGACGGCGACCCGGCGGTACTCCGGGGACGACTGGAGGCGGCCATGAACACGGCACTGCGGCCATGGGGGGATCGGGCCTGACTTTCGGGCACGAAAAAGCGCACCCGGTCACCCGGGTGCGCTTTCAAGCGATGGGCGGTTACTCGCCGCCGAAGACGCCCGCGTCCGCGAGCCGCTTCGCCGTCGCGTCCCAGCCGTCCGACGGGTACGCCGAGGTCAGCGCCTCAAGCTCGGCCTGGATCTTCGCGCCGTGGCCGGCCTCGCCGAGGAGGCGGACCTCCTCAAGGAAGCGCTCCGAGTCGGTCGCCGCGTGAACGGTCTTGCCGTTGGTGAGGTTGCGGACGTAGGCGTGCTTGCCCTTGTTGAGCGGGATGAGGTACTTGAACTCACCCAGCACGCTCAGACCGCCACCCTGGCCTGCCTGGCCGGCGCGGACCGATGCGCGCGCGGTCTTAGACGTGTTGCTGGCCACGCAGCTACTCCTCACGTTCAGGTCTTGCCGAACGGATCTCCCGGCAAGTCACTTAGAAAGTCTTCATGTATTCGGCCCGCCCATTACAGAGACGGACCGGGCAACTCTACCCGTTGACCTCCCCGGGCGACCAGCGCCACCTGGGGCACCGCCGCGGGCGGGCGGTGTTTCCCGGCACAGCGGGCCCGCAGCCGCCGCAACAACGGTCGAGCCGGGTGCGAAAACCGGATTCGAGTGCCGATACGGGGTCACCCGCAACAGGCGAACTCTACCCGATCAGCCGAGGATGCTTCCGGCCGACAGCGGAGTGGAGCCGACCGTGACTCCCCGTATCCTCCACCTTGGATAGTCATATTCCTGGCGGCGAATCTCAGGAATCACTGGCGCAACGTGGGACCCATAAGTCAAGATGGGGATCGGCTCGTGGGTACGGGCCGTTCTGCGGTTCGCCAGGTGCGTTGGGGGAAGGCGCATCACGACAACCCAGGAGGTCTCACGTGCCCACGCGAGGGGTCGTTTACGTCCACTCAAGCCCACCCGCCGTGTGTCCGCACGTCGAATGGGCCGTCGCACGGGTGCTCGCCACCCGCGCGACTCTTGAGTGGACGAAGCAGTCTGCAGATCCTGCGACGCTGCGGACAGAATGCACGTGGTCCGGTGCCGCAGGCACGGGCTCGCAGCTGGCCGCTGCCCTCAAACAGTGGCCGATGCTGCGCTTCGAGGTCACCGAGGAGCCCAGTCCGGGCGTCGACGGTGAGCGCATCATGTACATCCCAGGACGCGGTGTGTTCCGTGCCACGATGAGCGCCAACGGCGATCTCGTCGTGCCGGAGGACCGCCTGCGCGCACTCCTGTCCGGCAACGCCGGCGTCGAGGCGATCCGCCACGGCATGGAGAAACTGCTCGGCACGTCCTGGGACGCCGAACTCGAGCCCTACCGTCACGCCGGCGACGGCGCTCCCGCGACCTGGCTGACCCAGGTAAGTTAGCCCGGGTGCTGACCCGACGGACATTGTTCGCCATCGCGGGCGTCTCGGCGCTCGCCGGCTGCTCAGCCCGGGAGGAGCCGGGCGAGTCCCCTCCGCCGACCCCCTCGCCGGAGTCCTCCGCTCAGGCTATGGTGGCCGCCATGACCGACGAGGAACTGCTCGGCCTTGTCCTTATGCCGCACGCCTACGGCGACGACGCCGACAAGGTCTCGGCCGCCTCCAAGGCCGCCAACCGGGCGTTCGCGGGCGTGGACACCCCCGCCGACATGGTGCGGAAGTACCACCTGGCCGGGCTGATCCTCATGCGGTTCACCGCCGACGACCCCACGGCGGGCACGAACCCGAGCACGAACCTCGACTCCCCGAAGCAGATCCGGCGCCTCACCGACGGCCTCCAGAAGGCCGCGAAGGACGCTCACGGCGGGCTGCCGCTGATCATCGGGATCGACCAGGAGTTCGGCGCGGTCACCCGCATCACCTCCGGCGTCTCGACCCTTCCCGCCGCCATGGGCTTCGGCGCGGCGGCCGACCCCGCGCTGACGACCCGCGCGTGGCAGGGCGTCGGCGGCGAGCTGTCGGCGCTGGGCGTCAACGTCGACTTCGCGCCGACCTCCGACGTGATCGCCAACCCGGGCAACACCGTCATCGGGTCGCGGTCCTACGGCTCCGATCCCTCGGCGGTCGCCGAGCAGGTCGTGGCCGTGCTCGCCGGGCTGTCCGGCGCGGGCCTCGCCGGGGCGGTCAAGCACTTCCCCGGGCACGGCAACACCGACGTCGACAGCCACAAGTCGATGCCCGAGCTGAACCAGAGCCGCGACGAGCTCCTCGCCGCCGACCTGGTGCCGTTCAAGGCGGCGATCGACGCGGGCGTCCCGATGGTCATGTCCGGGCACCTCGACGTGCGGTCGATCGACCCGGGCGTCCCGGCGTCGCTGTCGTCGAAGGTCCTCATCGACCTGCTGCGCACCGAGCTGGGCTTCAAGGGCGTCGTGGTCACCGACGCGATGCAGATGCAGCCGATCACCGAGCGGTACGGCGCCGGCGATGCGGCCGTGCACGCGCTGATGGCCGGCAACGACCTCATCCTCATGCCGCAGAACCTGAAGAAGGCCTACAAGGGCCTCAAGGACGCCCTCGCGAACGGGGACCTCCCGCGCGAGCGGCTCGTCGAGGCCGCGACACGCGTCGTCGCGCTCAAGCAGTGGCTGGCGGGTTTCCCGCGTCCCGCGGCCGGTGACGTCGACCAGGTGCTCGGCTCGGCGGCCGACGTCGCGAGCGAGATCTCGATCGCGGCAGTCACCCAGGTCGCCGGTGCCTGCGGCACGGGCGTCGACTCACCCGTGCGGCTCGTCGGCGGCGCCGACCTGACCCGCGAGCGGCTGCGCACGGCGTTGCAGAACCGGAACGTCGAGGTCCGCGACGACGCCGGGACCACCATCCAGCTGACCGGATTCGGCGATACGGTGTCCGACGTGGACGTCGACGCCGAGGTGACCGTGTCGACCGACGCGCCCTTCCTCCTCGGGAAGGTGAACTCGCCGGTGCGGGTGGCCGCCTTCGGGACGACGAAGGCGTCGATGGAGGCCGTCGCCGACGTGCTCACCGGCGCGGCGAAGGCGCCCGGTCACCTGCCGGTCGCGGTGAAGGGCCTGCCCGACAGCAGCTGCTGACCGGTTTGCGCCCGCTGCGTACGATGGACGCACCCGAACCCCTGTGAGGCCGTGCCATGACCAATCCGCCGCAGTTGCCGTCGGACGTTCCACTGTGGCCGGAGGAGGCCCGCCCGGCCCAGCCGAAGCCGCCGGCCACGGCCCACCCGGCCGAACCGACGCCCGGGAACCCCCTGTGGGACCCGCCGTCGCAGCCGCCTCCGCCCCCCGCGCCCGGTGCGGGCAGCTTCTCGCTGCCCCCGGCCGAGACCGCCGGCAGCCGCCGCAGCGGCAGCGCTCCCCCACCGCCTCCGCCGTCGGCCGCCCCACCCGCGCCCTCGACGCAGCGCCGCAAGAAGCAGGCCCCTCCCCCGCCTCCGCCCGCGGCCACCGTCGCGCAGCAGCCGTCGTACGAGTACGAGCCTGCCGCGTACACGCCGTCGTATGAGATGCCGAGCTACGAGTCCTCGCGCGAGCCGTACAACCCGCAGGCGCTGGTGCCCGAGTACCAGCCCGCGGACGCCTGGCAGCCCCCGCCGCCCCTGCCTCCCGCGACGACCGGCGGACAGAAGGTCGGCCGGGTCTTCCGGATCGGCTTCGGGCTGCTGTTCCGCGGGATCGGGCGCTGTGTCTGGCTGCTCGGCCGCGCGATCGAGCGCGGCGGGCTGAAGATGGCGCCGCCGCGGCCGAAGGCGCCTAAGAACAGGTAGATGCGCTACCGGGCCGCGCGCTGCGGGAAGGTGTGGACGAGCGGGCGGGGCTGGCAGCAGCCCCGCTAAGCCGCCAACGCCCTCCGCGGATAAGGCGTGCGGACCGGCCGCGGCTCCCGATGCGGGAGCGCGGCGACGAGCACGATGATGGCCACCGCGAAGGAGTTCTCGGCCGCGACCCGCAGCGGGCCGTCGGCCCAGTGGCTGTCGCTCCACGGGTCGAAGAACCAGATCGGCGAGACCACGAACAGCGCGTAGGTCGCGAACGCGGCGAGGCCGATCCACTTCGAGCGCTGCTCCACCGCCTTGAACACCAGCACGGCGATCGCGGGGACGGCCCACACGAGGTGGTGCGACCACGAGATCGGGCTGATCACGTTGGCGGTCAGGCCGATGATCGCGAAGGCCGACAGCTGGTCGCCCGCCTTGTGCGCGGCCAGCGCCCGGGTCAGCCCGAGCACGAGCATGAGCAGCCCGAACGAGACCCACAGCAGCAGCGGCGTGTCGGTGCGGTCGTACAGCCGCGCCAGGAAACCGGCGAGGGACTGGTTCGGCGTGAAGTCGGCGCGTCCGACGCGGGCGGAGTTCCACAGCACCGAACCCCAGTAGGTCACCGAGGAGTCCGGCGCGACCGCGAAGGCCAGCCCCCAGGCCGTCAGCGTAGTGCCGGTCGCGATCGCCGCGGCACGCCAGCGGCGGGCGACGAGGAGGTACAGGATGAACAGCGCGGGCGTCAGTTTGATCGCCGTGGCCAGACCGATCCCGACGCCGGCCCACTTGTTCCCGAGGCGGAGCCCGGCCATGTCGGCGAGCACCATCGCGGCGAGGACGAGGTTGATCTGCCCGTAGCCGAGGGTCTGGCGGACCGGTTCGAGCGCGAGCGCGGCCAGTCCGACGGCCAGTACGAGGACCGGGACGCTCCAGCCCTTCTTGCGCGCGAAGGGCGCGAGGATGAAGTAGAGGCAGGCCAGCAGCGCGAAGACCCCGGCGAGGGTGGTGAGGACGCCCGAGAGCCACATCGGCCACGCCGTGATGGGCGCGAGGAAGAGGGCGCCGAACGGCGGGTAGGTGAACCCGAGTCCGTTGTTGGCCTGGAAGTAGGCGTACAGGTCCTCGCCGTGGAGCCAGCTGGCGATGGCGTTGTGGTAGATCCGCAGGTCGTACAGCCGGTAGAAGGGCACGGCCGTGACGAGCGCGGCGATCCACACGACGGTGAGACCGCCGACCGCGACGCGGACCCGGCGTCGTCGGCGCTGATCGTCGACTGTGGACGGTTCGGAGGCGGTGGCGGTACGGCTGCGCAGCTCAAGTGGCATGAGGACTTTCCGGACCGTTGGGAGCTTTCCGTCTGGCAGCCTAGACGATGACGGCAAGTCCCGCTGTTCGGGACGGGGCGTGTTGACCTGCATGAACATTCGTTATGTCGAGTAATATCCCATTCATGCCGGTGCATAGACACGCCCTGACATCGCGCGGACATGTGCGCGCCATCACCGCTGTTCCGCATCACAGGGATGCGGGAAAGCCTTGCGACCTTGTCAATCCCGCTGGCAGGATCGGCCACATGTCGATCAAGCTGAACGCGGCCGAGACCCGCCCCAGCGCCACCGAGGTACTTCGGCGGCTGCAGGAGGGCAACCGGCGGTTCGTGGCCGGCGAACCCGTGCACGGGCACGATGTCGCCGCCGCTCGGCGCCACGCCGAGGAGCAGAACCCCGTCGCCGCCATCTTCACCTGCATCGACTCGCGCGTCACCGCCGAAGCGCTGTTCGACCAGGACTTCGGTCAGCTCATCGTGGTCCGCACGGCCGGCCACGTTCCCGACCGCGCGGCCATCGGCTCGCTGGAGTTCGCGGTGGCGAAGCTGGCGGTCCCACTCGTCGTGGTGCTCGGGCACGAGAACTGCGGCGCCATCGAACTGGGCGTCCACGCCGCCCGCGAGACGATCGGCGGCGTCGCGACTCCCGGCGGCTCGATGTCCTACCTGGTCGGGCAGCTGTACCGCTCCTCCGCACAGGCCTTGCGCGAGGATCCGGCCCACCCGATCGAGGCCGCGATGCGGCTCCAGGTCGTGCACACGGTGGCCGAACTGCGGGCGGCCAAGGACCTGAGCGCCGCCTACATCGTGGGCGCGCGCTACGACCTTGGTTCGGGGCTCGTCCGGCTCGTCGACTGAGGCCTGCCCCCCAGCCCGTTCGCCACCAGGAGCGCCACACGCTCCCGGGACGCCGCCGAGGCTCCACGGGGTGCGGGCTCGGCGCCGGCGGGCACAGCGGCGACCGTGGCGGCCCGGGAGAGCGCCCCTCTCCCAGGTGCCGCACCGCACGGCCATGTCGATCACGCCAAGGCAAAGCCCCCGCTCCTTCCGAAGAAGGAACGGGGGCTTTGTCGTCGTCGAGCCTCGGACTCTGCTCAGTCCAGGCTCAACCCTTGACGCTGCCCGCGAGCAGGCCGCGGACGAAGTACCTCTGCAGACTCAGGAACACGATCAACGGCACCACGATCGAGATGAACGCGCCGGCCGTCAGTCGCTGCCATTCCTCACCGCGGCTTCCGGCCAGCTCGGCCAGCCGGACCGTCATCGGCGACGTGTCCTGCCCGCTGCCGAACACCAGGGCCACCAGCAGGTCGTTCCAGACCCAGAGGAACTGGAAGATCGTCAGCGACGCCAGCGCCGGGGTGATCAGCGGCAGCACGACCTTGCGGAAGATGGTGCCGTGGTTGGCACCGTCCACCCGGGCCGCCTCGATGACGTCACCCGGGAGCTCCGACATGAAGTTGTGCAGCAGGAACACCGCGAACGGGAGCGCGAAACAGGTGTGGGCGAACCAGATCTGGATGAACTTCCCCTCGTCCTCCAGCGCGAAGTTGGAGGAGAAGAAGCTCAGCAGCGGCACGAGGGCCATCTGGAGCGGCACGACCTGGAGCGCGAAGATCCCGATGAACAGGGTGTCGCGGCCCTTGAACCTGATCCAGGACAGCGCGTAGGCCGCGAAGGCCGCGAACGCCACCGGGAACAGCACCGAGGGAATGGTGATGACCAGCGAGTTGATGAAGTAGCTGCCGAGCCGTCCCGCCGACGAGTCGCTGAGGAGGACCTCGGCGTAGTTGTCGAAGGTGAAGGACGGGTTGGCGAAGAACGTCCACCAGCCGCTGGTCTTGATGTCCTCGGCCGGGCGGAACGACGACAGCAGCAGACCGAAGGTCGGCGTCGTCCACAGGATCGCGATGATCAGGGCGATGACGCTGGCCGTGCGGCTGGTCAGCCGCTTCTTCGCCTTCGTCCGCCTGCTCTCCGGTTTCCCGCCCTTGGCCGCGGGCTTGCCCGCCATGGGAGTCAGAGTGGTCATCGTTCCTCCCGACGGGTGCGCATTGCCCGAACCTGGTAGATGATGATCGGTGTCACCAGCAGGAACAGGAACACCGCCATCGCCGACCCGCGTCCCTGCTGACTCAGCCGGAACGCCTGGGTGTACATCTCGTTGGCGACGACGCTGGTCCCGAAGTTCCCGGCGGTCATGGTGCGCACCAGGTCGAACAGCTTCAGGGCCGCGATCGACATGGTGACCAGGACGACGACGAGCGCCGGCCGGATCGACGGCACGGTGACGCGCCAGAACATCTGCCAGGCGTTGACGCCGTCGAGGCGCGCGGCCTCGACGATCTCGCCCGGGATGGCCTTGATCGAGGCCGACAGCACCACGGTGGCGAAGCCGGTCTGGATCCAGATCATCACGATGATCAGGAACAGGTTGTTCCACGGGCCGTTGAGCAGCCACGGCTGGGCGTCCCCGCCGAGCCATACCACCAGCTGGTTGAGCAGACCGATCTGGTCGTCGCTGTTGGCGTTGAAGGCGTAGACGAACTTCCAGATGATGCCCGCGCCGACGAACGAGATGCCCATCGGCAGGAAGACCAGCGCCTTGGCGAGTGCCTCGGTGCGGGTCTTGTCGATGAGGATCGCGTAGATCAGGCCGGTCGCGGTGGCCACCAGCGGAACCAGGATCACCCACAGGAGCGTGTTGCGAAGCACCTGCTGGATGGATTCATCGCTGAACATCCACACGTAGTTGTCGAACCCGACGGCCTTCTCGCCCTTGCCGTCGAAGAACGACAGGACGACCGTGCGGATCGCCGGGTAGATCATGCCGATCAGCAGGAGCAGACCCGCCGGGAGCAGGAATACCAGTGCCGCGAACCGTCCCTTGTCGTATCCGGGCAGCTTGTCGACGACGAGCAGCAGGATTCCGACCACCACGATGAACGCGACGATGCCGATGCCGAGCTGGGTGAATTTGGGCAGCTCGTCAAGAATGTCGATTTGATCCATACAAGACCTCCAGCCTCATTGCCGATAGGTCGTGCGGGGCCCGGCTCCCGGGCCCCGCACGGACGTCGTCGGCTACTTCGGCCAGGCCGCTTCGATGGCGTCGAGGGCCGCCTGGGTGTCCTTGCCCTCGGCGATCCACGCGGTCATCTCGGTCCAGAATTTCGACGCGCCCACCTCGGCGGGCATCAGGTCGGAGGCGTCGAACCGGAAGGTGACCGACGTGTCACGAAGCAGCTCCATGGAGAGCTTGATGACCGGGTCGGCCGCGTTGTTGATGTCTGCCTTGTTGTTGGCCGTGGTGAACGGGCCCTTCTTCATGCGCTCGTTGAAGAACGTGCCGCCGGCCAGGAACTGGCGGACGGTCTCGACCTCGGGGCGGTCGGCGAAGGCGGTCACGAACTGGCCGGCGCCGAGAAGGGGCTTGTTGGCGGCGTCGTCACCGGGCAGGTAGAACGCGAAGACGTCGCCGTCCTCGGCCACCTTGGTGCCCTCGGGCCACTGGGCGGCGTAGAACGACGCCTGGCGGTGCAGGCCGCACTTGCCGTCCAGGATCGGCAGACCGCCGGCCTGGAAGGACGTGGTGGCGATGCTCTTGACGTCACCGACGTAGTCGGGGTTGCGCAGGATCGAGCCGGCGCGATCGAGCGCGGCGACGATCTTGGGGTCGTTGAAGGGGATCTCGTGCTTGACCCACTGGTCGTAGACCTCGGGACCGGCGGTGCGCAGGACCATGTCCTCGACCCAGTCCGTGGCCGGCCAGCCCGTGGCCTCGCCCGACTCGATGCCGGCGCACCACGGGGTGTCGATGCCGTCGGCCTTGATCTTGTCGGTGAGGGTGATCAGCTCGGCCCAGGTGGTGGGGACCGTGTAGCCCTTGTCGGCGAACAGCTTCGGCGAGTACCAGACGAAGGACTTCACGTTGGCGTCGAAGGACGTCCCGTAGAGGGTGCCGTTGACGGTGCCGTAGTTGATCCAGTCCGGGGTGTAGTTCGCCGTGGCGAGCTCTTTGAGCTTGTCGCTGGCGGGCTTGAGCTTGTCGGCGAACGTCGCCATCAGACCCGGCTGCGGGAAGATCGCGATGTCGGGCGCGTTGCCACCGTTGACCCGGATGCCGATCTGGGTCTCGAAGTCGCCGGTGCCCTCATAGTCGATCTTGATCCCGGTGCAGCTCTCGAAGTCCTTCCAGGACGCCGTCAGCTGGTCGGCCTCGGCGTCGCGGACCGTCGAGTAGATGCTGACCTCGGTGTCCTCGTGCTTTCCGTACTCGGAGTACGGCGTGCAGTCCACGTCCGCGGCGTCGTCGGCCTTTCCGCAGCCGGTCATGACCAGCGGAATGCTGACCGCGCCGGCGACGGCGATGAGCCATCGGCGTCGGTGGAGGGTCGTGCTCTTAATCGACATCCGTCGTGCCTCCTCTGCGGCCACTGTGGATGGCCGCGCGTGTTCCCTTCCCCGCGCTTTCCGTTGGAAGCGCTCTCAGCGAGACTGGTGTTGGCGCTGGTCGATGTCAAGGCCTTGTTACGCAATGGTTATCAACCAATTGCCGAGGCCGGTATTGACATCCCGTCGTTCCTCGATGACGCTCTTGAGAGCGCTCTCAGGGATATTGCAAGCGTTCGGCCGCTGTCGCCGAACCGTTACCACGCCACTCACTTTTCGCCTGCGAGGAGTCACATGTCCGGCTTGCGGTTTCCCGATGGTTTCGTCTGGGGTGCGGCTACCGCTTCTTACCAGATCGAGGGATCTACCGGAGAGGACGGCCGGGGTCCGTCCATTTGGGACACGTTCTCGGGCGTTCCCGACGCGGTCACCGACGGGCACACCGGCGAGGTGGCCTGCGAGCACTACCTTCGGTACGCCGACGACGTCTCTCTGATGGCCTCGCTGGGCCTGTCGGCCTACCGCTTCTCCATCGCGTGGCCGCGGATCCAGCCCTCGGGCAGCGGGCCGGTCAACTCGCGCGGTCTGGACTTCTACGACCGCCTCATCGACGAGCTGTGCGCGGCGGGGATCTCGCCGATGGCAACGTTGTATCACTGGGACCTGCCGCAGGCGCTACAGAACCGGGGCGGCTGGGCGGCCCGCGAGACCGCCGAGCGCTTCGCCGAGTACGCCGAGGTCGTCGCGGCCCGGTTCGGCGACCGGGTGCGCTCCTGGTTCACCATCAACGAGCCGTGGTGCGCGGCCTTCCTCGGTTACGCCTCCGGCGACCACGCGCCCGGGATCACCGCCCCGGCGCAGGCCTTCGCCGCCGCCCACCACCTCCTTCTCGGCCACGGCCTCGCCGCGCAGGTGATCCGGGCCGCCGGCGCCGGCGAGGTGTCGATCGCGCTGAACTGCACGACCGTGCGGCCGGGCAGCGACAACGACGAGGACCTGGCGGCCGTCGAGCAGATCGACGGGCTGTCCAACCGGATCTGGCTGGAACCGCTGCTGCGCGGGGAGTACCCCGACGACATGCTCACGCTGGCCGAGCGCTTCACGCCGCTCTGGTACGTCAAGTCCGGCGACGGCGCGATCATCAAGCAGCCCCTGGACGTGCTGGGCATCAACTACTACACGCCGACCTGGGTCCGCGCCCGCCGCAACGCGCAGGGCAGCCCGGCCCACCCCGGCAGCGAGGGCATGGACTTCACCGCGCCCAACGGCCCGGTCACCGAGATGGGCTGGCGCGTCGACCCGACGGGCCTGACCGACCTGCTCGTCCGGCTGCACAAGGACTACGAGGGCCTCCCGGTGATGATCACCGAGAACGGCGCCGCCTACGCCGATTCGGCCGTGGTGGACGGCCAGGTGCAGGACGTGGACCGGATCGCCTACCTCGACGGGCATCTGCGCGCCGCCCACGCCGCCATCTCGGCCGGCGCGGACCTGCGCGGGTACCTCGCCTGGTCGCTCATGGACAACTTCGAGTGGGCCTTCGGGTACACCCGCCGCTTCGGTCTCGTGCACGTCGACTACGCGACCCAGCGCCGCACCCCGAAAGCCAGCGCCGACTGGTATCGGAAGGTGATCACCCGCAACGGGCTGGCCTAGATGGTGACGTTGCGCCCGACCCTGGAACAGGTCGCCAAGCTCGCCGGAGTCTCCCGGGCCACCGCCTCGCGTGTCGTCA
>Ga0307515_10014787_pt1 | contig 14436 bp, 12 predicted proteins | sample 17_EM_MG_FD_194513 | JGI IMG/M metagenome (GOLD analysis project Ga0307515, IMG submission 194513) | Populus trichocarpa ectomycorrhiza microbial communities from riparian zone in the Pacific Northwest, United States - 17_EM | ecosystem: Host-associated > Plants > Roots > Unclassified | place...
GTTGATAGGTAAGATTATTGCTAGCGATCCCAGAGAGATCGCGAGTCGTCTATATAAGGTTGCGGTTACCCGGCCCTGGACACGTCTGGTGCCATTGCCGAGAACCTAATCATGACTGCCATTACAGTCGTAGATGTTGACTTTCCAGAGCCATTGCTGCAACTCCTAACCATCTGTAACGTAGATAGCATCGTTGAGTCTTGCGTAAGGTAATTGCGATTGGAACTGCCATCGGTGGCATCGCTAGATGTGAATTGCACATATCGCGTAAATCCACCCTGATCCTTCTTAGGTGCACTTGTGTCGAGGTATGTAACCGTTTACGCTCTTCGCAGCTTCGGTAACATAGGAGACTCAATCAAGTCGTATAGACTGTAATCGCAATGTCAACTGCCGTCGGTGATATGGATCGACGTGAATCGCGCATAATTTGTAAACCCACTCTGGAGAATCGACAGCTTCTGCATTGCCAGTGACGCGACTTTCGGTGGCGTATGGGCTATGGAATCGTCTCTGGAATTGTCAATTGAGTCAATTGGAAGGTAACATATCGAATATCAATGATGCCACGATTGATAGCCTCCGAGTTCTCGTATGATGTATTTGTTGCGATTGACTTCAATTGACTTGGTCGTTGACGCGTCTCCTGGCTGGCTCTATTGTATCTGAAATTCGGAGATCTCAAGTCCGGATGATTTCTCATTGGTAGGTGTCCCGACGTGTCTCAGGCCGATTGCCCTCGGGAATCCACACCAACTTGTCTCTGTTACCGTTAACCTCAATTCAATGAACATATCAAGACACTTCGCTGATGCAATCAGTGCCCTCAAATCTGCGGGATATCCCACGCATAGTCTGCGTGTCGTGACGTGTTGGAAAGTGGTAATTCATGATATCCCTCATGCGAAACATATCTCAAATAGTAAGAGCAATATTAGAGTAAAGGCATACGCCCGTGTATGGCCTGGTAAGGATGAATATCAGTAGATACGGTTGCAAACGTGGATGTCAATATTGTAGAGTAGTATAAAGGTAAGGTAAGGTAAGATTATCGCTAGAGATATAAGGCTCATGGCGAGCCGACTATATAAAGCGGGTATTACGCCGCCCTGGACACATCACCTGCAGCCGTGCCATTACACGGTCTCCTATTTCGAACTAACACCCAGGCATTGTGGCCCACTGTAACAATAGGTCAGAATGGGTTCATTGGGTACACACTTGCATCGGGATTGCAATGCACTGGGTGATCCTACAAAAATCTCTCCTCGCGTTTCTTTCTACATTAAGCTCGAGGAGCGTAGGAAGGAGGTGAGAAGCTATGATTCTCCCCGGCCATGAGGATCCACCCAATTCCGTGGATCCACCAAATCTCGGAAAGAGCAAGTGAGACCAACAGTTGGGAATAATAGACTGTGTATATTCATTGTATGACAAGATGAGATGAAAATGAGACACTGTCTATCTACCCCAGGGTCTCCCAAATATATACTCCGCGTCGCTCAATCCACCTCCATTACCCCAGTACCTCCATACACCCACCGTCACTACTTAATGACATACTTGGACGCCGTGATCGAGCTAGTTTGGAGATGCAGTTGAAGGCCGAAATCAGGTGAACTGAGAGATGCACTTGGAGGCCGTGATCGATCGAGTTTGCAGATGCACTGGGAGGTTCAGTTTGTATTCTCATTTATATATCTATGTCTCTATATAGCTACTTAGCTAAAGATGGTATATCAGGACTGGCAGCACACGGTGATTGTCAGCAATTGGAGGTGCGCCTGAAGATGACGATTGAGTGACCTCAGAGATATACTCTGAGGCCGTGATTGAGTGATTTTGGCGATGCACTTGGAGGCCGAGATGCATAGAACTCAGAGATGCACTCGAAGGCTGTGATTGAGTGTGTTTGGACATGCACTTGGAAGCTGTAATCAAGTGAACTGAGCGATACCCTCTGACGCTGTGACTGAACCAGTGTGGCGATGCAGTTGCAGGCTATGATCGAGCGAGAATTGAGGAGTGCCTGGAGGCGGTCGAGTTGGAGGGAGGCACGATGGCAGCGGAGACTGTTTTCATTGGTTGACTTGTAATTGTGGGAATGAAGAGAGTTGTGTATGACATCCGCCAAGAGATGAGAAACTGGCTTGGAGTGGGAGATTGTCGATCTTGGGATGATGCTGTACTTGGTGTATGCTGTACTCAGTGTTAACTCATGATTAGGGCATGGAGAGATAGAGAGGGATGACTCAACTTTGTGTTCTTAGGTGATGGTAGAGTGGAGCACAAGAAAGAGAGAGATCGGAGGAGATGGGGGAAATTATCGTGAGAAACTGGGACTTAGAGAATATCTTTTGCGAGTCAATTGACCATCCCCGATAAGGCAGGTACGAGTTCCAATCCGGCGAGTAATAACACCGATAGGAGGTCTTCTAAACCCAATCAGTCGAGTTGTACTCCTGATTTCTTACAGCCGCTTTTAGCCTCCATATCGTTCTCATCTTCATCCCCAATCCCTCTCTCTTGTCCACAACTCTATCATCATTGCAAGAACACAAAGTTAATTCATCCCTCTCTATCTCTCCATGCTATCATCCTGAGTTAACACTGAGTGCAGCATACACCGACTACAGCATACACCTAGGATTGTCGGTCATCCCTTCATTCTCACGATTTCCAGTTGACCCCTCAACGTAGCTTCAGCATCCGGCATACCTCCATAATGCACAACCGCCACCAGCCAGTTCTCCACAAGAGCTTCAAAGGTAAAGTCCCTACATCACATTCCCACAGTTTCAAGTTAACTAACCAATGAATGGAGTCTCAGCACCTGGCGCGCCTCCCATTGACAGCCTCCAGATCGACCACCTCCAAGTACTCCTCCAATCTCACTCAATAATCGCCTGCTACAAGTCAATCTCCAAACTCGCTCGATTACGGCCTCAGAGTGTACCTCTGGGTTCGCTCATTCCTGTTCTACAATTGCATCTCCGAACGTGCTCAATCACGGCCTCAAGGTGCATCTCTGAGTTCACTCGATCTCGGCCTCGAACTGCATCTCCAACCCCACTCGATCACCGCCTCCCAGTGCTTGTCTGGGTTCACTCAATCTCGGTCTCGGATTGCAACTGGAAACTCACTCGAAAACGGCCTCAAAGTCCATCTCAAAACTCACTCGATCACTGCCTCCCAGGGCATCTCTGAGTTCACTCACTCCTGGTCTCCAATTGCATCTGAAAACTCGCTCGATCATGGCCTCGGAGTGTATCTCTGAGTTCACTCGATTGTCATCGTCAGGCACATCTCGAATTGCTGACAATCACTGCGTGCTGCCAGTCCAGACATACTGTGTGTAGATAGATAGCTATATAGATACATAGATACATAGATGAGAATACAAACTAAATGAATAAGTTTTGAAAATCGTTGAACGATAAGTAGTAGCTATTATTTCCATGCACACCGGCCGCATTCCCAAAGAAGATGTTTTTTCCAGACTGCTCTACTGTGATTCAACTTGCTCCCAGGTGCTCCCAGGTGAACATGAAGGCCACTCCATCAGTGCAGCCAACCCGGACGCGTCGCCTGTGCGACAGGAACAGTGGAATTCTCTGTCACTGGGTACGAGGTTCTGTCAGAGCTGTTAGAGCCATCCAGAACACCTGGGTGTTTCTGACGGAAACCAGAGTTGTGGCTGATGATCAGCATACTGTGATTGCATTGCCTGTTGTTTATACCACGACTCGGTCATATTTGGTATTCCTAAAGTCCTGCCAATCTCCATCAGATCAGAGCGGAAATGAAGAAGATTCAGATTACCTTTGCCCCAGTTGTTTGGTTGGTTTCGTCATACCTTTCCATATGCTTTAGCCTTTCTTGGTGAGCTTTTTGATGTTTTCACTTACTTGGGGTATGGACTTGCTGGGGGTTTTATCTTGCTTGGAATTTTGACTTGCTTGGGATATTGAGTAGCTTCATAATGCGACTTGCATTGTGTTGACCTTGTGATGTCTTTTGGACATTTGTTCTGGATTCTTTGAAGCTGTTTTCATTATCTTTGACTTTTGGCTACGGCCATGATAGAACTGACATTCTTTCTGGTATAGACATGTTGGTAAATTCAATGAAATAGCTGTCGGTATTGGAACTCGTTAAGCTCGACTGTATCAATTGTTGTCTTGCGTTTAGGTCAAATTAGGAGTTGTTTCTGGCAAACTCATGTGTGTTACGGGGTCAGTATGGCCAGTGTAACTATACTTAAGCCTGGATTTTTAGTCACACTGTGCCGTACCTCTTATTGTAATTAGTTATGTGCATTTCGAAACAAAATGTATAGGTAATCAATAAAGACCATATATGCACAAGGGCGAAATATGTATTGTTGTATCAGATACTTTCAAATGAATAGCAACTAAATCGTATTGTGGTGTGCAACAGTATTGACAGTACATATAACTTATATAATTAATCTCAGTGATTAATTAATATCGTAAAGTATATTCACATAATTAATCTCGGTAATCAATTAATATCATAAGTATATTTGTCTCATTCATCCCGGTGATTAATTAATATCCTAAAGTGTATTCATCTAATTAATCTTGGTGATTAATTAATTTCGTACGGTAATATTTTACACAATGATAGCGCAATCTACATTCACTCGTAACTTCACAAATTCCTTCACTAATTCCTTGAAATATCTGGTGTTGAGATACTATCAACAATATTACGTCTAAGCGTAATCTCCCTCAATATTAGTTTTACATATCATTGTATTCAGTTAGTAGGGGATCCCTGGTACGACTTCTTTGCTGTTTACTATATTTGCCGAAACATTGCTCAAGCTCGAGCAGAGTAGGTTCTCGGTATTTTGGTTCATTGTTGAACACTTTTCCGGACCTAATCTTATTGAACTGATTTGTCTTTGGAGATTGGATCTGAATTCACAGTTCGTCTTGAGATTAATTTTCCCCAACATCTAAATCATTATCAGGATTTGAAACGGGAATTTCGGATTGTGGAACTGTAGTTTTGCAAGTATCTTGTTGTAGTAATGGCGTAACCACACAGTCCCTAATATAATCTGAAGGGAATATCTGATATTGAAGATAATACTTCAATATCTCAGTATATTGGATAATAATTCCTACCCACTATATACACTGGGCGATAAAGATAATATCTTCCTTCTGAAATCGTCGTAATAGTAAAGACAACGCAAATACAAAAATATCGTAATTATTGAAAAATGTTTGCTCAGTCATGGGGCGGGGAAACTGTGTACAATCCTAATAGATGATACTAATATAGTTGGTATGAATAATAATAGTAAAATAAGAACTTGAAACTTAATAATATTTCAGCTTCGTCTTTCGCAGGTAGGAATTGTTTCTGCTTCTGGGGCTACCCATCCAAAGCTGGACCTTTGAAGTTGTTTTATAGCCATTCTTGGACTACCGAAGTGTATGTCCAAATGTTAGCTATGATCTCATCTCCCATAACATAGAGTACACTTTTATTAAGTGCCAGGCTCTATGATAGAAGACCATGCATCCCAAAGGTCATTGTGTAATTGCATGATTTGTTTTGAAGTGTTATGCTCCTGATAAGAATCAGGCCATCATCTGCAATGAGATTTAATCGAACAGTAACTGCAACCTAGGTATGTTGCAACTCGTTTGTTTCGGATAGTCAAAACCTCTCAGTCACCTGAGGTGGTTATTTGGAGGGCTTTAAACAGATTGCTTAAAAAATTAAAACACAACCTTCACCATATAGGCTATTTAGCTTATCTGCTTCAGAGTCTTATGTGACGACCCTCCATTGCTGTGTCAACATTTGACTGGATGTATTACAACTATAATATTGAACTGATGGTAATCAACCCTACTTGGTTGTTCCGTGCCAGGGAGTCTGGGGTTTATCAGAACTTATTGACTTTGCCTAATGTCTTCATCAATCAGACTCACCATGCCGTGGCCGAGACCATTCTCTTTGACCGGGGCGTACACACGTCGTTCCACTCCTCAATGGATTGGCTTAGAGTTCAACTTAATGGCATATTGGCTGCCACCTGCCTGACACATCAGTTACATTTCTGTAAATGCTGTGTCCAGCTCCACTTAGCACAGTTTAATGAATGTGGTAAGAAATCCCTGCCGTCACCAAGTCTTGATTACTTGGGAATAGCCAAGGCGATTGCATCATCGAATCAGGTCAACCGTAGTATATAAACTTTTGATGAATCTGCCCGCAATGCGGTTCGCTGTCAAATCAACGTGAGGTATGTATTTCACCTGCTAAGGATCATGCATTGGGCGACTCACTACTGAGATCGGTGTTATGTACTATACGGTATTACGAAACCCGTTATGGCAATCTCTGCGTAGACTAGAACCAATATCTCCATTAAGGGAGAACCCCTAACAATGTCAACATGTTAAATAGGGCTGCAACTTGTAATTCGGTGAGAGAAAGATATTTGATTTCCAAACAACGATAATAGTGTCAGGGACTGCACACTGGCGCTCGGCTTTGGAGACATACATATCACAACCGTATGTATACTGTTGAAATTCTGGATGCAAGTGACAGTAAATATGTATATAGGTATATTAATACCTAGAGATCTACATCTTGTGGCAAGCAAAATTCGTTGAAAGGCCATTACCTAGCCCTGAGTAATATGTTGCCATTATATTACATAGAAAAGATTTACCTGCTAGTGTAGGACCTGAATGTAAGTGTCAGGTTGAACAAATTTACCTGATGGTATATAACATCTATCGAAGTATCAGATAGAAATAATTTATATGAGGCAAACACCAGCACCGCTAAGCAGTGCGTAGCAACATCAACAGTGCTGAGTATAGTCTTAGCCACTGTACTTGATCTGCAACCACTTCTTTAATATTAGAGGAAACTAAAAGAGGAGACAAGCAAGTGAAAGAGCATCTTGTTAACTACATTTCATATATAAACAACATCCTGGTCAAAGTAAAATGCATGGAGTTAATTGAGCTCAAAGTTGGATAGTTGTGGGAGCGGGGTGCGTGGCTACAAGGTGTCCCGCTAGTGGCTTGTTAGTGGCTTGTTAGGTGTGGGCGCTGGACGTGCACACCCCTAATAAGGCGCCTGAGCCGTATGCATGAGGTGACGTACGTGCGGCTCATTGGCTTGGCATTCGCGAAGCTCGGTCGCATCCTCGGGCGTTGACATTCCCCGCAATTCTTAACTCCTGCGCCCAACCGTTGTACACAGCTACTACTACCACTACTACTACTACCACCACCAACCACCACCACCACCACCACCACCACCACCACCACCGCCGCCGCCTCTCAACTTCCTCCCATTGCTCCTAATGCGTCCTTTCCTGCATCACTCCGTCTGCTCAAGACCTCAACCTCTATTCCGATTAGCCAGGTCTTTTGCCAGACTTTCTTACAAGACATACAGAACCAGTCAACACAGTCAGCATGGTAAGCATTCTCCTCTTGCCCTTTCTATAACCATCCATTTTAGTCTCTCCTTACCTCCGCTATGCTACCAGACTTGGGCTTCTGAAATTCTATGATTGATTGCGGTAGTAGTCACCGACTGCCCCAGATCCTCTTCCTCGATGAAAATCAATGGCGATTTTATAAAATTCCCTGATGGTTACTTCCCAACCTTCCTCAACCATCGTGATCCTGGGATCCCGTATTTTGATCGTACGGGTTATATCACTGCGATTGAATCTTTCGGCAGCAGGGCGTTACTCTTCTTGCGGCCCCGGCGTTTTGGCAAAACATACACGCTGAGCATGCTTCAGTGTTTTCATGGCCTGGAGTATAAAACAGATTACGCAAAGCTTTTCGAAGTCAGTACCAGGGTGTCCCTTCTTTCGATTGTGATTATTGATGGGTGGATGTCTTACAGGGCCTCGACATCGACAACGACGTTCAGAAGGGAATCATCTCCCCTAATCAGTACCTAGTTCTTCAACTTGATTTTTCCGGGGCTACTCGCGAGCCGGGATTTATTGATGCAATGGTCAACAGTGCATTGAAACAGTTTTACATGACTTACGAACCGTACTTTGGGGAGTCCTTCCAGGGTATGATCGACCGGTTGATCATCCCACACCGTAGTGGCCAGAGCCTCTTGGAGTGTACTGATTTCGTTCAATATAAGCTCCGGAAAGCCATGGAATCTGGCAAGAAGCATCCACTGGCAGGCGTGAAAGGAGTAGGTGTAGATTATTCGTTTTGGCCTATCGCTAATGTATTCAGATTTATGTATTGATTGACGAGTATGACACCTTCGCAAACAATCATATTACTGCCGGCGACAATAGAACTGTTGCCGCCTGCGATGGAGCATACCCAGAGAAAGACATTAAAGATCTTTATAGCATTTTTAAGGCGCGCTTTGAGTTTAGCAAGTTCTTCATCACCGGAGTCTCGCCAATTGTCCTATCACACATGACGAGTGGTTTCAATATTGAACGCAATGTCTCATTCAGTAGTAAGCTTTCTGGGCTCTGTGGCCTTACGCGGGAGGATCTGCAGGCTGCTTTCGGGCTGCTACCTCCTGAGGAAGCTTCGAAAGACAACGACGAGATCACTCAAACACATGTCAAACTTCTAACTACACTCGCCAATGGTTACAATTTCTGTCGTAAGAAGAAAGTTGATGCCGTATTCAACACGGACACATGTATGCAGTATTTTCAGGTAAGAATGGTAGCAATTGTGTTGTTATGCATTGCTAAGTATTCATAGTGGTGCCTTGATTATCCGCACGAGGATTTCGAGGGCCCCTCTCACTCAGAAGTCAATGAGGCGTTTCTCGACGTATGTACATCGGCGCCTATAGCCAGAAACCTGCTTTCTCGAGCCCTTGAACTGGAAACCGACGGCTTACATCGTTCTATCGGGTATACGGAATTGCAGGAATCATTTAAGCTTTCAGGTTTGGTAAGCTCATTCCATATTCGTATCTATTTATGACGCTGAATTCCTTCAAGGAAATATGGAAGAGGACGAATCCGCATGGCTAGCATATCTATTATATAACGGAGCCCTTACGTTTGACCGCAAAGATCCTTCAAAATTTATGAAAATTCCCAACAAGATCGCTGCGAAGCGCATTGCGACTGCTATACTGAATCGTTTCGGGATGAAGGCAAAAGATATTGATCATGCTCTTGATATACTTTCGCGTACCGGAGAGGTTGCGCCGGTTTTAATGCTGTACCAAAAAATGATGTCTAAGCGCGACGTCGGTTGGGGTGACTTTGATAAGACCGAAGAACATCATGTAGCGGCTATTGGCTACTCAATTTTCAAGAGTGTCCTGGCGAAACTTCAACCGGAATTCACGGTCACGGTAAGGATCCTTGAAGTACTCATGATAGTATACTAAGCAGCAAAATAGCCTGACAAACGGCACGGACGTGTGGACATGGTTATCTCCGGCGAAAACCTTGTGACGGTAATAGAGTGGAAAACGATTCAGATTGATTACCTTAAAATCCCGACTACCGGACCTGGAAGACTCAACAAAGCATCGGCTCTCAGCAAAATTTCCGGCGCAAGAGAAGTGCTTAAAATTGAATTTGGAGCAACTGACAAGCTGAGGCCTGGCAAAACCATCGAAGAGTGGGTCTATGGTAGTGATGACGAGTCACCACAGAGCCAGGTAAAACGATATTTCGAATCTCCACAGATTACTAAGCTCGCTCGTAGTGATGCTCTAAAGTTCCGTGGCCATCTAGTCATCATTGTTGGTAATCGCAAGGTCTTGTGCTGGGATGTGGACAAAGACGGCAAATTGGGGGCTCTGGAGCTGATGGAGCAATATACTGAGTAGGAGACGTCTGAAAAGTTTCGGTTACCTTGTTTAGATTGTGGGTATCGGTGGGTTTAAAAATTTCGGTTGCCTGGTTTGTGTATCCCACATAAATCTCCCGGCACCTACAAAGATGAACCAAATAATATTCTGTATAAAACTATAAAAAGCATTGACAGCTTCGCAGTTAATTGAGTTACTGTGGGAGTGGCGTGGCGTTATGGTGAGTATATTGAAGTGGTGGAAGGTAGGCCACCTGGTTAGGAGCGTGGTTGTCATCTATCTAAGCTTAAATATCGCGCGATTGCAGAGCCTCAACAACCCTAGCCCGCCAAAATCTAAAAATAGCCCCGTTCGTACATGGTGGAATATCCTGTTTTTCCACCTCCTCTCACCCTTATGCGAAGTATACCCCTGCTCTGACATCTCTATCTTCGTGCCAATCGCCCCCTCCATCCAGACCGTCGTCCTGAACATTGTCCCGATCTTCGTCGACCTGGCTGGCGGTCCCGTAGCCTTCGTCCTATTCGTCGTCCCCTCCTATTCTTCGTCTCCCTTTTGTTTGTTGACCATCTTCCCGAAGATGCCTCGGCATTAGTGGGCTCGTTATCAGCGGCGGCTTGGTGACGTGGTAATGAGCGCAGCTGTCGCGGCCGTCGATCGTCCTGGTGCGGGAATGGACGTACTGTTCGTGCCAGTTTAGGGACGGTGCCTAATCGGGCCACGGTGACCGATCGGTCGACTGTGCTCAATCTTTCGACGTCGTGACGCGGAACTACATATGTCGCGGGATCCTCGTGTACTTCGCGCGGCGACGGACGGACGGCTGTGTACCGTGGGCGCGGCGGCGGCGGTGGCGTTGCCTTGACGGCTCCGGGCTGTGGCAGACCTCGGCTCCGGCGGTCGTGCCGGTGGGGTGACGGTGACAGTGAAGGTGGTGGGGACGGGAGCACCGTACTAACGGCGACGGTGACGGTCGTCGGGCGACGCGGGCGACATGGGCAAGGGCGACGGTCGTGCTACTGTCGGCGATCCTGCCTCGGGCTCAACCATGACTCTGCACGGACGCAAATAGGAGTGTGTGAAGTGCTCAGAAACCAGTTGTCTGGCATGCTGTAGCTCCCAAGGCGAGATAGGTAGCGTCCAGTCCTCGGGCATGTGTGCGGTGGGGGTGACGGCGGTACGCGGTGGTGTTGAGGCACGAGGGTTTGGGCTGCCAAAATTTGATGTTTGTTTTTGTTTATTCATATTGTATTCACTCTAATTAGAGTATGACAAAGACCGATTCCCCTCAGCCTCCGGGTTCATAACCACCAGTTAGGTGGTGGAGCTCCCCCCCCACTACCCGAAAATGAAAATTTACATCTCCTCCCCTCTTCCAACATCTTCTGCTTCTACCCCCCTGTTTTACCCCACTGCACCATATTGTAGTCCTCCCCCAGAATTGTAACTATTCGGATCCAGTACCACAGTAGCCTGAGCGCAGGGACTCATTGATGATATCATGGTAGAATACCCCAACAGTTTTACGATGGGGCATGAACAGCAGCAGTAATGTGCCTGCCTAATTTTGCTGTTTAAGTCGGTTGATGTGTCAATGAGAACAACTTATAGTGGTGCTTGAATTCCTGATAAGGAGGTAATCCACCATAATTTCTCCAAGTATGGCAGGTCAGAGCATGCTGTCCTCAGAAAGACTTATCATTGGACTGCTATTCTTTCACTTGATAGATATATCGTATTTTTGATTGTGTTGGTCATGTGCTGTTGTGAAAACCATGTCGTTAACTTTCATTAAACGTGGAAGATTGTGAGTTGTTCTGGAAGAGGAAGTGGCATTCGAGGTGCATACTGTGTGGTATTGGGTCATTGTGGCAGTCCGAGGTACACTCGAACACAAGTGGTGAAAAAGTGGCCACACAGATATGCAAAAATCAGGCTAAAGGAAAACAGCAACCCACCAAAAAAAGAGGGTCTTCGCTAAACCAGGAGGTGGGGTGAGTTAATACAGCCAGCTTTTCAGTCACCGGGTTGATGTTAAGGTTACACTCTTAACCAGAAAGTAGGATCTTTTGAAACAAGAACTTCAGCCTCCGACCCACAGTTCGGACTGAATGAAACCTCTTGTCCGAAGTTGTAAATTTCTCACTGAACATTGCATCCTTCTCAGTCCGGAAGTTGTGAATTTCCCCCAGGCAGATGGTATATAATCTTCCGCCTGGGAGAAATAGTTTCTACCAGTGTTGAACTAAATATTTCAGGTAGAAAACTCCCGGATTCTGCTAGGTTGATATCAATTCTCTGGCCGGAAAGTTGAAACTTTCCCAAGAGGAATTGCATTCACCGACAGGAATTTGAGAATTACGCCCTGGCAGGTAGCATTGAATCTTCCAGCAAGAAGATGTTAGTTTCTACCAGCGTTGAACTAAGGCTTTCAAGTAGAAAGCTCCCATGTTCTGCGATGTAGATCTCAATTCTTCTGCCAGAAAGTTGAAACCTTGCCAAGAAGAATTGCATTCCGTGACCGGAAGTTGAGAATTGCTGCCAGCCACGTGTTATTGAATCTTCAGACCAGAAGATGAGAGTTTCTACCAGCGTTGAATACAGTTCTATGGCTAGAACGTTTTGAGCATCTGCTAGGTGGATTTCAATTCTCTGGCCGAAAGTTGGAACCTTCCAAAGAGTTGTAACGGCGGCACGTGACCCAGGTCCAGGTAACGGCCATTCTATATTGTCGGCTCGCCACGAGACTTAGATCTCTAGCGATAATCTTACCTATACACCTATTTACTATCACTTGAGTCCACGTTTGCAACCGTATACCATAATTACCATACGTATGCCTATAAGGCCGAACGCTGGCGTACATACCCTTACACTATTATCGCTTTTTCAGTAAACGGATACGTTTCGCTCACGGGATTTACGAGTTTTACCCCTTTACCGACGCCCTACATCATAAAGTCAACACTTGAGATTACTACCTTCAAAACGACATATCGAAGCATGATCACTGCAAGCATGGATATCGATCGTTTCATCAATCAATTGAGCACCATGATGGCAGCGGAGAAGAGTTCAGAGACCAACTGTCGCACGAGACACGTCACCGGCGATGACTACAGGCCGCCACTATTCGATCCGGCCAATGAGAGAAACCAATTACGATCTAGATATTGAGTCGAACCTCATTCCTACGAGTCAATTGAGTGCGATCAGCAGCCAGAGAAACTACAATGGACGAGACGCGTCGTCACAATGATGAGGATTATCACGAGTACAGGATTCGACACGACCAACAAGAGAAATCGAATACCATTCCTACAAGTCAATTGATCGCGATCATCAGTCCGAGAACCTACAATCAATGGCGCGATCTTACCCCTGAATGGGCAATACCGAGAACCGAAGGCCAAGTCAACAGACGATTGCGAGTCAGCACAGTTGCCACTACATCCCTTCAAATTGAGCAAAGTGCATCGACTTCAATAGTCGTGTACACCTACAACTCTAGCAACCACCAAGAAACCAGGAGGACAGCGAAAACAACAAAGGCAAATGGATTACTCCCAACAATCCCGATCCCAGGAATTCAAAATCGGTCAAGTCCAATAGCGAAGCCCAGTGGAGGCAGCCGTGCCAAATATAAACAGAGCCGTGGCTTTCAAAGGAAGTCTACGAAAGCCGAAAGGCAAACCGGCAACGCACTCGCTGCGGCAGCGGAGACCACAAAACCTACCTTGAACCAAATATACATGGCAACATGCAGCGAGTCATAGCACAAATTGACTGCGGTGCAATGAGCATCTTTATATCGCCGAGCCTACTTAGGAAACTCGAGCTACCATATGAACCAGCATTCACCTTCACCCTGGCCCGGTGATGATGTCTGTTGAGAGCCGAAGAGCATGTCTCTTGGTTCAGTATTTTGAATACCTTAAACCGGTTGACAAATCGGAGGTTTTAGTTAGTCGTCCCAATGAAGGTATACGACCTAGCCTTGGGCATGCCTTGGCGAGAAACCCGGAAATCGACTGGAGTAAAGGTCGATTGACAGCCCTATGAATGCCAAATGGATTGCAACGGGCGAAGATTCCAGAAGCAGATCGCACAAGTCCTCTGCCGGCATGCGGTGAGGGACACAAACATCATAAGTCCCACTACCGCATTCGATCATCTCTGAGCTAGTGAGGAAGTGGTCGAGGCATTCGCCATATGACTTGGCGAATGTCAAGGGTTGCTGGGAGCATCGCTGGAAGGCATCACCGTAGGTGAGAGAAACCCCAGGATGCTGAATGCGCGAGCAGGAGCAGCGGCGGTAGTTGCGGCAGAAGAGTGACACAGTGACGGTGCTTGAATGACAGCTACCGGCTCGCCGAGACACGAAGGGAGAAAGTGGACAACAGGGGTGGTCTATTGCGACGAACCGTCTGATCCAGCCAACCCGGGACCCCTGCCCATCTCCACTCCGCCAAAGTACGCTACAATGCAGACAAGGCTAATGAGAACAGGAACAGACATAGTTAACGTGGAGATGGTAACAGATGATGGGGGTCGCATCCCAGCACAATATCAAGAATTGTCGTATCCTCGTGA